>Ga0233431_1002412_pt1 | contig 26170 bp, 28 predicted proteins | sample SI_118_April2016_FD_179867 | JGI IMG/M metagenome (GOLD analysis project Ga0233431, IMG submission 179867) | Seawater microbial communities from Saanich Inlet, British Columbia, Canada - SI_118_April2016_200_MG | ecosystem: Environmental > Aquatic > Marine > Inlet | place: Canada: British...
AGGATGGCCCTAAAATGGGTCCTAAAAATGGAGGAAATATAAAATGACTGAAGTAGAAAAAGTAAGTGAAAATGGATCAATTGAATGGGGTCTGTTTGAAAGCAAATACATCAAGTTAGAGGAAGCTGAACCATCAGACCTTACTCTAACCGATTGGAGACAAACTGAAGAAGAATACCAGGGAGAGGTAAGTGATGGAATAAGATGTGAAGTAATTAGTGAAAATGGACAAGAAGTAAAGAAGATTTTGAAATCTACTTCTAAGAGATTAATTACAGCATTGAAACCACACATTATTGCTGCAGAGAAATCTGGTGAAAAGAAAATCCGAGTACGGATTACAAAAACTGGAAGTAAGTTCAACACCCAGTATAATGTTAAGCCTCTTAATTGAGGCACTTTTTTTTATAAATGAAATTAATTGTTGATAGTAGGGAACAAAAGAGTTATGTTTCTATCTTAGAAAGAGTGGGTGTTGAGTGTACTGTAAAGGCTTTAAAGACAGGGGATTATTCTATAGAAGGTTTAGAATCTTCTTTCGCATTAGAACGTAAAAGTTTATCTGATTTTATATCCAGTATAACTTTGGGAAGAAGCAGATTTAAAAGAGAATTAGACCGATCAAGGGAATTAAAATATTTTGCAATCATTATTGAATGTAGTTATTATGATATTAAGAATAAGAATTATTATTCAAATATAGATCCGAAATGTGTTCTTAATACAATCTTTAGTTTTAGTGTTAAATATAATGTACCTGTTTTTTTAGTAGAATCAAGAGAAGGAGGAGCTTTAGCAGTTCTAAGATTATCACAATTTTATCTTAAGTATTATCAAAATAAAGAAGATGTGGATAAAAATGAATGATTATCTAAATAAATTTGTAGGTTACTTAATATTTGAACCCTACTTGAACATTTCGAGACTTACTTTTTATCTTAAAACACAAAAGGTCACTGAAGGTTCATCAAAAGTTCATTCTATTTTGAACCTTGTAGATCCTTTAGGTTTCATCAGGGTTCATTTGAAGGTTCACCCCTTTTCTTTAGAAAAGGGTGATCTGAACCCTATGAACCAAAGGGGGATAGTTTAATATGAACTTACCTCTAAGAGATTATTCATACTTTGAATCTTTGAAGCCTGAGAAAGATTATATTATCAAAGACGTAATTCCTGTTAAATCTTTAATAATGGTGGTTAGTCCTCCAGCCCAATTTAAAAGTTTGATAATAGTAAATATGGCTATTTGTATTAGTAAAGGTAAAAAGTGGTTAGGACATAGAACTAAACCCAAGGGTGTTCTAATTTGTGATAGAGAGAATAATGAAACTATTGTTGCTCAAAGATGGAAACAAATGAGGAGAGGGTTGAGAATCAGAAAGAAAGATGTTCCATTATATTATCTTCCGAGAACTGAGGGGGATCTTCTTAAACAAGAATTTATTAATAACCTAAGTCAAACAATTCAATCAAAAAATATTAAACTTTTAATATTTGATACACTTCATAGATACGGTGATTATCAAGAGAACTCTGCAGATGATCTTTCAAGGTTATATACTCAATCTTTAGCACCTTTAATAGATTCTACTGGAGTTACAATAATCTTTCTTCATCATACAACTAAACAAGGTCAATATAGAGGTACAGGAGATTTTAAAGGGATGTGTGATTTAGTTTATGAAATTAAACGTACTAAGAATTCTAATTATTTTACTTTCAATAATAGTAAAGGAAGAATGGGTGAAAGAGATTCCATTAAAGGTCTTTTTGAATTTTCTGATAAATATATTAAAATTAGTGAAATTAATGGTTTATTACCAACTGTAGCTAATAAGAAAGAGATAGTCCTTCAAGAAATCTTATTTCAATTTTCTAATTCCAATACAATTCTTAAGAAATCTGAAATTGAACAGAAGTTAAAAGAAATTAAGTTTAATTATTCAGAATCTACCCTCAAACGGGCTTTGAAAGATTTAGTAGAATCTAAAAAACTAATTCAACTTGACAATAAAGAAGGATATTCAAATCAAACTACAGAGGTAAATAACAAATGACTACCCCCACCCCCCTACTAAATAACAACCAGAATCAATCTGTAGCAATAGATTGTCGTGATTTAGCAATGAAAATGGCATTGAAGAAAGGAACACCTAATGAGAAAAGACAATGGCTTAAATTAACATTATATGCTTGTCAGACTATTAATTCCATACACAATTCAATGGATCAACAGAAAGTTACTGCTCAATTAGAGGTGATTAAACTTGCAATTGGAAAAAATATATGAATCTTTTAATGGTGAACAATTAGCAAATTATATTTATCAATTATTTTCTAAAGTTATGGTTAAAGAACTTTCCATTGAAGAAGCTAATGAATATGCTCAAAGAAGTATTAATTATGCTCAAAAATCTTGGTCTAACAGAAAGAGTACGGGATTTTATAAAGCAGAAGTAGTAGAAGAGTCAAGGAAATTTTGTGAAAGAAACACTGAATTATTATTAGAAGATTTAGAATCTTTGTATGAGAAGAATTGGGAATTGAAGAAAATATTTGTTAATTGTATGATCTCTACCATTATTCATTTTGCTAAAGAAGATAAAGATAAATTTTTTAATAATGAAGAAAATGTTTTAATGTTAATTAGGTGGATTGAATTAAAAGAAGAAATAGAAAAAGTGCTTTAATCACAAGATACTTTCATTAAGGGAAGTATATCTTCACTCAAACAAGTACAATCATAAATATTGTCGGTATTTCCTTCAACAACGGTTCCATCATAACAAATAAAATCGCCATTTTCATTTTGGTATTTATCTATAAAATTTTCTTGTTTAACTTCACCATTTTCAGATGTATAAGTTATATTACCTTGTTCAAATTTTATTACAGCATTATTCCCCTTTTTAACAGATTCTAAAACATTTTGTAAGCATTTATCTTCATTTATTTCACAAACATAATTTGGTTTTGAATATACATCTAAATCTGATAAATCATATTGGAAGACATAACCTCCATCATATAAGTCTGCATCATCTACTTTATCTTTTCCTGTTCCAAAAAAACTATTTATTATTGATGGGCTTAAGCCAGTTTCTAAGATGACTTTTTTAAATTCAAAATCCTCATTGGTATCAAAGAATATAGAACCTTCTCTAATGACTTCTGGATGAATCTCTTCTAATAATTTAAGTCTATTCTCAAATTTGTAAATTGTTTTTGGTGAATATTGACCTTGATTCTTTGTTAATAAAACTGGTTGTGGGAAAAAAGTAATTACTTCTTTTCCATTATTTTCAACTATAAAATCCATTCTAATCATTTCTCTATCATCAAATTTCATTAGTCCTACTGATTTTAATATTATAGTCATTCCGTAATTATCCGTTTTTAGAGATTTTATAATATTAACATCTTTTTTTGTCAATTCCCATTTTTCTATTGCAGATAACTCTTTTGTTTCTTTTTCTTCTTGAACTGTATCCCACGAACTTACAAAGAGTGCGGTGCAACCACCAATAATTAAAAAAAAGAATAAGAATATTGAACCCAGTACAATTAAAACAATATGTAATGTGCTTAATCCTTTTTTCATTTTATTAATCCACCAACACACTTTTTTGTACTGCTTCAAATGTTTCTCCTTGAGAGATGAACTTTGCTTCTAAATAACCAACACTAAAACTTCCAAATCCGTGATCTTTATCATATTCTAACTGAATATCTTCAATAAATGCACAAGACTTGCCTCCACACGTTCCGGAAGTAAAGTCTGTAACATCGTATTCTTTAGTCCATTTTTGAATAAATGTCCCTTTTTGGTCTCCCATCAGTCCCGTTCCGTGATAAAGAGAAACTTCTAAAGTTCCTTTTGTTCTAATAGTTACTTCTTCTTTAGCAAACACTTGTAATTCAAACAGAAGTCCATCCTTCTCTGCATCAGCATCCCACTGGTCTGCCTTACTCCAAACTTTAATGTAGGATACTTCTTCATTCCAAGTTTGAATAGTTTCTTTAATCTTTTCTAATCTTTCATTCTCTTCTTTTAACAATTCTTCAATTACTTTTTTTTTACTTGCAGGTGCTGTTAATTTATATTTCTCTAACTTTTTAATAATGCTTTTTGTAATTAATTCATATTTTACAGCATCATTAGAACTTAACGCATTAAAATAATAACTTCCTTCTGAATCTTGATATTTCTTAAGAATTAAGTTTCTTTCATCAATTAATTCTTCAATTTGATTATAATCATTATTAGTTGGTTGGACTTTAGAAACTTCTTCTTTAGTTTCTTTAGTTGTTATAGGAATATCCTTTGTGGTTGGTTCTATTACTTTATCTTCTGCTGAATTAATTACGCCTGCAAAGAATACAATTATTATTACAATTATAACTAACCATTTATTTCCGTTAGAAAACTTAATGTTCATCTTTCTTTGAATTAATCCACTTGTTGGAGGCAGAATAAGCAAAGAGAGTATAATCACGAGTGATCCAAAAACTATTGTATTAATCAATAAAAAGAGACCCATTAAAATAAAGAATAAACTAAATATCCAAGAAGCAATAAAACCTACAGTGATTTTCTTTCTTTTATTCATTGTGATCATATAACCAAAGAACATATATAAAGTTTATCTTTGTTTGTAGTGATGTATCCAGGTATCCTATTTTCTTCTAACATAAGAGTTAACCCAAGTTTTTGAAGGTCTTGTGGGTTGTGCTACAGAGTATGGGACTTTTCTCCAATGTCCTTTAACAACAACATATCCACCATCTCCCCCTTCAGCAAAACTTACTTTTTGTATATAAAAATCAGTTATATTATAATCTTTAATGAACTTAGATGTGTTTCCTTTAGTGACTTCTTCTTTACTCAAGTAATATAATTGTGGTGGACTACTTTGTGCAGAACCTTTGTCATAAGTTTCTGTTCCTTCATAAGCTTCTGGATGAAACGCAACAAAAAGAAACAATGCATTATCATCAACTTCTATTAATTTGATGAACTGAACAACAGTATGCATTGAATTAATTTTAAACCCCATTCTGTGTTTAATTGTGTTAGTCATTTCTCCATCTTTGCTTACTTCAATTAATGCAAACTTTTCTTGAGCTGAACCTGATCCCTCGTAAACATAATTTACTTTAGTACAAAACCCATCCTCTGTGCATTTAGAACACCCAACTATTAACATTGGAAGAATAAAGAGAAAGATTAATTGCCATTTTTTCATCTTACAGCTAAACCAGTTTATCTATATAAAAATTTAGTTAAATTTATAACATTTCTCTCCTTTCACCCACTCAGAGGTGTTAGTTTGTTAAATCACAATTTAAAGCGAGGTTTGAAAATGGGGAAATATATTGTCTTAGTTGCGGTTCTATTAATACTATTAGTTGGCTGTGGTACAGCTCTTGCAGGTCAAGGGTATGCTAACTGGAATTATGAACAAAAACAATCTTATTGGGGTTGTATTAAAGAGAATTGTGTTGATTTTTTAAAAGCAAAACAATATAGTGAATGGAGAAGTTGTGCTTGGAATTGTTTTTCTCAAGCAGATGATTATGTTCCTCCACCCGTAGAAGAATTATTTTGTGAAGATACGGATAATGGGAAAGATTACAAAAACTTTGGAACTGTTACCGATAATAAGAATCCAGAGGGTAAAGACGATTATTGTTACACATATTCAAGTGGGAAAGAATATCTTTTTGAAGGGGAATGTGTTAATAACAAATATTCTTATGTTCAAAAGAGTTGTAAAGAAGTAGGAGCAACTTATTCTTGTGTTGAAGGTGCTTGTGTAGAATTAGTTTGTGATATTACAGAAGTTGATAATGGACAAGTAAGTGATTATCCCGATTGTGAGATTAATTGTAATGAGGGTTATATTTTAGAGGGTGATATTTGTGTTGTAGAATTTCCTAATTGTATTATCCCTATAAATGGGATGGAAATAACCGAAGATACAATGCTTTGTCCTGGAGAATACGAGTTGCCTAATGGGATTAGCGTTTTTACGGATGGAGTGAAATTAGAATGTAATGGTGCAACATTAAATGGCGGAGATAGTAATGATGCGGGGTTAAAATTATATTTCCATAACGGCGTTATAGAGAATTGCAATGTTAAAAATTATCGTACTGGTATTCTGATTGGTGTACAGGGAGATGTAGAACCAATTCTTTCAAACAATGTTTTAAAAAACAACAAAATGAATAATAATGAATATAATTTTGCTATTACGCCTGGAGGAAAAAATAGCGATTGGTATATCAATGACATTGATACTTCAAATTTAGTAGATGGAAAACCAATTTATTATATTGTTGGTGGACAAGGTTTAGAAATCAACACTTTAAGTAATGCAGGACAAGTTGTTTTGGTTAATTCACAAGATATAACTATTGAAGGATTAGATATATCAAATGTGGGGCCGGGTATTTTACTTGTAAATACAAAAGATTCTTCCATAATAAACAACAACATTGATGTTACATTGTGGGATGGTATCACTTTAAAACATGGTTCAGTAAATAATGAGATTAATGGGAACTCAGTAATGACAAATGAATATACTACCGGGGTTATGTTAATGGAAAGTTCTGATGAGAATACAATTGTTGGAAATGAGATTTCGGATAGCGTTGAAGCAATAATGTTACATCATTCATCAAAAAACAACGTAGCTAATAATATTATTATTGGTGGAACCGCGGGAGCTAGGGGAATTGAAATGTATTATTCTAATGAGAATACAATTAATGGGAATCTATTTGAGGGGATAACTTGTGGAATGAGTAGAAGTGCTCCTTTAGTTTTTGGGTATTCTTCAAACAATTTAGTGTTTGAGAATGATATTGACGAAAATAAATGTAGTTTTTATATAAGTCATAGTTCTACCAGTAATTATATCTATAAAAACAATTTTGTTAATAGTTTTCTTAAACTACCATTTATTGATGAAAGTAGTGGTGGGAACTTATTTTCTTTGAATGAGGAAGGTAATTATTGGTCTAACTACGACACTCCAGAAGAAGGTTGTGATGATACAAATAATAATGGTGTCTGTGATGAACCTTACGGGATTGATGAAAATAATCAAGATAGTTTTCCTTTTAGAGAATTAAATGGTTGGGAAAAAGAATATGAAGAAATACTCTCGGAACCAGAAATAGAATGGAAAAAAGTCTTTGATGTTGGTAATGGTAAATTTGTTCAACAAACTTCAGATGGTGGGTATATCGCTACAGGGTCTAGTGGTGGTGATGCTTGGTTAATCAAAACTAATTCACAAGGGAACGAGGAATGGATTCAGACTTTCGGTGGGAATAATGTAGATGTTAGTATGTCTGTTCAAGAAACTTCAGAGGGGGGATTTATTCTCACAGGAACCACTAAAAGTTTTGGAAATGGCGGATATGATTTTTGGTTAATCAAAACTGATTCTAATGGAAATGAAGAATGGACTCAGACTTTCGGCGGGAATAAAGATGATAGAGGTGCATATGGTCAACAAACTACAGATGGTGGCTACATAATTACGGGTGATACAAAGTCTTTTGGAAATGGTGGATATGATTTTTGGTTAATCAAAACTGATTCTAATGGAAATGAAGAATGGACTCAGACTTTCGGCGGGAATAAAGATGATATGAATTGTTGTCAAGGAATTTATACTCAACAAACCAATGATGGTGGGTATATTCTTACGGGGCATACAAAGTCTTTTGGAAATGGCGGGTCTGATTTTTGGTTAATTAAAACAGATGAGACCGGAAACCTCATTTGGGATAAGACTTTTGGTGGGGATGAAAATGATGAGGCTACCTCTGTTCAACAAACCAATGAAGGTGGATATATCATTACAGGCCATACTAAAAGTTTTGGAAATAATGGTGTTTATAGTGATGTTTGGTTAATCAAAACCGATTCTAATGGAAACGAAGAATGGACTCAGACTTTTGGTGAAAACGAAAATATCAATGATGGGAAGTTTGTTCAACAAACCACAGATGGGGGGTATATTATTGCTGGTGCTACATCTTCTCTGGGGAATTATGATGCTTGGTTAATCAAAACCGATTCTAATGGAAACGAAGAATGGACTCAGACTTTTGGTGAAAACGGATTTGATACTTGTAAATCTGTCCAACAAACCACAGACGGTGGGTATATTCTTACAGGTCGAACTGAGTCAAATGCTTGGTTGATTAAATTAGCAGGAGAATAATCTTAAAAACTTCCCATTCACACAACCAAACGGATGGGAATAATCTTTTCTTTTTTTAGTTAAATTTATATTGTTTCTTTGGTCTGACACTTAAAATGATAAAACATTCAATTACATTAACAGAAGAAGAATTTAATAGATGTTATTCTTTCTCTAAGAAATCTGCTAAGACTCAAAGAGAATATAGGTCTGGGGGTAGCCAAGTAAGAAGTGTTTCATTAGTAGAGAATGATACGCAAAGAGGTAAAGTTGCTGAGTTGATAGTGGTTAATTTCTTAAAACAGCCCCCATTTAACATTGAAAACATTGATCTTGATTTTGAGGTTTACCCACGAGGAGTTTGGGATTCGCAAGACTTTGAGATTAATGGAAAGAAGATGTCAATAAAGTCAGCAAAGTGGTTTTCGAACTGGTTACTTTTAGAGACTAAAGACATTCAAAGAGGAGACTTATATGATTATTACATTTTTGTTACGATAAATAAAAATTTAAAAAGTGGAGAAGTTCAAGGATTTGCGACTAAAGATGAGATTCTTAATGATGTAAATACATTGAAATTAACTAAAGGACAAAATATTCCAAATACTGAAACAATCTTAGATGCTGATAATCACGCTCGAAAGAAAAACTATTTACATAATTCTGAAGAAAAATGGATTAATCTAATTAAGCCCTAATACTCTTTTCATTTCAAGAGCAATTCTTTCAACAACAGTAACAGTAACACTATTCCCTGCTTGTTGGTATAATTTTGAATCAGCAATGTTAGGAAGTTTAAAGTTTTCTGGAAAACCTTGCATTCTAAAACATTCTTTGGGTGTTAACTTTCTGATCCCTTTACTGTCTAAAATGATCGGAACGTTATGTCCTCCAGTCCCCATATTTGCTGTTAATGTAGGGACTACACCCTTTTTATTCGTTCTAACATATTTTCTCCGCCATTGATAAACGGTGGCCTCGCTATTGATATCATCTTTAATGCGACCATACAGTGGCTTCCCATTGTAATAATATTTTTCTGGCACAGAATCTTCCAGGAAATCTCTAAAATTATTTGTTAAAGGAATTTCTTCTGGGAATTTAAAGTTTTCAAGGTGAATTTTATCTAAGAAACCAACAATAAAAATACGTTCTCTATTTTGAGGAACATTACCGTGTAACATACTGTTAAGAATTTGAGATTTTACATAGTAACCTAAATCTTCTAATGTTTTTTTAATAACTGCATAGGTTTTTCCTTTATCGTGTGTTTTTAGATTTTTAACATTTTCTAAAAGAATAGCTTTTGGTTTTCTTTCAGCAAGAATGTCTGCGATTTTAAAGAAAAGATTTCCTCTGCCTTTTTCATCTTGAAAACCTTTCCTATATCCAGCAATACTGAATGCTTGACACGGAAATCCACCAAGTAAAATATCGAATTTAGGTAAACTACTAATGATAATTTTATTAATGTCAGCTACAGTTAATGGAACATCATCAAAATTGATATCATATGTCTCCTTACACGAAAGTTCAAGATCATTAGCAAAAACAGTTTTAAAACCTGCTTTTTCAAAACCACCTCTTATCCCCCCAATACCTGCAAATAAGTCCAGAGTCTTAAATTTATCTTCTGTCTGACAATTGAAATTGTCTTGTTTGTTTTTCATTAACATTCTCCTTTTTATAAATTACAACACATACATTTAAACTTTTCTCAATTTATTTAATTTGTTAACATTTTTTTAAATTCTTTAACTTTATCTTCATCCATCAACATTTTTTGAAATAACGCTTCCATTAATCCTTTAGATAAATCTGTATTTTCCATTGGTTCTTGCATTAATTTATTAGTAAAATTATTGGCTTTTTCTCTCAATACTTCTAAATTAACCGCTTCTTTTTGGTCAAGAACCATACCACAATTACAATACATTGCATCTGCTGGTTGAACTTTTTCACATCTGGGACAATTCTTTGGTTCTAATTTCTTTCTTTCATCCTCAATTTTTTGTTTATTCTCATCTTTGAAGATTCCTCTTTTTTCTAACATCTTTCGATCCACATGGTCTTCTCCGTAATGAAGATAAGTATCTGGCATCTTAGAATCAGAACTCCATCCTGCAAAGATCCTTAGGTCTCTTTCATTAAACCCTTCTTTAGCCAATTGATTTAACTTACTATGTCTCAATAAATGAGGATAAACTCTTTTTGTTAAACCAGCTACTTCTGCAGATTTTTTAATTACTTGGGCGATCCCATTCTCTTTCAATCTTCTTCCATAAGTTTTTAGATTAATAAATAAAAACGAATTAGAATCTTCTTTAAATGGATGGTAATTCAACCAATCTTTAAGATAAGGTACAGCATCAATAACCCTAATAGACCGGGTTCCAGTCTTACCAGTCAATGTAATCTTATATCCATGTTCATCACTAACAATATGTTTTAGTTGAATACCCAACACTTCTCCTTGTCTCATAGCACCATCGTAGGTTATCATAATTAACGCTTTATCTCTGGGGTGAGTACATTTCTCAATCATTCCTCTAATTTCTGAAGGAGACAACATTTCATCATCTTTCTTACGAATCTCTTTTCTAACTGGTTTTATTCTTTCTACTAACTTTTCTTTATCTAAGTGGTGGGTGTAAAATGCTTTTAGAATATGTTTGTAACTATTGATGGTTGCAACGCTTTTATTTTCTTCTTCTAACTTGAAGAAATAATTTACAAAATCTTCTTCTATTACTTCTTCAAATGGTTTTTTGATAAACTCACCAAATTGGAATAGTGTTCTAAAATTAGCACTCAGTCCGTGAATTCCAATCTTGCAAAATGTTCCTGATCGGAGCCTCTTATAATATTGTTTTAATGTGTTTCTTTGGTCTTCTGAAAGTTTTACTTGTTCATAACCAACAAATTTATAGTTACCAAACTTTTTTCTTTTAATCCCTTCATTAAGATATCTCTTAATTGTTTTGAATTTTTCCTCTTTATCAATATCAGACTCATTAAGTTTTCTTCTTGTTTCAATTAATCTCTTTTTGAAAATATGTTTGATTGTTTTCTCAACTTCAGAAAACTTATCAAATTCTCTTTTCCTAAAGAATATAAACTCATACAACGCTTTTAGGCGACTGTGATAGCCTTCTATGGTGATCTGACTAATCCCTTTATCTCCAATACAATGTTGATAAAACTTCTCAAAGTCATTAGAATTGGCTTCTTCAAATGGTTTTCTAATTAGTATAGCAAACTCTTTCGCTTGGTAGAAAAGGTCTCTTAAGTAATATCGTGTTAAATGTGGTTTCTTTTCTTTAATGTATTCTTTAAATCCCCTTAAAACTTCTTGCTGTGCTATTGTTAAGTTCTTATCTTCAATAAACTTTGTGATATATTCAAATTTTTCTTTCATTCTTTCGTTCCTCCATTAATGTATTAATTTAGCTATTATAACTAAATCTTGTATATACAAATTAATACACTCGAAGTTACGAATAGGCTGTGTTAATTCCCCCAACTAAAGATAAAAATCCTTCATCACCCACATCACCAACAATATTCGTCGCTACAATCGCCGCCTGCGACGAACCAAAGCCCGGCAAAAACGCCGCAATAAATCCAACCCCCGTCGCCGCAGATACTGATTTCATAATATTCTTCTTAGAAATTGTCAACGGCTTACTCAAATCTTGTTTTGGAATTTTAGACTTTTGCATCAAACTAACTAATAAAATAGAAAACCCAAACAACCCACTAAGTAAAGGAAACAACGGCTGCTTCAATCCATGAATATTAAATACAATCAATCCTAAACATCCCGCCACCATGAACAACACTAAACTCTTCAACCTTTTTCCTTTATCTTTCCCAATCATAAATATCATGATTACTGCCAAGATATATCCAATCACCCCTTTAACAAGAGGATAAATCCATTCCATTCCTATAATAAACAAAGGAAACAATAACATTGCTAATATTAAACAACCTAAAGAACCAATCACAGTATAAACAACTGCATTGTGTCCTTCTCCTTTATGCAACAACCTATGTCCAGGAAGAACATTCAGTTCCTGTCCCGCATCTGGCGCCCCCAAATAAATACTTGGCAGAGAATCTAAAAAAGTATGCGTCAAAGCCAAACTAATAATAAAAACCCCTAATGCAATCGGAGAAACCCATCCTAACAAAACCCCAGATAAACTCAATACTAATAAAGAAATTAAATTCACATGAATCCCGGGGATTAAGCCGGTTACAATTCCAGCCCCCATCCCAAACACCAATGCCAAAATAATTTCTAAGAACATCTTCTTTTCAAGAAAAAACTCCTTAATAAGAATTCATTTACTCCAATAATACTACCACAACCTTTACCTTACACTACTTAATTAAGAGCACTACTGTCAAACACAAGGTGAATTGATTCACCGTGCCTCGATGAGTTACACTCATCAGAAGGGAGGCACATGAATTCAATGTTTTGAGAATTCATCTAGTGCCGTGCGTAGTGCTCTTACACATAAACAAAAAATACAACGACTTTCTTGACCACAACCTTTATATTTCTCAAACTTCTACCAAAAAACATGTCTAAATTCAAGTGTGGGTTAGAAATTCATGTTTACATAGATGTTTCCAAAACTAACCAGAAGCTTTTCTGTTGTTGCGAAGTAAATTCAAAAGCTAAACCCAATACTAATATCTGTCCAGTTTGCACGGCCCAACCAGGTTCCAAACCAGCACTTCCCAATAAAGAAGCAGTTGAAAAAGTTATCAAAACTGCCTTAATGTTTGGTTGCAAAATTAATAAAGAACTTGTCTGGCAAAGAAAACATTATTCCTGGCCAGACCTTCCCACTGGTTATCAAAAAACCATGTCTGGAAGTTATGCTGTTCCCGTCGGAGAAAAAGGATCTTTCTTAGGAATTGGCATCACCGAAGTTCACTTAGAAGAAGACCCTGCCAGATGGGACCCAGTCTCAGGTTCCGTGGACTACAACCGAAGCGGATATTCTTTAATTGAAATCGTAACTGATCCTGATTTCCGTGACGTAGAAAAAGTTAGAGAATGGCTCAAAGCCCTAATTAAAACCCTCACTTATGTAAAAGCAGTCAATAAAAATATGGGTGTAAAATGCGACGTTAATGTCAGCATTCCTCCAAAATATGGAAGAACAGAAATAAAAAATGTCAATTCTTTCAAAAGTATCGTTCGGGCAATTGAATATGAAATTTCTCGTCAACAAAAAGAAGTTTCTAAAGGAAAAAGAATCGAACAACAAACTAGGGCCTGGGATGATAAAGAAGGAACTACCAAATTCATGCGTAGTAAAGAACAAGCTCTTGATTATCGTTTCATTCCCGATCCCGATCTTCCAATAGTAGAAATTAAAACTTCTTTCCTTTCCGAAATAAAAAAGTCTCTTCCCGAATCTCCAGATATCAAAGCAAAAAAAATAACCAAACAAGGAGTTTCTAAAGATACTGCCGAAATCTTGGCTGGAGATCTTCATGTAATTAATTTCCTCGACAAACATAAATCTCTAGATGTAGTCTGGCTCTCCAACTGGCTCAGGAAAGAACTTCTCCGCGTCCTTAACCTAGAAGGAAAAGACTTTGAAGAAATTAACTTTAAAGAAAAAAATCTTTTAGAACTTATTACTTTATGGAAAAACAAAGACATCTCTCCAGAGATTGGTCGCTCTTTATTAGAAGAACTAGCTAAGAAAGATTTCTCTCCAAAACAAAAAGTAGAAAAAGAAAATCTTCAATCAATTAAAGGAGAATCCGAATTAGAAACATTTGCTCAACAAGCAATCAAAGAAGGAAAGAAAGCGGTCGAAGATTACAAAAAAGGTTCAGAAAAAGCTCTCAATTCATTAGTTGGCTTAGTTATGAAAAAAACTAAAGGAAAAGCTAGCCCGTCTAAAGTCAAAGAAATCCTCAAAACCCTCCTTAAATAACAGTTACATTTATATATTAAAATTAATTCTTTTATATCTATTATGATGTTTAAAAAGAGGATTGGATTATTTTTAATTATCTCTATATTTACTTTGTCATTATTCGCCGTTTTTGGAATAGCTAAAGACTGTGGTGGGATACTTGGAGAACCAGGTTATATTGATTGTGCCTGCGGAGACAGAGTAATAAGAGATACAACTTTGTCTAAACAATTATCCTGTGGAAATATTGGGTTAATTATTTCGGCAGATCATGATTTCTTAGTTTTAGATTGTGCAGGATATACAATTAGTGGTTCAACTGGCAGTGGGATCCATATGTTTGGAGTAACCAATGCCAAAGTTAAAGATTGTGTAATTGACGGTTTTGATGTAGGCATATATCTATCTACTTCTTCCCAGAATACATTGTCTGAAAATATTCTTTCTGAGAATAATAATGGGATCAATTTAGTTGTACACTCAAAAAAAAATAAAATTGAAGATAATTTTTTATGTGGAAATTTAGGTTCTGATATATTTGTAGCGGAGACTTCAACCGGAAACAGTGGATCTGGTAATTCGTTAACTACTTTTAATTCCTTCTACTCTTGGCCTTCGATTCCTACACAGTACAGCTGTTGTACGGACTCAGATGAAGATAATTATTGCTTTGAAACTAATGTTGATCCCGACCTCTTTTCTGGAGGAGATTGCAATGACCTTGATCCGGAAAGATATCCTGGTGCAGAAGAAATCTGTGATGGTAAAGACAATGATTGTGATGGAACTATAGATGGGCCAGATATTTGTAATGTTGAAACCGATTGTGGGAAACCAGGAAATTCATGTGATGTCGGAGAAACTTGCCAAGCTGGTGACTGTGTTTGCCCAGACAAGGACGGAGATACTAAAAATGAGGCACTTTGTGGAGGGGAAGACTGTGACGATGATACTAGTGATGATATTCCTGAATTAAACTGCCCACAAGCACCAGGCGTATGCGACTCTTCCACTTCTGAATGCGCAATTTGTATAAATGAGGATGCAGAAGAAATTTGTGATAGCGTAGACAATAATTGTGATGGCAAGGTTAATGAAGATTTAATTGGAACTATTCTCTCTCAAGAATCATGTCCCAATGGAGAACTTCCTGCAGATGGAGCTGTGGGCTTATGGTGGAATACCTGTACAATCAAGGGTTCCCAATATCATTCTGGAAAATGTAATCCCCTTTGTACTGATGTTGACCAAGATAGTTATGGTGCTCCTGAAACAAATCTCATACTATGTTCTGGTTCTACCGAATTAGTAGATTGTAATGATAATGAAAAAGATATAAATCCGGTTGCAGAAGAAATTTGTGACAACAAAGATAACAATTGCGATGGAAAAATTGATGAAGAATTAGGAACAACAACTTGTGGCTTGGGTATATGTGAACATACCCTAAATAATTGTGCCGCAGGAAAAGAACAAGTATGCGACCCTTTTGAAGGAGCTGTAGAAGAAGTCTGTGACGCATTAGATAACAATTGCGATGGAGAAATTGATGAAGGATGGATTTGCGATTCAGACAATGACGGAGTCCCAGACGAATCAGAATCACCAAGTTGTGTTGGAGTAGGAACTGAAGGCAATGTCATGTCCAATGGTTGCCTTAAAGGAGACATGTCTGCAAAAGGATGCGTTAACTCCCAAGACGTCGCCCAATTCCTTGCCGCTTACGCCAAAAATTATGACGTTGCCGGAACATGCCAAAATCAAGATTATTCCGACCTAGACGGAGATTTTAGCGGAGACAAATGCGTAAATTCTCAAGACGTCGCTCAATTCCTTGCCGCTTACGCCAAAAATTATGATTATGCTGGTACCTGCCAGGAGGCCAATTAAAATGAAAAAAAGAATTCAGAAAACATCAAGGAAAACAACTTCTAAACGAAGGAAATTAAAAACTCCTATTCCTTCTCGAAACTCCCACCGAGGAGCAGTTTCTGATGCCCAGAAACCACTTATTATTGCCGCCATCTCTATTGGGGCATTAGTGTTAATTTCATTATTAGTTTACTTTGGTTCTCAATTTGTTGGCCAAGCATTTTACGTCCCAGATTCTGTAGGCAGTGCTGGAATTTCTACTGAATTCCTAGTCAACGGCTTACCAACTACCAAATTAAGTCCTGGAGACATTGCAACATTTACTGTCAAGGCCAATATTGGTGATGGTAAAACTAAAGTAATTGATTTTAAGTTTAACTATCCTGAAGCTTTGACCCCAATTAATAACCCATTTGAAAATACTCTGCTGGAAAATCTTGTTAGTGTAAAAAGTAACTTTGACGTCGAGACTTGGACCCCTCTACCTACAATGGGAGGCATAAAAATAGCTGAGAAAACAGTGGAGTATTCATATAAAACTGAGGCTATCCCTATCGACGACTTCGTGCCGGAATACCCTTCTAAAGAAATAGAAATTGCAAAAATAACTTTTAAAGTAGAGGGAAATGTTGGAGATGAACTCCCAATCACATTTACTAAATTTAATACATGGGACCTCGGTGGACAGAATAATTTAGTCACCACGGATCTAACTGTTTCTGCTATCATAACTCTTGTTGCCCCCATTGTTTGTACAAATGAGGAAACCAAATCATGCAATACTGATTTACCAGGAGTTTGCTCTGAAGGAACCCAAACCTGTTCAGATAATGACTGGGGAGTTTGTATTATTCCAGATGTTTGTATAGGGGACGAGGAAAAACCACAAATAGAGATAATTGTCACTCCTTCTTCTTGTATTAGTGCAAAGGCAGAATTAATCTGTACAGATAATGTCGGATGCAGTAGCATGAAATATGGAGAATCCTCTCCTTCAGAAGAGTGTACGCCATCCATGGATTATGTGGCTCCAGTAAGTTTTGATACCGATGAGTGGATTTGTTATAAGGCAGTTGATTATGTAGATAATTCCATTGAAAGTCAACAAAAACTTATAATCCCTTTGGAAGGGTTTTGTATTACTAATGAAAACTGTGGTGATTTTGGTAATGCCTGTGCAGATGGAGAATCATGTAAGGCAGGAGAATGTATTAAAACAGACTGCGTCACTAATTGTGAAGGAAAAGTTTGTGGAGATGACGGTTGTGGAGGAACGTGTGGAGAATGTACCGGAGAAGAAGGTTGTACTGAAGGAACCTGTACTAAATTCTGTGAAATTACTTTAGAAGAACCCACCAAATTCGCCGGTCTAGGTCCAGAAACAATCTGTGATGAACGAGCTAAATCTATGGGACAATCAGTGGACCCATCTATACAAACAAACCAAAATGCTCTTTGTTATGGAATTTACAAAGGAATTCCTTTAGTAAAATATGCTGGAGATATCCGTTTCTTAAAAACCAAAACCAACGATGCAGGAAGTCTTATTGCCACAAAATGGGCAAATGTAGATTGTCCAGCATCTAAAGGTAGCGGAGGATGGGAAACTGTACCTCCAGATCTGATCTCAGCAAAAACTTGTATTGATGAAGCCAAAGGAAATCTATTAGAAACTGGAATAAGTCCTTATTACTTAGATGCGTGCCCAGGAGATCTAGCTCTTTGTAATCTCCAAGAAGCACCTGCAACTATGGTTGGCAAAACATCAGAAGACAGTATCTGTGCTAAAAGAATTTTAGAAAAATACCCAGATACAGTTCTTAGCGCCAAGTTCTCTGGAAAGGAATGCTTAGGAATATACTTAGGCGTTCCAATATTAACTATTCCAGCACCCATGTCAGATTATCTTAGTTACATTAAGTTTTTCCCCCTGGGAGTTCAAGCCACCCAGGCATGGGAAAAACTATGTCCAGCCTTGCCAGACGATAGTAATAATTGGGGGACCATTGGAGACTCCAAGTACCCAAGAAACTATGCTACTGCCCAGGCATGTTTAGACATTGGAGCAAACACTAACGCTTTCTATGAAGAAAGTTGTGTCCCTGAAATTCCAGAAGAAGAAATCTGTGACAACAATTTGGATGAAGATGAAGATAATCTAATCGATTGTGCAGACCCCGATTGTGCAGAAGCTGACAACTGTCAACCAGAATGTAAAACCAAAGATGATTGTGGTATCTATTCAACTTGTTCAGAAGGAACTTGTGCCCCTCATGGTTGCACAGGATTAGCAATCGCTAACACAGTGGTTTGTGAAGGAGATGGTATCCAATTAACTAATGGATTCACCATTAAAACTGTTGTCGAAACCTGCACAGAAGAAACCAAATGTGAATATCTTTGTGAAGATGGATACATCAAAGAGGAAAACACTTGTGTCCTAGACATTGGTCAAGAAATCTGTGATGGGAAAGACAACGACGGCGACGGAGAAATTGATGAAGAGAGTGTTTGTAACACAGATGAAAACTGTGGTTCATTCGAAAACACATGCCCTGTCCAGGAATTATGTAACAATGGAGTTTGTACCTTCGAAGGATTGACTGCTACTACTATTGGTGGCTTATCTATCTCTGTTGGCGAAGAAACTTCTTTCAAGACTAAAATAACAAATTCAAAAGATGTAGCTGTGGGACCAATCATCATTTACACCAAGTTGACCGATGAAAGTGGAACTAAAATTATAGGTTCTAAATATGAAATAAAAGAATCTTTAGGGCCAGGGGCAGAATACGCCACCAATCTTCCTCTTTTAGTAGAAGGAACAACTAACGTAAAGAAGTTTGTTTATGCATTAGATAAGTGGATTAATCCCCAAGTGACTCTTAAAGAAAATCTTGAAGAAGAATATGGGGCGGAAGAATGAGTCGGAAAATCTTTCTTTTTTTCCTTTTTTTAGCTTTAATTCCAGCAGCAATATCAATCTCCATAGATACCGATAAACCTGATTATTCTTCTGGAGACTTAGTAACTGCCACCGTAACTGGTTGTGGAGAAGGAAGTATAACTTTTGTTAGATTCATTAATTCTGGAGGAATCCTTGTTGATCTCCATCAAGGAACTATCACTGAAGGAAAATTCTCTGCTACTTATGACACAGATTCCGATCCTTCTGAAGGAACATACAATGTTAAAGCTACTTGTACTGGTTCAGATGAAGAGGTCACTAAAAACTTTTGTGTAGATACTACTTGCACTAAAGCAGACACCCCAGCAGACACAGGAACAACAGGAGGAACAGGCGGCGGAACCTCAAAAAAATATCAATGTAATGACAAGATTGACAATGACAAAGATGGAAAGATAGATTTCCCCAATGATCCTGGATGTACTTCAAAAAATGATAATGAAGAAAAAGATTCATTAGTTTGTAAAGAATCATGGGTTTGCACAGAATGGACTGACTGTAAAAACGAAAAACAAACCAGAACTTGTGCAGATGAAAAGAAGTGTGGAACTACTATAATTAAACCAGGAACATCCATTACTTGTAAAACTGATAAAGTAATTCCTCCACCACAACAAACCAAAAAACCAAGCCTACAGCAACCAGAAGGAGGATTTCCTTGGATTATAACCATCTTAATAGTATCCATAGTAATAATTGCCGGAGCCTTACTATATTTCCTAGTAATTAGAAAACGTCCACCTCATGACACTGTGTATTCTCCAGTAAGAAATTACATGAGAAACGCCCAGAAGGAAGGATATACTAGACAAGAAATAGAACAGAGTCTTCTAAATAAAGGTTGGAAAAAAGAAGTCGTTGATCAACAATTCCAACAAATTTAATTTTTTTTCTTATTTCTTTTAAACTTATGTCCACCTTAAACGAAAGTTTTATATATTAGGTAGACATAACTATTTCCATGACTTATACTGAAACACAAAAAAAAGGCAATAATAATTATTATTATCGAGTAAAATCAGTAAAAGAAAAAGGAAAAGTAAAGAAAAAAAGGGTTTATCTCGGCTCCAATCTTGACAAATCAAAACTAAAAACGCTAGAAAAAAAAGCAGACGAAGTTCTAAACGAGTCTCTTAATAAACTATTAACAAAACAAGAATTTAAGAAATTAAATGAAATCAAAAACAAATTCAAAAAAACCCCAAAAGAAACTTTTGAAAATAGGTACGAAGTTTTTGTTTCTCAGTTCACTTATGATTCTAATGCCATAGAAGGGAACACTATTGATTTAAAAGAAACTTCTTATATTTTATTTGAGAACAAAACTCCCCCAGGTAAGGAATTAAGAGAAATTAGTGAAGTTCTCAACCACAAAAAAGCATTTGATCTCATTTTAAATTATAAAAAAGAAATTTCTAAGAATTTTATTTGTGAAATCCAAAAAGAAGTTGTTAAAAATACCTTAAGGAAAGATTTAGAAAAACAGATGGGCAATTATAGAACTGTTCAAGTTTACATTCGTGGAGCAAACTTTATCCCTACCAAAACCAAAGGTGTTCCAATGGAGATGAGAACTTTGATAAGATGGTACAATACTAACAAAGATAAATTACATCCCCTGATCTTAGCAGCTCATTTTCATGTTGCTTTTGAATCGATTCATCCGTTTGTTGATGGAAACGGAAGAACGGGAAGACTTCTACTCAATTTCATTTTACATAAACATGGTTTTCCAATGGTTATCATCCCTAATAAAATAAAATTGAAATATTACCAATGTTTGGAAGAAGGACAACAAAAAGAAAATTTAGGGGCTTTTGTTAGTTTTCTCTATGAATTGATGATAAAAAGCGAACTTTACATTTAATAGAAAAAAGTTTATTTCTTAACTACTTTATTAGCAATAACTTCCTTCTTGCCATTATAATCTTCTACAGTTCCAGTAACTTCAACATAATCTCCTTCTTCTAAAAAAATCTCAGAATCCTTAAACAACACTATTGTTGTCTCTTCAACCTTCTGATTCTCTACTTCTAAGAACATCACTTTTTCAACATCACTCACCCTACTTACAAACCCTTTCACCAGGACCTCATCACCTTCAGGAACCCCTTCAATACTCTCCACCACTCCCAAATCAACTTCAGAAGCGATCAACCACAACCCCAACAAGCCCAACACTGCAACCAACAAAGAAACCTTTTTCAATGTGTTCTCTTCCATTCTCAACCAAAATTGCCTAAGATTTATATACTTTCTCTTCTCTTATCAACATATGACTTCGGAAGAACTTCCAATTTTAAAGGAACAGCTCTATGAAATGGAGCAAAAAATGAGGACTATGTCCTGGGATTATCAACAAGACCAACTTCATCCCTTTAAGAAACAACAGTTTGAACAATTGTTGAAAGACAAGGAAACTCTTATTGAACAAATAACTAACTTAGAAAATGTTGATATTAAGGAATAATCCCAAACCTAATTGATTAGATTTCTCTAGTTTTAACTCTTAAAACAAAAACAAAGAGATAATTATCAACAAAACGCCAAACCCAATACAGATATAAGCAATTTGTTCTCCTAAACTAAGATTTGGAAAATTCTTAAAGAAAACCCCTGCCTTCTTAGGAAAACCCTTAACACTAGACAAGATCTCTTTAAAAAATAAGTTCAATTTTTTATTTAATTCTTTAACATCCATCTTTATTCTTCAGCAGGCTTTTCTTCAACAGGAGCTTCTCCCAACCCAGCTTTTCCCTCTTTTAATACTCTTAAGTTAATTTGGACAATATTACTATCAATTCTCTCTCCACAGACAGTCTTCTTTCTTTTTAATCCTTTCTTTTTATTCTTGTTTCTATCTTTACCAGAAAATCCAACTCCGCCAGAAACCATAATCCTTTTCCTTCTTTCTTTAATACCTTTCCTCATTGGAAATCCAGCTTTATCGCTTCCACCAGTTATCTCAAATTCATAACCTTCTAAACCTAGGCCTTTACCTTCAACTTTTTCTCCAACAACTTTTCTCAATAGAACATCTGCTTCTGGACTCTTAACTTCTTTCTGGAAAGATTTTCCATCCTTAGTCCCTAATACTAATTTAAATTCAGCCATTTTTATTCCTCCCGAGACCAAAGAACCTGTTAGTTCAATCCCAAATAGGGTCATCTCAGCGTTATTTTAATTTAATTATCAATTTCATTTATAAATTATTCGTTTTAAATTCCTAATTCTTCTTTAAGTAATCTTTCAACTACATTACTCATTTTCAAATTGTGATCTTCACAATAAGATCTAAATATTCTCATTAATTCCATATCTATTGTAAATGTAACTCTTTCTTTCTGTTTCGGCCTATCTAATTGTCCAGTTCTATCAAATTCCTCTAAAGCCAATATCAGGTCTTTATTTTTCTCCACAAGTTCATTTATTTTTTTCTCTGGTAACATTGTAAATTAACCTCGCAATTATTAATGGGCTGGTTATGTTATTCTTAGCAATTCTCTTAATAGTCATTAACAATCGCTCTCGATTATAGTCCTTACCATTAATTTCCAAATAGTATATTGCCACTAATAAACATGTTCTTTTATTTCCGTCTCTAAACACATGATCTACTAACAAACTTCTACACAAATAACTCAATTCATAAAGCCAATTTTTTTTAGCTTTCAATATTTCTAAGTTAAAATCTAAACTACTTTCATTAATAAATTCTCCTTTTTCTCCAATTTTTTGATTAAAAGCAATAATGTCCTTCTTACTTAACGTTTTAGAGTACATATGAGTATGAACGAGTAAGTACTTTATAAATTTTTTGTTAAAATATATGATTATTAAACTAACAAAATAAAAACAATCTCAAACTAAAACCTTTTTCTCTCCTGCATACAAACCCATCGCATCAAGTTTCTCAAACTGCTCTTCATTAAGAATCAAATAAGAAAGATCAAACCCTTTTTCCTTAATCTTTTCACAAATCAACTTCACTCTAGCATCATCAACCCCTTCACCAAGCAAAATTACATTCGCTCTATTTTCTTCCAATTTTCCATGTAATAAGATTCTCTTAACTCCATCCATCCCTCCAACATTTTCCACAAAGAAATCCAATAAACTAGGTTCCTTAAACCATCCTTCCAAAAACCTACTCCTTTCATTTCTAACCAATCCATAGAATTTCATCATCCGAATTTCTTTAACTCTAATCAACCCAATGGCAGACAACTCTTGCAAAATCCTAAACACCGTACTTACAGAAACCCCCGACTTTTTAGCAATCTCTCGCAGATACATCTCCCCTTTAGCAAAGTATAAAGTTTTCAGGACCGCAACTTTCTTGTGATCTAACAATCCCCCCAAGACCTCTTTTTCAATCATAACTTTTAACAAACCATAATAATATTTAACTGTTTCGTTTTTGGAACAGTGTTCCAAAAATAAAACAATAACTAAACGTTAAATATAAATACACTAAAAATATTCTCCCTTTATGCAAGATATCCTTGAAATCATTAAAACCAGAAGAACGGTCAAACAATTCTTACCTAAATTTGTCGAATGGGACAAAATCTCTAAGATTTTAGATGCCGCCAGACACGCTCCTAGTTGTGGAAACATTCAAAATTGGAAGTTCGTTGTCGTCTTAGAAACAGACTTAAAACAAAAATTAGCTGAAGCTGCTCTTCAACAATATGAAATAACTAATGCTTTTGCTTTAATCGTCGTTTGTGCCGAAGCTCAAAAAGCAGAACGTTATTATGGGTTAAGAGGAGACCGTCTTTATACTGTTCAAAATTGTGCCGCCGCTATCCAAAATATCCTCTTAGAAGCGCATTCTTTGGGCTTAGGAACAAGATGGATTGGTGCTTTTGAAGAAGAAATGGTCAAAAGAGCTCTAAGCATTCCCGAAGAAGTTCGTCCTCAAGCTATTATTGCCCTGGATATCCTAAAGAAATACCTGAAAAGCCACCTAAATATCCTTTAGAGACAGTAGTTTACTTCAACAAATGGAGAAATAAAATCAGAGATCCAGCCAAATATATGCGGGACTACGCAGTACTTCTAAAAAGAAAACTTGTCCAAATCAAAGAAGCCATAATCAAGAAATAATTTTTCTCAGTTTCTCCAAAAACGTCTATTTTTCACGTCGTAGAAACAATAAAAAGAGTAAAACTTATATTCTCCAGAATATATATTGGAATTGAAAAAGATTTAAATACCACTTAAGCTTTTCTAAGAACAAGGGTTTGGGTTTTTACGGGCTGGTTACCTGTCTAAAATCATAAGTTTGGTTGTACGTTAATTAATTCTAATTGGTTAAATTAGGTTTTGGTTGGTTTAAGTTTTGGTTTCAACTAATTCTAGATGTAGTAATACATTTCATATTAATAAGCATTTGTATGCTACAGAATATATTCACATTCAACAGTATCCTATACTGTTCAAATAAAAAAACAAATAACCAGAGGTGGTGTAAAATGGATTTTATCGTGGAGAGAGCTTTGGAAGCACCAGAGCAAGAGTTTGAAACCCTTTGCCAAGCAAACATTAAGGTGATTGGCGTAGGGGGAGCTGGTAACAATATGGTTGGCTGGCTATACAAAAAAGGAATTAAGGGAGCAGAAATTATTGCAACTAATACCGATCAACAACACTTGAGTATTACTGGCGCAGACAGAAAATACTTGATTGGAAAAGACTGCACCAGAGGACTAGGTTGTGGCGGATTCCCAAACAAGGGCGCAGAAGCTGCTCAAGAATCAATGATTGCAATCAAAGAATCTTTGAAAGAATCTGACATGGTCTTTGTCTGTGCAGGAATGGGTGGAGGTACTGGAACTGGAGCTGCCCCAGTAGTTGCCCAAGTAGCTAAAGACACAGGATCTATTGTTATTGGAACTGTTACCATGCCTTTCAACATTGAAAGAGCAAGATGCGACAAAGCAGAATTTGGTTTACAACAACTAAGACAAGTTTCTGATACCGTTATTGTAATTGATAACAACAGATTAGTCCAAATTGCTGGAAACTTACCTGTACAACAAGCTTTTGCTGTAGCTAACGAGTTAATTGCAACTATGATTAAAGGTATTGTAGAAACCATTGCTGTACCAAGTTTAGTTAACTTAGATTATGCAGACGTTAAAGCAATCATGACCAATGGTGGAGTAGCTGCTATCGGAGTCGGTTCATCTGACACCAACAACAGAGTTGAAGAAGCAGTTAAAGGAGCTTTATCTAACCCACTTCTAGATATCAACTATGAAGGAGCTACTGGCGCATTAATCCATGTTACTGGAGGACCTGATATGACTCTAGATGAGATTTCCAGAGTAGGAGATTTAGTAACTGAATCTTTAGATGAAGAAGCTAATGTTATCTGGGGAGCTCGGATTGATGACGGCATGAAGGGAAAGATGACTGTAATGACTATCATTACAGGAGTAAATTCACCTTGGATTCTGGGCCAATCTCACGGCAAGAAACCAAGTCCGCAGGCTGAATCCCTTAGTAAAGAGCTTGGGATTGAGCTTATTTAGGGAAAAAGAGGTGTAGGCTGCATGCTTAATTGCATGCAGCATCTTTAACCTAATTTAAATCACAATCAAGGTCTTGCCTTTGTTTTCTTTACACCACCCCTGAAATCTAGGCAAGATTTCTTTTTTTTCTTTCATAAAAAAACCATTACAAGAAAATTTTAAATACGCCAGCCCTTTTCTTCTCATTATGAAATCCGCAAAGAAAGACACCAAAGGAATAACTGTAAAGAAAAGTGATGACTTTAGTGAGTGGTACACTCAAGTAATCCAGAAAGCTGACCTCGCTGATTACTCATCCGTATCTGGATGTATTGTCTACAAACCGGGTTCTTATTCTCTTTGGGAAAAAATCAAAGAAGTAACCGATAAAAAATTCAAACAAATTGGTATCCAAAATGCTTATTTCCCTTTATTCATCCCAGAATCGTTGTTACAGAAAGAAGCAGCCCATATTGCTGGATTTGCTCCAGAGGTAGCTTGGGTCACTCATGCAGGTAACTCTAAATTAAAAGAACGTTTAGCAGTAAGACCTACTTCTGAAACCATTATGTATGACTCTTACAGCAAGTGGATTCGTTCTCATAACGATCTACCTTTAAGGATAAATCA
>Ga0233431_1002416_pt1 | contig 26120 bp, 25 predicted proteins | sample SI_118_April2016_FD_179867 | JGI IMG/M metagenome (GOLD analysis project Ga0233431, IMG submission 179867) | Seawater microbial communities from Saanich Inlet, British Columbia, Canada - SI_118_April2016_200_MG | ecosystem: Environmental > Aquatic > Marine > Inlet | place: Canada: British...
CCACTGACCCGATGTTTTTCGCGAAGCAAACTTAGAACATCTTAAAATTCTTATGTAAGAGACAGGTTTTATCGTTCAACTTTTGTTCTGCAAAAACCTAACCGGACATTGCTGAAATTCACCAGGATATTTGCGGTATCTCAAAAACTGACACGGTTGTTGTTGTACCTCTCTGCTGGTCAATTGAATATTTTCAAAGATATGTATCTCGTAGTTTAGATATAAAATCATCATGTGTAAACATTTCTGTAGAATCATGACCTACACCCAAAATCTCCAACCAAATGTGTCTATTACTTTTAAAATCCTTAGATAAAGATTGCAGGTGGTGTTTGTAGAGTAAACCGCGTTCGTACCTGTTGTTACCCTGTGCATCTCCCTCACAGGATTTATTGAGTCCCCAATCACGTTTGTTATCAGATGTTCCTAATAAAAACATGATTTGGCGAGATAATAGTCTTTTTTTAATCTCGTCAGCATTTATCTGTGCCGAATAACCATAAAGATTCTCCAGACCATATTTGTAGTGATTGTAATTTGGACATTCCGCAATTGCATCAGAAGAAGCTTCGACAATTCTTCCATCATCAGTATATTTAAATCGAGATTTGCTTAAATACAGATAACTAGAGGGGTTTGCGACAATATGGAGAATATGAATGTCTTTGTTTTTCAAGAAAATATGCGAATTACTAATGGCGGCATATCTCAAATTGAATTGACCACCGGCTGAATGACCTAGTATTAAAATTTTTCGGATATTAGGATTCTTATCGATAACTGTTTGGATAAGTTGATCAAGAACTTCATAAGAGCTTATTGATGGTAATTGTTCGTTTAGATCAACGGATAAAGATTTTCCGCCACCTCTCCATTTTGAGTCCCAAAATAGCAAGCCTTTTTCAATATGCTTGACACCTTTTTCGAGAAATTGAGGAGCAATTATCATGGTTTTATTTTTGTCCAATTTTTAAATGATTTGTCGGATCTGAAGGTAGGTTTTTGGAATTCTTATCGAAACTATTCACCACATTACCGGAGTCGGGGGGATTATGATTCAAAACGATGGAAAACAGGACGTTTTCCAACAGCTCCATGGATGGATTCATGCGTGTTTTGAATTATAATCCCCTCGACGGAGGGGAGCTGAATAGATACATGCTACCCAGAATAAGCGATCAAGGTCCATCAGTTTGGGTGCGGCTTTCCTAATTTGATAGGTCCAGAGCTGTTGCCTGAGAGCTACGTTCTCCAGCAATAAGTCACTCTCGGTTTTTTGTGGGATTGTCAACTAAGAAGGATGTCGAATAACTGATTGAAATTATGAAGTTGATGGATTTTTGAGGATGGACAATGAAAAGCAAATCAATTCCTGAATAGTAAAGTTAAACTTTAGAATTTTTCCGAAAATCAAAAGTTTGACTTTACTATTTTTTATAAAACTCATGTGATATTTTCAGTTACCACGTTAACATATCAATCATTTCAGTTTAAAACGACGATTGATGGAGACAACTGGTTATAAATCTAGAAAAAAGAAGAGCAAATGATGATTGAACGAATACTGGACCTGGAAAACATGCTGAATAAAAAGAGTATTTTTATATTCGGTCCAAGGCAAACTGGAAAAACTACCTTTCTTAAACATAAATATCCGAATGCAGTTTATTTGAACCTGTTAAACACGCAACTTCAGTTGGAACTATTGAACGAACCGTACAGGTTGAATCAAATTATTGAAACTCATGAGGATGATACCCTGGTCATTATCGACGAGATACAAAAAGTCCCAATCATCTTGGATGAAGTCCAAAATATTGTTCAGGATAATCCTGGGATACGTTTTATTTTAACAGGCAGTAGCGCCAGAAAAATAAAAAAGGCTGGTATCAATTTATTAGGCGGAAGGGCAAAAATCATTACATTTTCCCCCTTTACGTATCCGGAATATAACCTGGCGAAAAAAACACTCAGTCATGTCCTGCAATGGGGAACCCTGCCCCAGGTGATCCTGTCCGATGATCCAAGGTCAGAGCTTATTGACTACATTAATGTCTATTTGAGAGAGGAAATCAAAGCAAAGGCTTTGGTGCGATCGATTGCCCAATTTTCCAAGTTTTTGGAATTAGCGGCAACTACGGTTTCAGAACAAATAGTATATGATTCCTTGTGTTCAGATGTTGGGGTATCTGCTCCGACTATAAAAGAATATTTTCAGATATTAGAGGATACCCTGATAGGCTACCGTTTGTATCCTTTTGGCAGGACGACAAAACGTAAGGCAATGGCCAGTCCCAAATTCTATCTTTTCGATGTGGGAGTTGCCAATGCACTGTTAAAACGTTTCTCACTACACGAAAAAACAAGCGAATTCGGTACAGCTTGTGAGCAATATGTCTATCAAGAACTTTCAGCGTATATCAATCTAAGTAATAAGATGATTTCGCTTTATTACTGGCGGTCGTATGAAAAATACGAAGTCGACTTTATTGTGGAACTGGAAAACCAACAGCTGGTCTTAATAGAAGTAAAATCATCGAACAAAATTACAGCAAAACACTTGTCCGGAATAAATGCATTTTGTGAAGAAAAGGATGTCACCATCCATAAAAAAATAATCATCTGTTTTGAATCGACTAAAAGAGTCCTTCCAAAGAGTATTATTATCTACCCGTTCACTGAATTTCTGAAAGACCTTTGGAATAACAAGATTATCTAGTTGTGTGTCCTCAAAATAGCATCGAGGCAGAAAAGGAGACATTTTCCTGGCAGTAAATTAAATACGGGCCTGGCTCGTACGAAATTCAGAAACAGACAAATCGTCTGCTTCTGTGATGGACTCACATCTCTCATTCACATAACGGTTAGGATCCACTTCTTCACTCAAGATTCTCAGCTCTTGAGCAGTGGTGGGTTTGGTCTGCTGAATTTCGTCAGTCTGCAACAATTCGAAACCACAATTCTCCAGAACGTCTTCCAAGTTGCAACCGGGATTCAGGGCTATGACCCACATGCGATTGGAATCCGGCCCAATTAGTTGAGTCTTGCGGTTAAAGGTGTTGAGAGAAGCGAATCGCTATCACTTATTTGATTTTTCTCTATCTTCCAAAATAAACAATTTTAGCTCTCGCTCCCCTCGCATGACATAAAGAATGAATATTTTATCGTTACTAAATCGGTAAAATATCCTGCAAGGTCCAACAATTAATTCAAGATAATCTGTATTTTGTAACTCAGGTGGGCGTTTCCCTGACTTTGGAAACTGTTTTAGGTGCTTAACATTAGTGAACACATATTTGACAAATTTCTGGGCCGCACCAGGTTTGTCTAATGCTATATATTCAGCGATCTCATCAAGATCAATAAGTGCTGGCTCTGTCCAGACTATTTGAGCCATTTACTCATTCTTTTTTCCGCTTCTGCTTCGGAATATGTTCTGCTTTCCAAAACCGCTTTTTCACCCCTTGCGATGCCCTCTAGAATCTTCATTCTTTTTTGCGTGAACTCATAATCCTCAACATCAACAAGATAAGCGGACGGTTTACCATGTTCCGTGATAAGAACAGGTTCTTTGGTCTTATGCAAGTCAGCAAGTATCTTTGTAGCTTGCCTTTTTAATGTGGTTACTAATTCAGTTTTCATACAGGTGATACTATTCTATCACTTCGACAATATCAAGGATTTTTTTAAGTTAGGAGATATGGGGATATAGGTTATAAGGTTGAACTCTCGGAATATCCCCGTTAATCCACGTTCTAAGGCTATTCGCTGAGATTTATTGGGGTTTTTCCCCTCCATCGCCTTACCTGGATTGGTTGTGGTGTGTGCGAGGTTAAATGCCCCACACAGTCCTTGTTCCTGAAAGAAAAAACAGAGACAATCGACCCTCCTGAAAAATCATTGGAATGGGTGATGCGGTATGTAGCCGACGTGCAGGCCGGTGTGCCAAAGCTCCGTAAAACAAATTCCTGATCGGACCGTTTTCATTTTCTCCCGGGAATTGGAACTGGTCTCCTTTTGACGCCTCTTCTCTTTTCTTCCCTATTCTGACCCCTCTTTTATACTCTCGACAGTTTAGAGTTCTAGTTTAAACTTCTGAGATCTATTTCAAGTACGACCGCTCCCTGCTGACCGGCCTCTGTCAGTGTGCCTACCGGAGCCTGTTGACCTTTTTGCGTGAGGTTGTTGGTTTGAAGAATGGAGTTCCCGGTGTCAACGTGTTTCTTTGACATTAATGAGAAACACTTGGATGGCCATCCATACCTTCGGAGAATATCCTGACTTCAGATCCAATTTTTTTTGATTGATGATTCGTGAAGGTTGTTAAAAAAGTTGTGAATTGGGTGTGGATTGAGAGAAACCTACATTTTTGACCGACCGTTGAACTCGCTGTTATGATATGAGTTATTATGCTATTTTGTGTAGGTTGAAGGCCGATTCAATTTTCCGAAAGCCTAGACCTTCATTTGAAATTCCAGGGACTATTCAGAGTTGTCTGACTCAACATCCTGTTTTTATCAGAGATGCTCGTCTTGCTTTGACAATTCTGTCGGACTAATATATTGTAGGTTGTATAACCAATTAAATAGGTAATATAACCACCAAGATAGGTTTTTATGTTAAACAAGCTATTTGGAAGTAGATCCGCAGAATTGGTGCTTTATTATATGTTAGCTAATAATAAAGGTTATGCAACTGGAATATCAACCATATTTGGGTTGTCTTTAAATGCTATTCAAAAGCAGCTATAGCGCTCAGCTAAATTAGACCGCATTTGCTCAGATAAAATAGACCATTCGACATCTTGATCGATCATTTCGATTGAGAGCTCCCCGCCGATCCTACCTATCACTTCTACCTGAATAATATCACCGACACTGGTCTCCTTTGATTTTTCGGAATATATTCGTCTCTTGAATTCAATAGAAGGAGAGAACGATGGCGAAGATCGGTAAAAAGAAGCCTTGTGCCATATGCCGCCGCTGGTTTTTGCCCCAGGCGAAGGTGAAACAGCGGGCAAAAACCTGCGGCAATCGGCAATGTCAAAAAGAGTGGCACCGGAGGCAATGCCGGAAATGGAACCGCAAAAATAAGGCCTATTTTCGTTCCAACTATCTTTCGAAGAAACTCGAAGATGCAAACGGGCTCGACCCACCGGTTGAAAAAGATCTGGGACAAGCAGGGTTAAAACAGCCATCGTCTGCAGGACCATTTTTAGAGTCCGTCTTTGATCCCATCCCGCATATCGCCCAAACCCGGATGATTACCATCATCAATTACGTCATCGGAGTGCATATTCGCAGTTTTCGAAAACAGTTGATCATGAAACCTCCGGCAAACAAGGGTAGTCCGTTTTTTTAAGAAGTGTAATCGATGTAAGTTTCTGATAATATATGACAGAAATTCTGACTTCACAGTACTTTGTATATCCTTTTGGAAACCTGAACCATGGTTTTTGCGTCGAAATGCGCAACCCCTTTTTATGTCGTTCACCCAGGCCTGTTAAAAACCGTCTGTTGTTTCGAATCCGCCAACCGTCATTTTAAGATGAGATATAGAGCTAAGCCTATGAGATTTAATGGTAAAAAATCCGACTTCCCCGAAAAAGATTTTAAGATGAGTTATTGAGTTAACCTGTTGTTTTAAAAAGCTTAAAATTCTGACTGATCGGATTTTTATTTCAAGACGATTTGGACTTGCCCGCTTTGTTTTTGATAGGGATAGGGAAAACCATTTCATCGGAATACGATTATGACGGAAAAAGCGGATATCGGATTCGAGCTGGTGGAACTCTCCAGTATCGATCTGCGTTACAAACATCACCGTCTCAAATCTGTGGAGGCGGAAAGGCGTTTGTTGAGTTCCATCATCTCCCATGGAATCCGCGATCCCCTGCAAGGTGTTAGTGTGCAGGACAACCGGATTCTGCTCAACGGATTCAAACGGTATCGATGTGCCAAGCAGCTCGGCATCGGTGTGGTACCGTAACCCCCCTCACTTTCTATGAAGTGTTGGAACGAGAAGTCCCTTTCTTCAACAATGACGCGGGTTAGATGGAGGTGATCTTATAACGAAGATTTTCAGATTGTTGCTCTTTTTGAGTGCATACTTGAAAGTGAAATGGTATTATCATGTTGATATTAAGGACGATTAAGGTTCTTCCTGGAAATCTAATAACTCCCAAATCCAAAAATATTCGTGAGGCTATCTTATGAGTAAAGTGATAAATGAGCAAATGAAAATCGGCGAAATCCACATCTAAAATGTTGAACTGGACCTCAACTCCAGGGACGAGTTCCTGTAAGGAAAAAGGAATCTGATCGCGCATCATGTAATCCCACCTGCACGGGATATAGATCAAGACACTACCTGGGCAACCTTCATCAAGCAACATCAATACATTTGCCGAAAGATGGGTCCTATCAATTAAATCTGAATGTATTTCCGGGCTGATTTTCTTTGGAGAGCAAAGATTGCTGCGGGCGTTGAAGGAATACATAGCCCATTATCACCGGGAGCGAAACTATCAAGGGAAAGAAAACTGCATGCTGTTCCCTTTTCAAGATCACGAACCTAAAAATCGAAATGGTAAAATTAAATACCGGTCACGCCTGGGAGGTGTACTGAAATACTACTATCGGGAGGCCGCGTGAGGGTTGTGGACAGAAAAATAGGATAAAAATACCCAGAACACCCCAACGTGCTTAGTTTTCAGCAGGTTTTACTTTTTTCACCTCACGGGACTAAATCCGCTAGCGGCGGGCGATTTTTTTAGCATCTGGTTTATTTGACAAAACTACTGGTAAGTAGCAAAATATTTAATATCAGCTATCCATTTTGTCAAAATTATTGAAACTATATTTGACAAAAGTGCGCAATAGGGTTAAAAATATTACTACTATGTGCTAACCCTGTCAAATAAGAAAGTGATGAAGCTGAATGAATACTTGCTGAAGCATGCAGTGCTTACTGTGGAAGAACTGGATCAATTCCTTTCCGCCAGTGGGCCTGGTAATCCGAACACTCGTAAATCTCTCCTGACATACTATCGTAACCAAGGTCGAATAGTTCCTGTGCGCCGTGGCTTATATGCGGTCGTTCCCCTGGGAAGTGAGTCGGTATCCGTTTCCGTAGATCCTTACCTTATAGCAGCTAAACTGACTTCGGATGCGGTTCTGGCATACCACACGGCTCTGGAGTTTCATGGGAAAGCGCACTCGGTCTTTAAGCAACAGCATTATCTATCCAGAAATAAATCACAACCATTAGTGTTCCAGTCCAATGAATTCATAAGAGCTCCCATACCATTTCCACTGAAAAAGAAAAGGTTGGAGATGTTTGGTGTTGATGCATATAGTCGTACTGGAGTGAAAGTTAAAGTAACTGATTTGGAACGAACATTTGTGGATGTTATGGACAGACCAGAACTGTCAGGCGGTTGGGAGGAGATATGGCGATCCCTCGAATCAATTGAATTTTTCGATCTCGATCAGGTCGTCGAGTATGTTCTTTTATTGAATAATGCGACTACAGCTGCAAAAGTGGGGTTCTATTTGGAAGAACACAGGGAATCCCTGATGGTTGAGGAAGAGTACCTGAAACCGATACGTGACATGCGCCCACGGCAACCGCACTACCTGAATCGAAGTAAACGAATGAATTGCAAATGGATTAAGAACTGGAACCTCCTCATTCCAACTGAAATACTGAATAAACAATGGGGGGAGGTATTGTGATACATGATCCATCCGAAATATTGTCCCTATCGGAGTCTACTGGTTTCGGGACGGAGATGCTTGAAAAAGTGCTTCATCTCCTCAATCTCTTGAAAACCCTTAATTCTCATCCAGTTCTAAAAGGAAAATGGGTTTTGAAGGGAGGCACAGCTTTAAATCTGTTTCTGTTCGAGATTCCTCGTTTATCAGTAGATATCGACCTTAACTATATCGGGGCAGCGGATCGTGATGAGATGCTAAGTGACCGACCCAGGATTGAGCAGGCGACTCAAGCTGTATTCTCTCGTGAAGGGTTCACGATAAAACGGGCCCCGGATGAACATGCGGGAGGGAAATGGCGGTTAGGGTACCAGAGTTTTACGGGTCAACCTGGAAACCTTGAGGTTGATTTTAATTTTATGTTCAGACTGCCACTATGGGAAGTTTACAATTACGACTCCTGTCCGCTAGGAGAATACCAGGCCAAAGGAATACCGGTTCTCGATACACATGAGCTTGCAGCGGGTAAACTTGCTGCATTATTTGCACGCCGTCAGGCCAGAGACCTGTTCGACTGTCATCAATTACTTAAAATGGACGGCCTGGATCATGAACGTTTAAGGATCGCTTTTGTCACATATGGAGGCATGAACCGTAAGGATTGGAGGGATGTTTTAGTCGAAGATGTTGATTTCGATGAGACGGAGCTTACCAGGATGCTTTATCCAATGCTTAATGCCCGTTTAACTCAAACACAGGGCGCATCATCAGACTATGGGACCCTTCTTTTACAGGAGTGTCGCGAACGCCTTTCGGTTCTGCTACCTTTCACAGAGGCGGAACATACTTTTCTAGATCTGCTGCTCGATGAGGGTAAAATTGAGGCATCTTTACTCACCGATGATGAGTGTCTTCAAAAACGCATTCAGCAGCAACCACTTCTCAACTGGAAAGCTCTAAATGTGAAGAAACACAAAGGGCTGTTATGAGAAAACATATCTGTTTGCTGGGACTACTGTTGGGACTGAATAGTAGGGCTTTAGATTGCAATTAGTAATCATCTGAAATTACGGGTCGGCACTTTGCTTAGAAGCGATTAGTGTTAAGCGCCTTTGTCCCTATTCGTCTGTGATTCAATTGAATTTAAATCCGGTTTCTTAAATCCGAGCCTGGTAAAATACTCATCCGGAATCAGCTCCGGACTTTTATAGAAGTGCCAGTAGCAGGGCTCATCGGCGTCATCCGAGTATCCAGTTACCCAGAGCGGGTATCCGCCCCACTCGATGGGGAGTATTTCATTAATTACGCAGTGAATGCAATAGTAGGGTACACCCTGCCGCTGCCAGCACCACCAGTGAGGTTCCTGGGTGACACCGAAGTTGTATGGCGGCCCAAGGCGCGACGGCGTCCCATCCACCGGGTCTCCCCGACGCATACGCCCTCCGCTCCCGCAAGGGTCCATTTTGATACTGATCCGCTTATTATCCTCAATTAACTCAATGGTCCCGTCCTGCTGCGGTCCACAGCGGTGAGAGCGCATGATTTCGGCACTGATATAAACCCTTTCCTCCACCGACATGCTGAGAAAGACCTTCCAGGTGCGTTTGAGCATCCAGGTCTCCTGGGTAGCCCGACTCATCCGATAGACAGCCTCCTCACCTTGCTGCTCGGCCAACCGGGTGTAGATATCCCAGATCCAATCAAAAGACATGTCGTGCAGGGACTTGCCTTCTGATACCATGTAATCGGCCAGGATCTTGGCTTCCTCCAGGTTTCCTGCCTCAATTGCCTGAATGAGTTTCACCTGAGTCGGAATCCCAAGATCCGGCCAACTATCCTGCCGCAGCAGTCGGCCTAATTTTTTTGATTGCTCAATTTTTAACATATTCAGTCCCCTTCATATGGTCCCCCAGAAAAGCTTCTTCCCTTTTAACACCCTCCATTGCACCCTTCGAATGGCGGAATATACAACAAATGTTTTTCTGGGGGACTATGATGTTTATCGGTTTAGGGATCGTACAAAAATAACTTGGCTTAATCTGTCCGCAAAAGTCCCGTAAAGACTGGACATTTTGCAGACAGAATGCCAAGTAAATTTTGAGCCGACCCTTATCCCCTCGAGTTTAATTTTGTGGCCAGTCCTTGAGGAGTTCCTCCTTGAGGAGGTTTTTCTTGATCTTACCAATTGACGTTTTAGAAAATTCCTTCGTCCAGATTCGCACATGGTCCGGGATCTTGAACTTGGCCATTTTGCCGAGACAGTATTCTCTGATCTCCTCTTCAGTCACGCTGAATCCCTGATTGAGTTTCAAAACGGCCATTGTCGCCTCATCACGCCTGGGATCGGGCATACCGATAACTGCCACCTCTTCCACAGCGGGATGCTCGATCAGTACACGGTCCACTTCAGCCGGGGAGACGTTCTCACCTTTGCGTTTAATGACGTCTTTTTTACGATCGACGAAATAGATATAACCTTCAGCATCCATTTTTCCGGAATCACCGGTAAAAAACCAATTATTCACCAGGGCCTCGGCTGTAGCCTGTGGGTTCATGTAATATTCCTTGAACAGTGACAGCCCCGGCTGTCCTTTAACCACTATCTCTCCCAGTTCTCCGCTGGGGACCTCCAAGCGATTGTCATCGACAATGACCACTTCCATGCCGGGAAATGGGAGACCTACTGAAGCTTGGCGATTCTCGCCCCAGATACGGAACATTGTGCAAGGGGCCATTGTTTCGGTAAGACCATAGCCATCTAAAATAGTTGTATTGAAACGGCGTTCAAACTCGTCCCAATCAGCATCGCTGATTTTTATCGCATAAAAGGTCCTCCACATCTTGAGTTCGCGTTCCAAAGGATGCTCGGGTTGGGCCAAAAGCGCTTTGAGTACCGCCCCCACCTGGGCACTAAAGGTGACGTTGTAACGGTGAGCCAATGGTACAAATTGGGCTGGATTAAATATTTCACAGATAACAATACTGGCTCCGGCAGTCAACGTGGAAAACCAGGAACAACACATGGCATTGACGTGGAATAAGGGTAACACCACCATAATCCGATCATCTGGCCGCAGAGCGGTATTGTTGACTATCCCATTACCCATGTAGAGGAAGTTTCCGTGGGTTAGAATCACACCCTTGGGGCGGGCGGTGGTACCAGAAGTGAAAAGCATTTGGGCTGCGTCCTGCAGCGGATCGATCTGCACCGGTGGTGGTGCTTCCTGTGAGGATCCGGCAAGCGCATCCTCCCAAACGTGGGTTCCCGGAATCCTGTCATCGCTACGATATATGACGACGTCTTTAACCGACGGGCACTGTTCCAGAATCTTGTTGAACTCTGGATAATACTCCCCATCAGTGATCACCATCTTTGCCTTTGAAAAATTCAGTTTGTATTTCAGATCGTCGGCCACATCAAATATGATCGACGGGACCAAAACTGCGCCAATATGAGTGGCTGCATGGATGGCGGTCACAAAACCGATGGAGTTAGGTAAGTGGCAGAGAATAAAATCGCCTTTTGTAATACCGATGGATAGAAACCAGTTGGCCAGCCGATTAACCTGCTGACCAAACTGACGATAAGTCAGAATTTCCTCATTGTTATCCTTATCAACGAAAATGATGAAGGGTTTATCTCCATAGCGCTGGATCTGGTATTCCAGCAGCTGTCGGAGGCTGTTCTGTCGACCAATTTCAGTTGATACGTTTGAGAATTTTGGTTCCATATTTCACTTCCTCGAATAATGTTCCAAAAAGTTCACGGTTAACCGATCATAATCTATATCTATTTAAAAAAAACAGGCCATAATGTTGTAAGGGATTGAATACATGATCTTCTGCTAAATTTTTCATTCATGAATCCCGAGTGATGAAGCCACTACCATGCGGTGATAGGCCGCATCGCCAAATGCCACTTCGGCTGCCTTGGCCCGTCGGGAATAGAGCGTCAGGTCATGCTCTGTCATGATGGCTGCCCCACCCCCAACCTGATGCCCTAACGCTATCACACGCTTGTAAGCTTCACTGACCCATCCTTTGGCGGTTGCGATCCGAATTTTAGAAGACCGGCCTTCATCCATCAGGCAAGCGGTTTTATACGTAATATGGCGACTTCCTTCAACATACAAAAGCATGTTAGCACAATGATGCTGAATTGCCTGGAAAGAAGCAATCGGTTTTCCAAATTGGACCCTATTTTTGGCATAGTCTACTGTCATTTCCAATACTTTTTGAGCGCCTCCCACCATTTCAACGCATTTTGCCAAAGCGGCAATCTGTAAAATTTTCTCAAAAATTGGCCATCCCTGGTCAAACTCTCCTAAAAGGTTCTCTTTGGGAACGATGACATCCTCCATGATCACCTCAAATTGTTTGTCTCCCGCGATGGTTTTCAGTGGCAACATCTTTAAACCAACAGTTTGTTTTGGGATCATGAAAAGTGATATACCGCGGGAGGAGAGACCTGCGCCACTGGTGCGGGCGGTACAAATTACATAATCCGCCACCTGGGCATCAGAAACAAAGAGTTTCGTTCCCTGAATCATAAACTCTTCACCCCTTTGCACCGCTTTTGTCTCGACATAGGTCGGCTGATATTGGGTACTCCCGGGTTCACAAAAAGCCAGGCAGAGGAGCAGGTCGCCGGTGGCAACCCGTGGCAGATACCTTGATTTCTGGTTCTCGTCACCACCCTCCAGGATAGTTAAAGCCCCTAAAACAGTAGACAAAAACGGCCCGGGCAAACAAGCTCTGCCCATTTCTTCCAACATCAACACAAAATCAGAAAGATCCGCTCCAAGGCCGTCATACTTTTCAGGAAGCAGCAGCGATATCCAGTCCAGTTCGGCCATTTTCCGCCAAAGCTCAGGCGTATAACCAGTCGGGTCTTCCATCATTTGTCTGACAAAATCAGTGGGGCACTCGGTTTTAAGGAAACTCCGGGCGCTATCTTTTAAAATTTTTTGTTCTTTGCTAAGGTTAAAATCCATATCTTACCCTGCATAATGACATTCAGTGTTGAAAGTTTTTTGCCCGTTGATAATGAAATCATTTTCATCTTCTGTAACCCTCATTTCCATCGCTGCCAAATCCGAGCCGGCGTTGGGTTCGGTGTAGCCCAGGCCAAACTCAATCTCACCTGCAATGATCCGGGGAAGGAACTCCCTTTTCATCTCCTCGCTGCCTCTGCGCAGGATTGTGTGCCCGATCATGGTATAGCCAATATCCAATGGGACATGAGCGCCACGCTTTCCCAACTCGTCTAAAAGGATGAACTCGTAGCTGGGTGAAAGTCCTTGTCCACCGTATTCCCGGGGCCAACTCATACCCAAGAATCCATTAGCGGACAGTTTTCGGCTAAATTCACGACCCTCTGGTCCGACACCGAGGTCTTCCCAATTCTGACGGGCGATTTCCTCGGTAAGGTGCTCCTCCAAAAACGTTACCAACTTCGCCCGGAATCCTTCCTCTTCCGCTGTATAACTAAAATCCATTTTAAAACCCTCCGATAAATGGTTATATCCAAATAACCTTGATCTTATTAATCAATCTTACGGCATGTGAATCGCCCCGCCATGCAACGTTAAAGACGACTCCATGATCGATTCTGACAGTGTCGGATGGGGATGAATGGCAGCCGCCAAGTCTTCCACCCCCATCTGCATGGACATTCCCAGAACTGCCTCCGCGATCATATCGGTTGCATGGGGACCGATAATTTGAACGCCCAGGATTTCATTGTATTTTTTTTCAGACACGATTTTCACCAGCCCATAGGTTTCATTAATGATCAAGGCCTTTCCACAGCTAACAAATGGAAAACGTCCTATTTTAACATCGTAGTTCTCTCTGGCCTTCTCCTCGGTAAGCCCGACCACTGCAACTTCAGGTGTTGTATAAATGCAGGCGGGGATTGTTCTATAGTTCATTTTCTCTTTGTGACCCATGGCGTTCTTGACAGCGCATTCGCCTTCAGCCGAAGCCACATGGGCCAGCATAATGCCCCCGATCACATCCCCAACTGCATAAATTCCTGCAATATTGGTCTCCAGGTATTTATCGACCAGTAAAGCGTCGTTTTTATGGGCCAGGCCGAGCTCTTCAACATTCAGGGAGCTAATATCCGGTCTTCTGCCAACTGAGAAAACCACTTTTGATACGTCGCATTTTTGAGTCTTCTGATTATGTTCAAACGTAACCGTGTTTTTGTTTTTTACTTGTTGAATCTTCTTGACACCCGCTTTAGCGACAACCTTGATTCCATCGGCAATCAGGCTTTTCTGGAGTGCCAGTGCAATTTCCTTGTCTGTTCCCGGAATCAGGTGTTCCATCATTTCCAGAATAGTGACCCGTACGCCCAGATTGTTTAAGATCTGTGCAAATTCACAGCCGATCGCTCCGCCACCAATAATGGCGACACTTTGGGGAAGGGTCTTCATCTGCAGAAAGCTGTCGCTGTTCATTACATCCGGCCCATCCGCCCCTTCGATATTTATTTTTGCCGGTTGCGACCCGGTAGCGATAATGATCTTGTCTGCCTTGATCTTTTCTTTGGTTTCATTGATTTGAACAGTTGTCGGATCAAGAATGGAGGCGGTTCCTTTAATGACCTTAATTTTTTTAGCAGCAAGAAGTTTTGCCACACCACCGTTGAGTTGTTTGACAACAGACTCTTTGCGTTTCATAATCGCCTTGAAATCAGCTTTGGCTTTTCCACAACTGATGCCGAATATTTCCGATTCTTCGATCGTTTTGATAACCCTGCCCGATTGCAGCAGGGATTTTGTTGGAATACAGCCCCTGTTCAGGCAGACACCACCCAGTTTGTCTTTTTCGATCAGGGTCACCTCTGCTCCCATTCGTGCAGCTCGGATAGCGGCCGGGTAACCCCCGACTCCGCCGCCAATAATTGTAATGTTCATCTTCATACGTCGTTGAGCCCTTGCGGGCATAATGGTTTAATTCTGATTATTCAGACATCAATATCGGGTTTTCAACATACTTTTTCAGCGTCTGCAGAAACTTTCCTGCTTCAGCACCGTCTATTGTTCGATGGTCATACGTCAGCGTGACGGTCATCATGGGTCGGATAACGATCTCTCCATTCAGGGCTACAGGTTTGTCGATAATAGCGCCGACGGCCAGAATAGAATTTTCCGGCAAATTGATATTTGAAGTGAACTGTTCAATGCCAAACATACCCATTGCAGACAAGGTAAAGGTACTGCCGGAAATATCGTCTGGCATAAATCTTTTCTCTTTGACTTTTGTTATCAGTTCAAGACGATCTTTTGAAATCTGGGCAAAACCCTTTTTATCCATATCACGGATAACAGGGACCAATAATCCGTCATTTGCTGCCATCGCCATTCCCATGTGTACATCAGCCAAGTACAGAATGCCCTCAGCAGTCCATCTTGTATTGATGACAGGGTGTTGTTTGATGGCAGCGGCGGTTATCTTCATCATGATATCGGTAATCGTCACTCTGATTCCGGTGGACTTTTCAAATCGTGCCAGAAGTACCTGTCTTGATTTCTGTACTTCTGTGGCATCGATTGTGGTACTCATGTAGGTCTGAGCGGTCTGATTCTTACTAGCCAACATGTTTCGGGCAATTGCTTTTCTCATGCCGGAGAAGGGAACCAGTTTTTCTTCCAGACACACTTCAGCAGATGCGGGAACCAGTGCGGCCGTTTCTGTTTCTTTGGTTTTCTCGATATCCTCTCTGAGAATTCTACTGCCGGGACCTGTTCCTTTCACGGTCCTGAGATCGATCTTGTATTCCCGGGCCAGTTTTTTTGCCATCGGAGAAGCTTTTATACGAACATCATCGGCTGCCTGTGGAAAATCAGTTGCAACTTCTGTCTGTTCCAGTTCAGGCGGTGTTGCCGGCGCTTTAACATCCACTGTTTTCTCACTTTCCACTGCTGGGGCCAGTTTTATATCGTCCATGGTCTCCCCAGGCTTCAACAGATATGCGACCACTTTACCAACCGGAACAGTCTCTTCAACTTGCACGGAGATTTTCCCCAAGATACCATCCTCCGGTGATTCGACCTCATAGGTGACTTTTTCTGTCTCCAAGACAAAAAGGATTTCGCCCTTCTTGACAGGATCACCTTCTTTCTTCATCCACTCCACAATCAAGCCTTCACTCATGGTCAGGCCGAGTTTGGGCATCACTATCTTAACGGGCATATATTGACTCCTTAATGGGTATGTGCTGCTTCCTCTCTCTTATCGACCTTGAAACCGGGCTTCACGCTTCTCCAGGAAAGCGCTCGTACCCTCTTTTACATCCTCTGTGCTAAAGCAGGTCACACAGTTTTTTTGGGCATACTCTACGGCTTGTTCCAAAGGCAGATCCTTACCAATTTCCAGGGCGTTTTTAGCCATTTCCACGGCAATAGGGGCGTTGGCAATAATGCGTTGGGCCAACTCTTCAGCCGACTTTAACACCTCATCGTCGGGCACAACCCTGCTCACCAGGCCGATGCGCCCAGCTTCTTTTGCGTCAATAAAATCACCGATCAGGATAATTTCGGCTGCCCGCTCCTTGCCAATTAGTCTCGGTAAACGAACCGTCCCACCGGCACCTGGGATGAGACCGAGTTTGACTTCCGGAAGCCCAAATTTTGCAGATTCAGCAGCTACTCTGAAGGTGCAAGCCAGGGCCAACTCCATCCCCCCTCCCACAGCCGCACCATTGATAGCGGCGATCACCACCTGACGTAATCGCTCCAGTGCCCCAAAAAGACTCACCGCGCCGGAATTGTATCGCAAGAGATCGATTGGACTCATTTTTAGAAGTTGTTCTATGTCAGCCCCGGCCTGGAAAGCCCTGCCAGCTCCAGTGATGATCAGCGCCCTGATATCTTCGTCTTTATCAATTTTTCTCAGAGCGTCGCGAAACTCGTCAATCATCTCTTGACTGAAAGCATTTCTGGCCTCTGGCCGGTTCAGGGTGAGATACGCGAGATTGTTTTTTTTCTTAATTATGATAGTCTTGTATTTATCCATAGCTCACTCCCGTGCACTTTTTGTGTGATTACTCAGGGATCGTTAAAAAATAACTTCACATAATCTATTTGCAAAAGTCCTCAGAGCACTGGACATTTTGCAAACAGAATGTGATAGCAACGTGTTTCCTTCTCATTAAAGGGAAACACTTGACTAATTTTTGAGCCGACCCTTAGCTGGCGGTCTGGCCGCCATCTATCAAAATAGTCGACCCGGTCATGAAATCCGAGGCCGATGAAGCCAACAGTATCGCCAATCCTTTGATATCCTTTTTTTCCCCGATCCGCCTCATTGGAATGCTGTCCTCAATAATTTGCTGACCAGCCTTGGTTGTAAAAAACTCTTTATTCATATGGGTCTTGAAGTATCCCGGAAGGATGGCGTTAACCTGGATGTTATGACGTACCCACTCCAGGGACATGACCTTGGTTAACTGTATCAGACCCGCTTTGCTGGCGCAGTAAGCACTCATCCGGCGTGTGGCAAGAACCCCGGCCATGGAACTCACATTGACAATCTTTCCGCCATTGCCCCGATTTACCATCGTCTTGACAACCTCCCGTGAAAGGAAGAAGAGCGCTTTTAAATTGACGTCCAGGACGTTGTCCCAGTCAGGCTCCTCCATCTCCAGTATCATTTTCTCACTGCCGCCTACACCGGCACTATTGATCAAAATGTCAATTCGGCCAAAGTGTTTCAGTACATTTGCCACCATCGTCTCGATCTCTGACTGTATGGTGACGTCGCAATGAAGTCCTAAAGCTGGTACCCCGGTCCCTTTAGACAGTTTGTCGGCCACTTCCTTACACAACTGTTCACGACGTGCGCATATGACCGTAGTCGCACCGGCCTCAGCCAGACCTTCAGCTATGCCCAGGCCTATACCGGTTGCTCCGCCAGTGATAACGGCCACTTTTTCCGTAAGATCAAAATAATCGGTTTTCACGTTTTCATCTCCTTATTTTGAGTAAACAAGTATCTTTATATGATGTTCCGGGTCCTCTAAAAGCGGTTTAAACCCCTTTTCCACCACCTCATCCAGCTTAATCCTGTCGGTAATCAGTTCGGTAACCTTCACCCTTTTGTCTGCCAGTAAGGCAATTGCGGCTGGAAACTCGTCCTCGTAGCCGGTTACAAATAAAATCTCCTTCTCATGCATCCATAATTTTAGAAAGGGAACCTGTACCGGCTTCAAGTGAAGACCGGCGACGCAAATGACGCCTCTACGGCCAGTCATTTTCACAGCCGTGTCAAATCCTGCCTGATTACCGACACATTCAATCGCCACGTCAGCTCGGAGACCATCAGTTAGCTCGGCTACAGCCTTGCCGGCATCAACCTCAGTAGGGTCAAACACAGCAGTGGCGCCTAACTTGGAAGCGAGTTCGCGGCGGGAAGCCATCGGTTCCACCACAAAGACCTGGCTGGCTCCGGCTGTTCGGCAGACCTGCATGATCAGGAGTCCCAGGGGACCCGCCCCAATTACCGCTACCGTTTGACCTAACTGCAAGCGACTCTGTTTGACAGCCCGCACGGCGACAGCCAGAGGTTCAGTAAAGGTCCCCATATCGTCGGAGATTGAATCGGGCAGACTTATCAGCTGAGATGCCGATACAACAACATATTCGGCCAAGGCACCATCAGAGGCCGCACCGGTTGCACCCAGTTTAGTACACATATTGTATTGTCCTTTTTGGCAATAATGGCACTCGCCACAGTAAATGAGTACGTTAACGGTCACACGCTCCCCGGGCCGGAAGTTTTTCACCCCTTGCCCCACCTCGGCCACCTCAGCCGAAAACTCGTGACCCAATACCATGGGGCCACCATGTTTTCCAGTTAACGGATGGGGTCGGCTGGGAATGAGAAATGGGCCGGCATGATATTCATGCACATCCGAACCGCAGATACCACAGGCTTTTACTTTTAACTTGACCTGGCCATGATTTGGACTGGGTTCCGAAATCTCCTCAATCCTAACGTCATTTCTTTGATGCCAGACGACTGCTTTCATGATAATCTCCTATAGGATACTAGACATTGTTGCTCTCACCGCTTCTACCACATGTGTGGGACCTGGCTGGTAAAATTGTTCCAAGCTGTAGGGGACGGGGACAAAAGGGGCCCCCACCCGCTTGATAGGTGCGTCCAGCTCGTCCATGATCTCCTCCACCACTGTTGCTGCAATCTCCCCTCCGATTCCGAAACTTTTAACAGCCTCATGGGCCACTACCAGTCGATGTGTTTTGGTGACAGAATTGAAAACCGCGTCCTTGTCCCATGGCTGGATAGAGCGAAGGTCCAGAACTTCCACACTCACGCCTTCCTCGGCCATGATACAGGCAGCTTCCAGTGAGTCATGAACCATGCGTGAGGTAGCCACTACGGTGACGTCTGAACCCTCCCTCTTTATCTCAGCCTTCCCCAGGGGCACCAGAATTTCCTCTTCCGGAACAGAGCCCTTACCGGCATACAAACCTTTGTGTTCAATGACCAGGACAGGATTATCATCTCTGACCGCTGACTTAATAAGTCCCTTAACGTCATAAGGTGTGGCCGGCATGACCACTTTCAAACCGGGTACATGCGCAAACCAGGCTTCCAGACATTGTGAGTGTTGAGCTGCCGCGTTCAAGCCGCCTCCGGCAGGGGTCCTGAGCACGACAGGGAGGCAGTACTGACCAGCTGACATATAGCGTATCTTGGCTAGTTGATTGACAATGCTATCCATGCAAACCGTTGTAAAATCCATGAACATAATCTCCACGATCGGTCTGAGACCGCACATAGCAGCGCCCGTGGCCAAGCTCACGAATCCTGCCTCGCTAATGGGCGTGTCCAGAACACGACGAGGGCCATGCCTCTCTAAAAGTCCACGGGTGGCCCCAAAAGCCCCTCCGGGTCCGGCGATATCTTCTCCGATGAGCACCACGTTTTCATCCCGATCCATTTCCTCGTTGATGGCCTCGTTCACTGCATGTATATATCTTAACTCTCTCATAAATTACTCCATCGATTCAGGTTCGTTCCCTCAACTCCTATCCGCTTTGGTTCAGGCTTAAAGTGACGAAACAAGCTCTTTTTTAAACAACATACAGACTTTCCATCAGTTCGGAAGTATCTGCAACAGGACTCTGGCGAGCGAACTCGACGGCCTTGGTAATCTCTTTTTCTATCTTGCTCTCAATACCATCCAACTTTACTTGATCCAGATAATTGGACTTGATAAGCCAGGTTTTGAACTTTTTAATGCAATCATCTTTTTGGGCTAGAGTCACTTCTTTCTGGCTGCGGTATTTTTGGGGATCGCCCACGTAGTGTCCATGCCATCGCAGGCTCTTTACTTCAAGCAGTGTGGGCCCCCCTCCCTTGCGAGCTTTGGATAGCGCTTTGGCAGCGGCAGCCTCAATCTCTAAAATATCGTTGGTCACTGTAATCCCGTTTATACCGTAGGCAACTGCCCTCTGAGCCACATCTTGCACAGGCATGTGCACTTTTTGCGGTGTGAACTGCGCCCAGCCATTGTTCTCACACACATAGACAATGGGCAGCTTCCACAGCGATGCAATATTTAAGGACTCATGGAAAAAACCTTCGTCGCTTGCAGCCTCGCCAAAGAAGCAAACCGCCACCTGGCCGCTATTCTTGTATTGGCTGGCGAAGGCCGCTCCCGTGGCTAATGGAATACCAGCGCCTACGATGCCATTGGCTCCCAGAAGCCCGCAACTCTTGTCAGCAAGGTGAATGGAGCCTGAGCGGCCGCGACAAAGTCCATCTCGTCTGCCAAAGAGTTCGGCCATGAACATCTTCAGGTCCACTCCTTTGGCCAGTGCATGGCCGTGGCCCCGATGAGTCGTCGTGATATAATCAGACTGCTCAAGATGGCTGCAGACCGCCGTTGGTGTCGCTTCTTGTCCAATGCAGGTATGTATGAAGCCGGGAATTTCACCTGCAGTGAAAACTTCAGCCAAAGTCTCTTCAACCCTTCGAATCTTTACCATCATGCTGTAGAGTTTAATTGATCTTTTGCGGTCGATTTTAAGACGATTCGTTTTTTTCCGTTTTTCTGACATCCTCTATCTCCTCAATGACGTTCCTGCGGTCAGGAATCCCTTGTTGTTCTTGTTTAAAATAACTGCCGTAGTGCTGCTCATGGGCGTTTTGATTCACTCTTTTTAAAGTCACCCATCAACGTTCCCTCGATAAAACAGATACGGCTATATTGAACGTCCGCCATCGACGGGGAGATCAATACCGGTGACCATGGAAGCGTCTTCTGAAGCCAGGTATAATACGGCCCGGGCAATGTCTTCCGGTTCGGCATATCTTCCAAGCGGAATTGTTGTTAGAATTTGATTTTTCATGGCCTCAACATCATTTTTCATCTCCTCTGTCATCATGCCCAATAACATCGGGGTTTCTGTCGCAACCGGGCTGACGCTGTTAATTCTGATGTTGAATGGCGCCACTTCAATGGCAAGTGCTTTCGTCAGGGCAGTAACCGCTGCTTTTGATGCCGTGTAGGCACACAATCCGGGTCTGGGTCTGATACCCGAGACGGAAGAGATATTGATAATAACCCCTCCTCCTTGTTTCTTCATCAGCGGAATAGCGATCTTGCTGGTAAGGAAAACCGATTTTGGATTCACAGCCATAATATGATCCCATAACGCCTCACTGACGTTTTCAACAGGACTGAAAACCATTGCAATCCCTGCGTTATTGCAGAGAATGTCCAGCTTTCCATAATTGTCTATTGAAAACCGGATCATCTTTTCACATTCTGCTTGTTGAGACACATCAGTCTGTATATATTGGGCTTCCTGCCCAGATTGTCTGATCATATCTCTTGTTTCCAGGCCTTTATCGGAATTGATATCCGCTACTACAATTTTTGCTCCTTCCTTCGCCAGCAAGACAGCGATCGCTTGTCCGATCCCGGAACCTGCACCGGTGATTAAAGCCACTTTATCTTTGAGTTTCATTCTTCCCCACAAGTAATGTTCAAATGCTAAAATTGAAGCGAACAATATGAATCAGCCTTGCTATTGTTTGTAACGGCGTCGCTATTGACCATATCCCGACCAACCACCATCAGCAGTCCAGCCGGCATCCACAGCCATGATGTCCCCCGTAACATATCGAGCTGCATCAGAAACGAAAAATAAAACGGCTTCTGCGATATCTTCAGGTTCCATGAATGAATGCATCGGAATTCGATCCGTAAGTGCTGTTATGTCTCGTTCCCCTTTATCTATTATGCTTTTCGCCAGGGGGGTCATTACATATCCAGGGGCAATTGCATTGACACGCACACCCATGTGCGCCCATTCTCGAGCCAATATTTTGGTCAACATATTGACAGCACTTTTCATAGGACCGTAAACGACTAGTGGAAGAGGAACTAACCCGGTAATCGATGAGATATTTACAATACAACCCGCTTTTTGTTTTACCATTTCTTTCCCAGCTCTGCGGCTGCATAAGTAAACCCCTTTGTAATTTGTAGTCATGACACTATCCAGGTATTCCAGGTCAAGGTCGAGGATGGAAACAGCTGGATGGGTAATCCCTGCATTGTTTATCAGGATGTCCACACGGCCAAAAGATTTAAGGGTCTCTGCAAAGAGTCGGTCCACCTCAGTCGCTGAGCCGACATCCGCCACTACCTCCAGACTCTGTTGATTCATGGCCCGAATCTCGTCCGCCGTATTATGGACTGTTTTTCCATCGATATCACAAACGACGATATCATTCCCAACCGCGGCCAATTTCAGAGCGATAGCCTTTCCTATTCCCCGACCACTGCCAGTCACAATTGCCACTTTCTTAGAATTGCTCATAAAATGACCCCCTCTCCAATAGATTTAAAAAAAACAAAAAACATACTTGAAGTAAAAACACCCGTTAGACCTCGACTGTGATTTGCTCCATTTGGATATCATTCTCTTGCGTTCTCTTCTGTTTACTCAGCTTCAGGGTCTCCAATATTGGAAATAATGACTAACGTTCAGTCAATACTATTAACAATATGTTAGTAGTAGACATCTTCAATTAGTTTAACTTGCCAGGGAGCCAGACCAATATCGCAGGGAACATAATACAGAGAGCCAAGGCGATCATCATCAAAAGTGCATAAGGCATCACACCCCGGTAAATAGTCCCCATACCCATGTCAGGTGGAGCAACACCCTTCATATAAAAAAGGTTTGCGCCAAACGGTGGTGTAATATAACCGATGACAACCGCTATGCTAAAAAGAAGCATAAACCACAACGTGTCTAAGCCGAGCGACCTGATGACTGGTAAAAAAACCGGAATACATATCATGCAGATCGCTATGGGATCAATGAACATTCCAAGAAAAATAACGATTAAGAGCATGATCACGATAATAGCAGATGAGCCAAATGAAAATGTGGAAATTGCCTCAAGAACTAACTGGCCAGTTCCGGTCAGCGTAACCAACGACGAAAACGCGCCACCTCCAATGATCAACCAGCCGATCATACTTGTCACTTTCATGGACATTTGCAGAGCACTATACATCTTGCGAATAGTAAACTCTTTGTAGATTATGGAAATAATTATTGCGCCAATGGCGCCGAAACCAGCCGCTTCTGTTGGGGTGCATATTCCAGCGTAGATCACAAATAATATAGCAATGGCCAGCACTATCGGTAATAGTGTATATTTTAAAATAGCGACTTTTTCTCGAAGAGTGCCCAGTTCTTCCTTTGCCACAGGAGGACCCAGTTCAGGATTTAAAAAACAACGAGCGGCTATGTAAAGGCCCCAGAGTGTCATAATCAGCAACCCTGGCAATATGCCTCCTAAAAAAAGCTTACCTACCGAAACCTGTGAGTACCCGCCGATGATTATCATCAAAACACTCGGTGGAATTATAGGGCCTAAAGCCCCACCCGCTGTAATCGCTCCGACAGACATCTTAATATCATATTTCCACCGTTTCATCTCCGGCAGGGCAATAACCCCCATTGTGGTCGTAGCCGTGGCACCGATGCCACTCAGGGCGGCAAGTACCGCACAAATAACAACAGTTCCTATATTGAGTCCTCCCGGCATTCGACCCATCCACATACGCATGGCCCTATAAAGCATGGTCGCCACCCCGGAGGTTTGAAGCACTGCCGCCATGAGCACGAAAAGGGGAATGGCAATCAGAATATCAAGTCCCAGCTGCTTAAACGCCGACCCCACGAGCACATACAAAGTGGAAGGACCAAAAAAAACTGCCAGCAAAACCGCCGAAACACCTGCCATAGCAAAGGCAACTGGCATTCCGGTCGCCAGGAGAGCCAATAGCGCCAGCCCGACTATCGAAGATATCATCCATGGCTCCATCATACTAATCTCCTTTGCTAATATAAAAAACCGCAGAAACGTTCTTAATCGTATGAACCACACCCTGCAATAAAACGAGAAACGTTCCTATCGGTACCAACATCTTCATGGGGTAAATAGGAGGGGCCCAGATTGTGGACATGGTTTCTCGATACTCCCACGCCATCCAGGCTTGATCCCAACTGAAAATGAGCAATACCAGTAATCCGATATAGAAAAACACCGACGAAAAAAGGTCTAAGATGGCTCGATTTCTGGGTTGAAAGTTTTGGACCAGAATATCCATACCCACATGTGAACCGGTTCTTAAAACATCGGCACCTCCCAGCGTGATAACACCCGCAAAGAGCATAATATTAACATCCCAAACCCATATGGTTGGGCTATTAAATGCATAACGCATAATCACCTCATAACCGGTAAAAGCCAAGAGTGGGATTAAAAGCAGACTCGCGATAATTCCAAAAAATTTGCTAAGTTTTTCCACAAAGGAAATGAAATATGACATTGCCAGCCTCCTTCTTGATAATCAAATGCTATTGTAATCCCGTCTCACCCATGGCAAGCCGACTGTAATTAGTGCCTGAACGAAAACCCTCATTTTGTTGATTATTCGTTATTATATCACGATGCCAGTTCAATTTGAGATCTTAGGTATTCGCATTTAGCCATTAGTACCTCAATGTCATTAACTTAAGCGATATTGTAAAAAACTCCTGGATCTTTTTGTGTGTATGCCCCCTTCAAAGGGGGATACTATCGACAGAGTTCAATTTTCAAATCACATTTTTGCTTAAGTTAATGACATTGATTTGTTAAGGTACATATCCAGTTTATCTGGGTTAGGTATTAGCTGCTTACGTACTGATATAATGCTAAGTATTTCCTAAAACCTAACCGCTAACGCCTAATACAGTTTTGACCTTGTGAGGGCGATTTTAAGCTCCGAATTTTACTTTATTGGCCTTCCTAAATCGATCATGTGCTGTCGATATAAATCCACTCCTTTTTTCATCCTGGGACTAATCGCCGCGAGTTCATCCCAAAGTGCCTTGGTTAATGCTCTCGATTTGATCAGCTCCTCCTCAGGAAGTGTTATTGTTTTAACAGATCCGATTCTCACAGCTTCATGCAGCGATGCTTCACTCCTGGTCAGATACTGCATTGATGTATCGGAATTAATATATCTGGTACCTTCTTTAACAATCTTCCTGATGTCAGGAGGTAGCTTTTTTAGCGAATCCATGTTGATTAAAATACTGCCGGCAATCTGCTGAATGGTTGGCAAAGAGTAATATTTCACCACCTCGTGGATTTTTGTGTCCATCAATCCACTCACGCCATAAATGGCACCGTCAACTGTCCCTAACTTCAATGCCATATACAATTCTGACCCTGGGATGGTTACCGGTACACATCCAATTTTTTGGCAGTATTTTGCAAATATTCCGACAGCTCGGATCTTTTTTCCTTTAAGGTCTGATAGTCGATGAACAGGAAAATTCGTGGTGAAGTTCGACGTTTTATCGGCTCCAACAGGCGTAAAGAAAATATTGTGCTCAGCATATGCTTCTCGCACAATTTCTATGAGACCCTTGTTATACATAAGATCCCGATATTCAGCATAATCTCCAGGCCCTTGAGGGAGACCAACCTCTAGATAAGCCTCTGGAATTAATCCTGTGTACAGCGCACCATACGTCGCTGAAGCATCGAAGACGCCTTTTTCGAGCATGTTAACCACTTGTAACGCACCGGCCAAGGCACCGGGAGGAAAGGTTTGTATTTTCAGGCGACCTCCAGTAAGCTTCTCGATTCCTTTAGCCCACTCCGTCCCCATCAATGCAGGTGCTGAACCTGGCGGATAAACAATCTGCATTTTCCACTTGATAACATCCTGCCCGGCAAAACAGATAGTCGACAGGCTCATAACCATTGAAAAAATTATAAAAATTACAAATATTCCTTTTTTTAAACTTTTCATCGCCTTATCCTCCATTTTTTTGTTTTGTT
>Ga0233431_1002418_pt1 | contig 26114 bp, 28 predicted proteins | sample SI_118_April2016_FD_179867 | JGI IMG/M metagenome (GOLD analysis project Ga0233431, IMG submission 179867) | Seawater microbial communities from Saanich Inlet, British Columbia, Canada - SI_118_April2016_200_MG | ecosystem: Environmental > Aquatic > Marine > Inlet | place: Canada: British...
ATCCACAATTTATACTTTGTAATAATATCTTTCAATTCTTGCTCAGTTGAAGCATCCTTAATCATTACAGCAAAATTGTCAAGATCTTGAAGTGTAGCATCTATCCTTTCAATCCTTTCTGAATTATCAGTAGTGGTTGGTGGGATACTCTCTTTGGCGCTCTGTAATTTATCCATGACCAACATAATATGGTTTAAGATATGCTCTCTAACATCTTCAATTAAGAAATCATTAGTTACAATCTGTTCAGGATTACCAACACCAACAGCTTCAACTTCTTTAACACTTATTGGACAATCTTCTTTATTTTCCTCAAGACATCCATGATATGTCTGTTGGTATTCTCTCAATCTTTTACCAGATTCATCATAGCTCTTTCTAATCTGTAATTTTTCATTTTCTCCAAGACCTTCAAGATACTTAGATTGACTCATTACAGTATTCCCAGTAAACTTACTAGTAACACCATTCCAACCAAGTCTTAATCTGGTCCAGAAACCAACTTTATTGGGTGTTCCAGAAGTTAATCTTTCATTTGAAAGAGAATGTGGACCTTCTAAATGTTCAGCTTCCCCTGGAACTTCTCTTATCTGTTCAATATCCTTAATAGAGTCTCCGTTTGCAATACCTTGATCGGCACTAACAAAGCTTCCGAAACTTCCAACCATAAATAGTGAAATTATCATAAAAGCAAATAGTTTGTTCATTTTTATCTTACCTCCTCGTAAAAATTTCATACAGTTAAAGGGGCAGTTTTCTTTTTAAAGAAACTTTTTTTACACGCTTCACGAAGCTTTAGAAAGCTTTAAGTCGAATTCAATAGTTTTAAAAACGAAAAAACAAGAAACTAAACTATGAATATAAAACCACTACTACTGCTAGTAATATTGTTTATCTTACCAAGTATAAGTGCAGCAACAATACATGGAACAATATACGACACAGGATTCAATATACTAGAAGGTGTTCTAATAACAATAAATACGGTTCCAGAACAAGCAATAGTATCAATAGATGGGGAATACGATTTAGAAGTTAGTCCTGGAGAATATACAATAATTTTTGAATATTATGAAGGAGTAGATTTAACATACAACTCAGAAGAAAATATTTCTATAATTGATAATGGAGATTATCTAAGGGATGTAATTCTATTCCCTGTTTTAGAGGGCGAATTCCCAGAGATAGAAGATCCCTACGGAGAAGAAGGGGATTCTTGGTGGTTAGTTGGTATAATCCTAGCAATAGTAGCAATAATTTACGTATACTTAAAATATTTTAGAAAAAAAGAAACAAAAACAGAATTAGATGAAGATGATGCAGAAAAAGTAATAGATTTCATAAAAAAAGAAAATGGAAGAGTAACTCAAAAACAAATCAGAAAAAACCTAGCACTATCTGAAGCAAAAGCAAGCCTAATAGTTACAGAATTGGAACACAAAGGAGTTGTAACAAGAATAAAGAAAGGTAGAGCTAATGTAATAATCCTAAACAAAAAATAATTAAACGCTAAACTGAACATATACTAAAGAAGAGATTACATAAAACATGAGCAAAGTATAAACAACTGTCAAGAAAAACCAAACCCAGAATTTCCAATCATCAATTGCTTTAGTTTTCTTTCCAATATGGTACTTAATATTAGTTATCAAATTCAATAACAAAAACAAAGGAACACCAATAGACAAAATAACGATATAAATAATAAAATAAGAATAAACCAAACCTAAACTAATCTTATACAAAACAAAAATACCTAGTGCAAGAAAGATAATCCAATACCAAACCCACCACCACCTAAATGGCTTTTCCTCTTTTTTCATACCTAGAACCAGAATTTAGAATATAAAAATTTAACGCTATTTATTTAGGCAATATTTACACCACTTTAAGTGCCATTTTTAGCTCTTTGATAACATTTAAATATCTTACAAAATATAGCAATATTGGAGGTAATCCATATGGGAAAAAAAGTTGTTGGAAAAATATCAAACTATTTTGATAAGATAGGGGTTGCAGTGATAGATTTGGAAGGCACAATTAAGGTGGGGGACCAGTTAACAATTGGAGATGGTGAAGAATCATTCTCACAAGCAGTAAATTCTATGCAGATAGAGCATGAAAACGTTGAAAGGGCTAAAAAAGGCCAATCAATCGGTATGAAGATCGATAAAAATGTAAAGAAAGGTTGGAAAGTTTACAAAGAATAATAAACTTCTTTTCCTTTTTCTAAAATTAGTTTAAATCCCCTAATTATTTTTCCGTACCAAGGAATATTATCAACAGCAATTGGTTTTAATTCTTCTAAACTATGACTATTACCATACTCATCATCGTAATCAAATTTAAAAATTAATTTGTTTGTTAAAAAATATTTACCAACAACACTAGCTTCAATGTTAACAGTTTCTTCATTCTTATCGATATCAAATGATTTGGAACTACCCAATTTTAATTTCAAATTATCAACTTTTGCTTTCGAACTCAAAGTAAATTTAACAACAAATTCTTCATCATAATCAACTTTTTTAGGATAGCTTATATCAGAGAAGGATAAATCTGGTTCATCTAACAAACTTATCTTAACAAAAGAATATAATTCAATATCACCATTTTTAGCAGAAAAAACTAAGTTACTCGAATTAGGAATAATTTCAAAATCAATTTCTTCAGATTGATCAACAGATAAACTAATAGATTTACAATCATCCTTAAAACAAATATTCAATCCATTTATACCACCAGCACCAGTATTTTTTACATCACAAGTAACATAAACAGTTTCAAAATCATAGTAATAACTTTTTGAAGGGTCACAATCCAAAGACAAAACATCCGAATAAGATTTATCTTCCTGCTCTTCTAATTTAGAAATCATCTCCATTGCCTCTTCTTCAGAAATAAATTTATAACCTTGGTCATCTGCAAATCTAAAAGTATCTGATGAAACTGAGCCAAAAATATCAACAGATTCTATAGTTGAAGTATAAATATAACCACTTGGTTTATTATCTGGAACTCTAACTATCCAAAACAAATTGCTTTCCAATCCAGGCCTTAATAAAACTGGTTTAAATAATTCGTCAACATCGGATGGAACTTTAGAAATTCTAACTCCATCATAGGTAAACTTGTTGTAAGGATTATCAACTGTGACCATGAAAGGAACATAACTTCCAGGAGCAACCTCATCAACCAAAACATCAAGATTCAAATCAAAAACAGGTTCAATGATATCGCCTTCGCTTAATACATTTGCTTCAACACTCAATTCGCCAAGATTTACATCAATTCCATTACCGAGCCAACTATATTTAATTGCAGCATCTGAACTATCAAAACTTCTAAATAAATCAACATGTGCAGGATTCAACCAACCAAACTCACCAAAAGTAACGTCATAAGGAACCCATCCATATCCTGGAAAATAAACTTCTGCCCAACCATGATTTCCAAAAGCATGGTCAACATTAGTATAAGCGCTACCAGAAACAAATCTTGCAGGAATTCCAACAGATCTTGAAAAAGAAATAAATAATGACGTTATCTCATCACAAACACCCTCACCATTTTCTAAAACCCAAGAAGATGGCAAAGCAGCTTTAGCAGTTAAAGTATTAAGATCATAATCAATATGTTTCTTGGTCCAATCAGCCAACTTAAAAACAGCAGAATACAAATCAGTTTCTCCAGCAACAATTTCTTGTGCTTGATTTATTATATCATCATTAATATCTATTGTTTCGCCAGGAAGAGTATATTCTTCAAGTTCAGGATCTAAATCTTGAATTGGAAACTGAATACCTTCAATTTTGTAAATAATATTTGAAGTCTTAACTCTTGAAGCAAGACCAATCTCATAATTTGAACTAAATTCTGTCCAATAATATTCTATAAAATCTCCTTCAGTTATTTTTGAATTCGGATTTGAACTAGGATTTAAACTTAAAATTTCTTGCCTACCACTTTCTTTGGGAAAAAGATTCAAACTGGCCTTTAAATAATCCAAACTTCCAGAACCAGACATAGTAACAGTAGTTCCAAAATCATAATCAATAGTCAAATCTGAATATCCATAATAATTCTCAGTATCCTGTGCACAAACAATTAACGGAATAAATAATAGTATAAGCAAAAGCTTCTTGATGTATATCACCTATTTCTTTCTCTGATTTACACCTTTCTTAAACCTTTCTAAGAATTCATCAAAATCATTAATGTTTACACTAGCTCCACAAGCTAATTCATGCCCACCACCATAAGCATCCAAACCATTTATAGAATCAGCAATAATATCACTTATTTTTACATCAGTACTTCTTATACTCATTTTCATTCTTCCTTCATCTTCTCTACCAACAATTAAAACAGATTTAGTTCTATAACTTAGCTCAGTAGCCAAATCACCAACAAAGGAATGATTGGTATGGGGATGTTTCACAAAAAGAACACCATCTTCTGGTTTCTCTTTTAATGCCTGCTTCAAAATCCAATCATATTCATTTTTTATCTTTTCAATTTTTTTATACAAATATCTTCCTTTTGGACTTTTTTGTTCAATAATCTCAAATGGATCTTCTATCTTCAAAAAAATGCTAGTACATTTTACAATATCAGTTAAACTCAATTTCAAAATAAATGAAACAACACCAATTAATTCCCCAAGCTTAGAGTCAAAAAGAATTTCTTCAGGCTTACCAGAACGTTTTTTTGGCAACAAACCAGGATATTCATCATCTAACTTATCTAGGAATTCGGGGTAATACCAATCGGCAATGCAACCAATAGAACCCAAAAGCAAATCTTTTTCTTCTGCAATTTTATAAGCATAATATGTAGTTGGTTTTGAATCTGGATTATCACCTTCACGAGGATTATAATAATGAACTCCTTTTCGTTTTACAGGGGGGTGATGATCTAACCATATAACAGGAACATTTACCTTGTCTATAAATTCTTGATCAATAATAGGTAAATCTAAAATAAAAATATAATCTGGAGAGTTCTCCTCAACTTTTCTTAAGAAAGTTTCAGTAACACCAAACCTAACCTTTGCAACTATGCCCTTTCCCTTACCAATATACTTCTTTAACAATAAATAAGAGCAAAGCCCATCAGTATCTCCATCGTGAATAAATAAAGGATTCTCTGCTTTATGTAAATACTCCCTAAACTCCTTTATCTGCGCATCTGTTAACATTTATAGAAAGTTTTATATGCCCCTTTTATATAGCTTGTGATATGATTTGGGAAAGAATATTTTATCTATCGATACTGATAGCATTCATAGCATTCATTTTTCTAAAGGACAAGGGATTTAGTACAAAGAACAGTGCAATAATATCTTTATTTTCACCAGTTGTAGGGGGATTATTCCTTATTTTTGGAACTATGTTTGCTTTATTCTTTGGAGCAGCAATACTTTTCAGTGGAGTTATGTATCTAGTAAATAAAAAGAAAATAGATAGCTTCAGGAAAAACTTCCAAGTTAGAGTTTATAAAGTTTAATAAGACTTTTAAGATATCACCAATTCTCCAAAATAATGAAATATATAGTTAGAATTAAAGAGTTATGTCCTTTAAAATATGGAGAAATGTATTGGAAGATAATGAATGTTCCAGAAGGCCAAGAGTCTCCAAAAGAAGGACAAATCTATAAAAAAGAAGTATGTGACGAATCGCTTACTGAGGGTGGTGCAGAAATATGCTTTCCAGGATGTAATGGAAATCTTGAATCAATGATTGTAAGCGTAGAAATTTATTCTAGAGAAAGAAAAAAAGAATTAAAAATAAAAAATTAAGGAGTCACTCCAGTATTTCCTGGATCAATACTATGGGCATCATAACATTGATAGCGCATTCCTTCACAAGAATTTCCCACACCATTTTCATCATCATCTAATTGATAATGATTCCAAGTCATAATGCAGTTATCACACCAATCACCAATTCTATCTTCATCAAAATCTGATTGTGAAGGATTTGTTGTATAGGCACAGTTGTCACAAACATCACCATAAATATCCTCATCAGAGTTTTCTTGTTCAGAGTTGGACATTCTATAACAATTATCACAAACATCACCTACGCCATCTACATCATAATCTTCTTGTTCGGGGTTGTAATTTAATGGGCAATTATCATCAATGCTAGGTATTCCATCTTCATCAGGATCCCAACTGTCACACCAGGGGTAGTAATCTATACCATTACCAGGACCAGGTATTTCATAATAGTCTGGAAAACCAGGATTGGATTCAAAATCTGACCAACAATTTCCCAAAAAATCATCATTCCAATAGTTATTTGTAGAGGTTTGATCTTCATAAACATTTTCTGAATTTGAAATTGTATTCAAGAATATAGAGTTATAATGATTATCACTCAAAAGATAAATTCCGTATAAAAAATTATCTAACAAAATATTTTCAGTAATTATGTTTTCATTAGAAGATGCATAAAAAGCAATACCATTCAGATTTTGATAAATCAAATTATTTGATATTTGGTTTTCCGAAGCTCCAGAATGGACAAGATATATCCCTTGATGAGTATTTCCATGAATTTCATTGTTAACTATTTGATTTAAGCCACCAATAAAAGTCATGCCATGGAACCAGTCATTAACAATGCAATTTTCTAAAATATTAGAAGAACTTTCAACTTTCACACCAACAGAGTCTACTCTATCACTTCCTCTTATTGAATATCCATCACAGTTCAGAGTAATATTATCATTTTCAATCTTCAACCCCCAATCGTAACCTGGACAATACAAATCTTCAGTCAAGATAGCATCTTCAATAACTATGTCGCCACAATGACAAGCAACTTCCCCACCACAATAACTTCTACTACCTTCATCTAAAATAACATCTTCATCAACAATTACATCCGTTCCATTATCTGCATAAACAAAAAAAGAGAGAAACACTAAAATAATACCAAATAAAAATATTTTATCCATCTAAATAACCCCCAGAATAACTAAACTAAAGGACTATTTAAAATTATCCAGTACACGAGAAATTGACAATAAAAAATTAAAATTTATCCTTTCCACTCTTTTCTTCCTTCAGCAATCTCAATTACTTTAACTAAAGTATCTCTAGAGGGAACACCCCTCAAACCAATTGGCTCTTCAGAACCTGGACCTCTAACAAGCAAGGTTGGAACAGCTCTTATTTCAAATTCATCAGCCTTCTGTTTACCTTCAGGACTTCCAATATTAGTTTCAACCAACTCAACTTGACCTTTATCAACAAATTCCTTAACCAAACTTACGGCCCTAGGACAATGCGGACAAGTCGGAGATGTAAAAACTTCAATTTCAACAACCATAAGAAATCAAAAATTAAAAAATGTTTTATAAGGTTTATGTAAGCTGCTTCACTTGTTCCCAAGGATAATTATCAGCACCAAAATGACCATACTTTGAAGTATCTGTATAAATTGGTTTCTTTAAATCAAAATTAGCAATTATTGATGCAGGTTTCAAATCAAAATTTTCTCTAACAACTCTTTCCAACTCTTCTTCACTCAAAGTAGAAGTTCCAAAACTATCGACAAATATACTAACTGGTTCTGCAACACCAATAGCATAACTTAAACCAACTTCACATCTCTTGCACATGCCAGAAGCAACCAAACTTTTTGCAACATGTCTTGCAGCATATGCGGCACTTCTATCAACTTTGCTAGGATCTTTACCAGAAAATGCACCACCTCCATGCCGACCCATTCCACCGTAACTATCAACAATAATTTTACGACCAGTCAAACCGGCATCTGCATGTGGACCGCCAAGAACAAACTTTCCAGTAGGATTGACAAGGAACTTAGTATTATCATCTATCCAAAAACCGCAAGAAGGTCTAATAATTTTTTCTATAATATCTTTCTTCAAGATATCATAATTTATACCTTCATCATGTTGGGAACTTAAAACAATAGTATCTACCCTAATTGGTTTACTCCCATCATACTCAACTGTAACTTGAGATTTACCATCAGGACCTAAATAAGGAACTTCACCGCTCTTCCTAACTTCAGACAATCTTTTAGTCAGCCTATGAGCTAAAACAATAGGTAGTGGCATTAATTCATCAGTCTCATCACAAGCATAACCAAACATCATACCTTGATCGCCAGCACCTTGTTCTTTAAACAAACCCTCTCCTTCACTTACACCCTGAGAAATATCTGGACTTTGTTTTTCTACATGTAATAAAATTGCACAAGTATCTGCATCAATACCATAACTACTTTTAGTGTAACCAATATCTCTTAGCCTAGATCTAACTATTGAAGGAATATCTATCTTGGCATTGGTTGTTAGTTCACCTGCAACTATAACTACACCTGTTTTAGTTAAGCATTCAATTGCAACTCTTGACTCAGGATCTTGGTTTAAACATTCATCAAGAATAGAATCAGAGATTTGATCACACACTTTATCTGGATGACCTTCGGTTACAGATTCGGAAGTAAATAGTTTTTTCATAAAAAAAGACAGCAAAAGGGCTATAAAAGAATAGTGAAATTGCAATAGATAAGTAAAAATTAAAAACCTTTATAAGCGGCCCAAATACATCAAATCCAAGCTCAAGTTACAAAAACAACTTGAATAGGAGTATGAAATTAAATGGAAGGAAAAGTTAAATGGTATGACATCAGGAAAGGCTACGGTTTTGTAGAAGGTGACGATGGTCAAGACTATTTTGTGCATTATACATCTGTAAATGAAGGTGTACGCCTAAGAGAAAATGATCGAGTTTCTTTTGATCAATCTGAAGGTGAAAAAGGTAAACAAGCACAAAATGTTGTTCTGCTTCAAAAAGGTAGTGAAATAGCAAATGATGAAAAGCCAGAAGAAGCACCAGCTGAAGAAGTAACTGAAGAAGAACCTACAGAAGAATCAACTGAGGAAGAAACAAAAGAAGAAGAAGCACCAGCTGAAGAAGAATCAAAAGAAGAAGAAAAAGAAGAATAAAAGTATTATTTCTATTTTTTTATTTTTTATAATGACTTGATAGTCCTATCTCTTTTTCTTTTTAGTTTTCTTTTTAACATTCTTTTTTGCGCCCATTTTCGAAAACACAAAGATATACAATATATCCAAGACTGCTAAAGTATTCAAAATCAAAAGAGCCACGAACCAAACCAGATGACCTTTCCTAGAAGCTTTCCAAAGAGCAACACCTTTCCAAGGTAGAGTCCAAAGAGTAGCCAAGATAAGCAACCAGCTAGTTTCTAAGCCAACTAAACTTGTAAAATCCATAATGAGAAAATAAAATTACTACTATAAAAACTTTACTTAGCCAATCTTTTATTAGAACTCAAACTTGGCCTTATTTTTTCAGCACCCTTTCCTTTATTCATCATTCCTCTGCTTTTTCTACCTGCAGAAGTTAAACCTCTAAAAACACGGCCAGTATTTGCTTTTCTGTTTACCCATTCAGTCCTATGGTCGCCCTTTATCCTGGGATGTTCTCTATCAATCAAAATTACTTCGTACCATTTATGCTTACCATCTTTACCAACCATGTAAGAATTCAAAACTTCCATATTAGTATACTTTTTAGCTACTCTGCCTTCTGCAATCCACTGATAGCTCATACCAACTATTTTCTTTCTTCTCCTATGCTTAGAACGTCTACCTTTTTTTATCAAAGGTCTTTGTCTCTTACTTTTAGCAACTTTAATCCTAATAACTGCAAATCCTTGCTTTGCTTTATATCCAAGAGTTCTAGCCCTATCTAGTCTAGTTGGTCTATCTGCCCTAACCATAACTGGCTCTCTTCTCCATTTAATCAACCTATCTCTCAAAATATCTGAAGAGGGGCTTTTCCATGCTTCTCGAATATACTTATACATGATGATGTTTGAGAATTTGGGGCGTTTATAAATGTTGCTATCTAAACCATAAAAACAACAGAGATGTCAATCCAGCTATAATAAAACTCCAGAAAAAACTACCGGAAAATACAAAAAATATAAGCATACATATTCTACCAAAATTCAAAATCCATTCTCTAGTTATGATTTCAGAATAATTATTACCTTTTTTTGTCCTAACCTTCATATAAAGATTCTTATGCATGGCAACAGCAAACAAAGACCAAGATATAGCACCAAGGAGGGTCACAATAATTACTCCAGAAATATTATCAACAAATGCTCTCATAAATATTGAAATTCCAAAAACAATAGCACTGGTACGTAAAACCAATCCTAACTTATTATGATCAACATATTTACCAGCAATAACCAAAATAAATGGAGTAACAACAGAAATTAAAGAGAATATTGCACCAAATCCAAGATAATTATTAAGTATGAAAAATACAAACAAAGGCCATAAAATAGCAGTAGCAACATGCATTGCACCATCTGAAAAATAAGAAACAAAGCAACTAAATTTGTCCATAGAAAACATGCCTTTAAAATTAATATTTGCATTAAGTTTAATATCTTTAGTTAAAAACAAAGGAGCTGAAGAAAGAATCAATATTGCAGTTACAACAACAAATAAAACATCAAAACTAGATAAGTCTAAAATAAGACCTGCCAAAACCGGACCAATTATAGAAGCAATACTAGCCATAATGAAAATTAAGCTTATTTCTGATCCTCCTTTCTTCTTTTTCATAGATTTAGCCATATCAGCGTGAACAGAGAACCAAAACATTGCCTGGGCAGCACCAAAGAAAATAGAAGATGGATAAAACCAAACAGAATCTAATTTAAGAAGATAAAGAAATGCAAGTGCAAAAATAAGTATAATTGAACTAATCAATAAATTTTTCTTAAAACCAATTTTTCCACTAATTTTTGAAGACAAAATAAAAGACAAAGCGGCAACAAAATAGGTTACAATAAAGAAAATACCAACCATTGATAATGAATAATTAAGCTCAAAAAACAAATAAATTGGAACAAAAATACCAAATAACGCAACAGCAAACTTTCTCAATGCCACAGCAACGTATATTTCAGTTAATTCCTTATTTTTATTTAAAATATGATTTAATCCATGTACAATATCGTGGAACATAACTTAATTTTGGAATAATGAGTATAAAAAGATTACCTTGACACGTGCACCGGAATAATATATAAATCTCTTATTCTTACCTTTTTTATGGCCACAGGCTACTCACAAAAAGAGTTAATTAAATTTAATTTTGAAAGTCTTAATTTAGATAAAAACGACTTCTTTGGAAATTCACCACCAGCTGTGTTCGTTGGAAGATTTGGTTATCCTAAAGTAAATGTTGGAATTCTATCACCTGTAGAAAAGAAAGAAGATGCAAATCTATTGGACAACCCAAAAGAATGGGCCAAACAAAAATTAAGAGATATAGATATAATAAAACTAAGATCACAATTAATCAACTCAAGGTTCCAATCAAACATAAAATCATTCGATTCAAGATTTTTAAATCTCTCACAAGAAGTTTCCATGGCTTACAAACCAGTTGATATGGAAATTCAATTAAAAAATAAACCAAAAAAAGTAACAGAATTAAACAGATTTACAAAACCATTAAGCAATAACGCAAATCTCAAAAACATAAAAATTACAGAGAATCCAAAAATAAAAACAGCAGTAGACAAAACAACTTCAGATTGGGATCTAAAAGCAGTTCAGGGAATAAATAAATTATACAATAAAGGATTTGACGAAAACTTCTTACACAAAATACTTTCAATTGGATTGTTAGGAATAAGAAAAAATAGAAAATTAGTTCCAACAAGGTGGTCAATAACTGCAACGGATGATACAATAACAAAAGAATTACTAAAAGAAATAAAATACAATGAGCCATTAGAAACAACATTAGTTTATTCTGGATATTATTTAGGAAATATTTACCTATTTATTTTTATGCCAGGCGTATGGAGTTATGAACTTTTTGAAATGGAAGTTCCATTTAAAACAAATCCTTGGAGTAGGACTGGAAATTTCTATGGATATGATTATGAAAATTACTATGGAAGAAAAGGATATGTAGATGAAACTGCAGGAGGATATTTTGCATCGAGATTACCAGCAGTAGAAAAACTAAAACAGCTAAGAAAACAAGCGTCAGTGTTAGTTCTTAGATTTATTACTGAAGAAGATAAATTTCCATTGGGTGTTTGGGTTTGCAGAGAAGCATCAAGAATATCACTAAATTCAGAACCAATAGAGTTTGAAGATATCCAACTAGCATTAAACTATGCAAAAGCATTCGCAAAAAATAAATTTAAAGAAGATATAGAAACTATTTTAAACGAAAGTAGAACAATAAGAACAGTAAAAGAACAACCGAGATTAAGTAAATGGCTCTAATAACTCTAACTGAAATTTTAAACTTCGCTATAATAAGTGCAGTTCTAGGATTCATATTTGCAGGGCTATATCAAAGTAGGCCAAAAACAGTCTATGACAGAATACATAAAAGGAAATTTTCTTTTAGGGATTTCAAATTTGCTTTAGCAGTAGTTGCTCCAGCAATAGTCTTGCACGAGTTAGCACATAAATTTGTTGCAATGGGATTCGGATACACAGCGTCTTTTGAACTATTTCCTTTCGGTTTATTAGTTGGGGTGGTGTTAAAGATTATAGGATCACCACTGTTACTTGTAGCGCCAGGTTATGTAATCATAGGAACTGAAGCATTCTCAAATGGTTTTGCATATAGGCTAATAGCTTTCGCAGGACCTGCAGTAAATTTAATACTCTGGATAGGATCAATGTTTTTACTAAAAACAAAGATAAAATTTACAACATGGCAACGTTCGGCACTAAAAATGTCAAAACTATTGAACATGTTACTATTCTTCTTCAATATGATTCCATTCGGACCATTTGATGGGGCAAAAGTATTCTTTGGTCCACCAAGTTAAGCCTTAACAGCAACTTCTTCAGAACTCTCTTTAGTTAATTCATCTAATTCTTTTCTAATAGCAATTATCTGCTTCTTATTATCAACTTGCTTCAAAACACCCTCACATTCAGGGCATTTAAAATCATTTTCAAGAGCATTATCGAAACTCAATCTTAGACACTTCTTTCTACAAGTCAAAAAGGCGCCATCTTCCTTTTCAAGCCTTTTTTTAAGAGTACAAACTCTCTCATTATATATCTTTTTAACCAAAATTTTAGCTTGAACTGGATTAAAAGTCCAATAATAAATATACCAGCCTTTCTTCTTATCTTTTTTCCTCAAGAAAGTAACTAAATTGCTCTCTTGAAGCCTATAAAGGGCATTTCTGACATGATTTATACCCATTTGGAGGTTCTCGGCAACTACAAATTCAGACACATTTTCGCCATGATCTATGATAAATCTAGCTACAGGAACGGCATCTTCACCAGCCATACTTGAGATAAGTGTATCTATCTTTTCTTGTGTAAGTTCCATGCTAAACCCCCTATTATTTTACAAGAAAATCGATTTAAAAAGCTTTGTGTTAGATAATTTCAGTTCAATTTTGAAGTTACCACAATGAAATAAATAGAAAGATTTTAATACTTTAATAACGAAAATGTAATAACAAGATGTCTTGGTTCAAAAAAAAGAAAAAAGAAGTGGATTTTTCTAAAGAATTACCAGATTTGAAGGCTAGAATAGGTGGAACTCGGGGAATACCCGATGTACCGCGCCCAAGGGGCAAAACTGAAGAGTTTCCAAGCTACCAAAACGAGTTACGCGACATAAAAAGAGTGATAGACAAACCAATTTCTAGACCACCAGTGCCTTCGCCTACAATGGAAATTCCACAAAGAAAACCCATGCTTCCACAAAGAACTGCAACATTAAATCCAATTTCACCAAAACCATCAAGCCCTATACCTCAACCAACAGGAAGAGGAAAATCAATATTTGTAAAATTAGATAATTATAAGGCTGCAAGAGAACATATGAGTAGAGTAAAATCTTTAACTAGGGATGCTGAAAATCTCTTAACCGAATTAAACAAAACGAGAAATGAAGAAGATAGAGAGCTAGAAACCTGGAAAGGAGATTTGGAGAAAATAAAAGATAGCCTTGTAATGATTGATAAGAAATTGTTTGAGGGTTGATGGTGGCCAAAAACGCAGAATACATAAACATAGACCAGTCTAATGTTGCAAGGAAGAGAATTCTTGAGACTGCAGTAGATACAACTCAAACATTGAGATTCTTTGAAAAATATCCTAAAATTAAAGCTAAAAAAGTTGCACAGCTAAACAAAATAAGAACTATAATGAGAAAAGTAATGGTTGAGATAAAGGCTTTAGAATTAATTATGCCGGAATTAGTAGAAAAACCAGAAATTAAACCAAAAAAAAGAACAACAACAAAAAAAACTTCCAAACCAATGTTAACAAAAAGAGAATCTGATCTTGATCAAGAAATAAAAGATATAAGAGCAAAACTTTCAAAACTCGGAGTTTAACCCAAAACTTTTAAAAATAACGTGTTCTATTAAACTATATGAAATCTTCAGAGCTAAAGAAAAAATACATTGAATTCTTTAAAGAAAAAGGACACATGGAGATACAAAATTCCTCACTTATTCCTGAAAATGATCCAACAGTGTTATTTACAACAGCAGGAATGCACCCTTTAGTTCCCTACTTACTAGGACAAAAACATCCACAAGGAAAAAAATTAGTTAATAATCAAAAATGTATTAGAACTGGAGACATAGAAGAGGTTGGTGACGATATACACTTAACATTTTTCGAAATGCTTGGTAATTGGTCTCTTGGAGATTACTGGAAAAAGGAAGCAATAGAATTGAGCTTTGAATTCTTAACAGATAAAAAATGGTTGGGCCTCCCAAAAGAAAAGTTAGCAATTACTTTGTTTAAAGGAAATAAACAGATTACAAAAGATACTGAAAGTGCAAAGATATGGCAGAAATTCGGCATTTCTGAAAAAAGAATAGTTTTCCTTGGAGAGAAAGACAATTTCTGGGGCCCGGCTGGAAAAACTGGCCCATGTGGTCCTGACACTGAAATGTTTTATTGGATATCAAAACAAAAACCACCAGAAAATTTTGATCCAAAAGATCCAAGATGGGTTGAAATATGGAACGATGTGTTTATGCAGTATAATAAAGATGAAAAAGAGAAATACACAGATCTAAAACAAAAGAACGTAGATACTGGATTTGGATTTGAAAGAGTATTTACAATTTTAGAAAATAAAGAATCAATTTACGACTCAAGTTTATTTAAACCAGTAATGGATAAGATAAATAAAGTAACTGGTGCGGGTAGTGCAGACAATATAGCAAAAAGAAAAATAGCAGATCACCTAAGAGCATCCACATTTATACTGAATGAGGAAATTTCACCAGGGAATTTGGACCAAGGGTATGTTCTAAGAAGATTGATAAGAACTTCAATAAGGCATGCAAGAAGATTAAAACCAAAAAAAGATTATCTAAAAAGTATAGTGGAAGTAATAATCGAGATTAATAAAAAAGATTATCCAGAATTAGATAAAAATAAATCAAGAATTATTGAAGAAATTCTAAAAGAAGAAAAGAAATTTACAAAGGGGCTAGAAAAAGGATTAAGAAAATTTGAAGCAATAGCAAAAAAAAGTAAAAAGATTACAGGAAAAGATTCATTCTTGTTATTCCAATCATTCGGGTTTCCAATAGAAATAACTGAAGAGTTAGCTAAAGAAAAGAAAATAAAAGTTGATGTAAATAGTTTCTACGAAGAATTAAAGAAACACCAAGAGCTTTCAAGAACATCTACAAAAGGAAGATTTGGTTCCGGATTGGCAGACAGTTCAAGAAAAACAATTTTGTATCACACTGCAACACATATTTTACTTTCAGCACTAAAAGAAGTCCTAGGAAAAGATGTTAGACAAAGAGGAAGCAATATAACAAAAGAAAGGTTGAGATTCGATTTTAACTTTGATAGAAAACTAACTAAAGAAGAAGTAGAAAAAGTAGAAAAGATAGTTAACGAAAGGATAAAAGAAGGAATAGAAGTAATTAGAGAAGAAATGACTTACAAAAAGGCAAAGAAGAAGGGAATTGTAGGTCAATTTACCTATGGGGAAAATGTAATAATCTATACAATAGGAGATATCTCTCAAGAATTATGTAGCGGACCCCATGTAAACAATACAAAAGAACTTGGACACTTTAGGATAACAAAAGAACAAAGTTCATCTGCTGGTGTAAGAAGAATAAAAGCTATTCTAGAATAATTGCTGGTTTACCTGGCATTGCTTTTTCATTATCTTTCTCAACAGAAATTTCAATACCAAAACGATCACGTAACTCTTTAGAAATCTCTTCAATAATCTCAATCTCAATCTTTTGACCAAATACAAACTTTGGAATTCTAATTTCGTCCTTCAAATAATAAGGAATTAATTTAGAGATATCTTTGTTGTGCTTCCCATCAATTGTTTTCTTTATAACTTCGCCAACATTTCTAGTTTTAATAATTGTTTTCTTTAAATCATTAATAAATTTATACTTCCAGTTCTCAGCGACGGCAATTTTAGCTTTTTTAGGTTTGAACTTAACCAATTTTATAATTGCACTCAAATCTTTATCCAAAGAAGCAACAAACTCATCAACTGCATCAAATTCTTTGTTTATTTTCTTAGCATCAAAATTAGGCCAAGTCTGTAACGAAACAAAACCTTTTCCACCAATTTTACTCCAAATCTCCTCAGCTATATGTGGACAGAAAGGACTTAACAACTTAATAAAACTCTCCAAATCTTTCTTACTTATTTCATCCTCTAAAGAATCAAAAAGAGATCTTATTTTAATCACAGCCAAATTATATTTGAAATTCTCAACATCTTCAGTAACTTCTTTGATGGCAGAATTAACTTTGCTCTCAACTCGTTTACTAGACTTGCTAATTTTAACTTTCTTTAAATAATCATAAACTCTACTAACAAACCTATAACTTCCCTCAACACCTTTATCATCCCATTCAGTATCTTTGTCGGGGGAAGCAATTGAAACCAAATACAGTCTAGCAGTATCTATTCCATACTTCTTAGAAATAGTTTCAGGCAAAACAACATTCCCCCTGGACTTCGACATTACAAAACAATTCTTGTGCAACATTCCTTGATTAAACAATTTCTTAAATGGCTCATCGAATTTTAACATCTTCAAATCTCTCAAAGCTTTTACAAAGAAACGAGCATAAATCAAATGCATACATGCGTGCTCAGCACCACCAATGTATTGATCAACTGGCATCCAATATTTAACTTTGTTTTTATCAAAAGGTTCTTTTTTATTTTTAGAATCACAATACCTCAAGAAATACCAACTACTATCAAAGAAAGTATCCATTGTATCTGTTTCTCTTCTTGCTTTAGCCCCACAAATTGGACAGTTAGTATTTACAAATTCTTTATTTGTTTCTAATGGATTTCCTTTTCCAAACTTAACTCTGTCTGGCAATTTAACTGGCAAGTTCTCATCGGGAACAACACCACATTTATCACAATAAACAACTGGAATCGGAGTTCCCCAATATCTTTGTCTGGAAACCAACCAATCTCTTAATTTATATTGAGTCTTAACACTACCAAGTTTATTCTCCTTCAAAAACTTAGAGATATCATCAATAGCTTTCTTACTGTTTGTTCCAGTAAACTCTCCAGAACTAACTAGTTCACCTTCACCAGTATAAGCCCTGTCTAAATCCCCTGCTCTCAAGTTCTTATTTTTATTTTGTATAACTACTTTGATTGCAACATCGTATTTCTTAGCGAACTCAAAATCTCTTTGATCATGTGCAGGAACAGCCATAACAACACCAGTAGCATAATCTGCAACAACAAAATTGGATGAGTAAATAGGAATCTCTTCACCAGTCAAAGGATGAATGGCATAACGACCAACAAAAACACCTTCCTTATCTTTTATTTCTTGACTTTGCTTTGGAACATTCTTCAAAAATTCTTTAACTTTTTTCTCTTGTTTAGTTGCAGAACACAATTCCAAAACTTTAGGATGCTGTATTGAATAAACTAAAAATGTAACTCCATACAAAGTATCTGGTCTTGTTGTAAAAACTTCTATATGTTCAGTAGAATTTTTCAACTTAAATTTAACCATAGTTCCTTTACTTTTTCCAATCCAATTTTCCTGCATAGCCTTTATTCTCTCAGGCCAATCCAGTTTATCAATATCTTTCAATAATTCATCAGAATATTTAGTTGTCTTAATGAACCACTGCTCCAAACTCTTTTCAATAACATCAGTAGTTTCGTGTCTCCAACATTTTCCATTATGAACTTGCTCATTAGCCAAAACAGTTTTACACTTAGGACACCAATTAACCAATGATTTCTTTCTGTAAACCAAACCTTTCTTCATAAATTGCAAGAATAAATACTGATTCCACTTGTAATATTCTTCATCAGAAGTTTTGAATATTCTACTCCAGTCATAACTTATTCCTAATTCTTTCTGTTGTTTGATAAAATTACTTACAGATTTCTCAGTATACTTCTTGGGATGTATTTTAGCTTTAATTGCTGCATTTTCAGCAGGCAAACCAAAGGAATCATAACCCATTGGATAAAGAACATTAAATCCATTCATTCTCTTAAATCTAGAATAGATATCTCCAATAATACCTTGAAAAGCATGGCCCATATGCAAGCCAGAACCAGAAGGGTATGGAAACATCTCTAAACAATAAAATTTCTTTTTCTTAGAATTCTCTTTAACTTGGAATACTTTCTTTTCTTCCCATTTCTTCTGCCATTTCCTTTCAATAGCACTAAAGTTAACCATGTGTATTAACTTCTCAAATTAGTTATATAAGTTTTTTGATTAAAAAAGAAAGACTTTAAAAATAGCTAAATTGTTCAAATTTATGTGGACCGGTAGCTCAGCTTGGATAGAGCACTAGCCTTCTAAGCTAGGGGTCGCGGGTTCAAATCCCGTCCGGTCCGTATGCGTACGTGGTGAAGCGGTCTAACACGCTCGCCTGCAGAGCGGGTATTCCCAGGTTCGAATCCTGGCGTGCGCTTATAATTATTAAAGAATTAAACACTAAACTTCAATTTCTTCTTGTTTTTTTTCTTTTTACGTCTTCTAACAACGAAAAGAACAATACCAATAGCAATTATTGCCATTATAATATATTGAGTAGTCTTGCTGGGTTCAGTATTCTCCAAAGAATCTATAAAGTATGAAGGATCGTACTCAATCCACTTTGATAACTCTCTTCTCTCTCCAGTAGAATCGGTATAATGAAGTTTAACAAGGATTTCTCCTTCGTAAGGTATTGCTTCAAAATCAGCAGTAGTATACTCATTCGAATCCAAATCACCAACAATATTTCTATTTGATCCCTTTACAACTACATTTTCTTGCTTGGGAATCTCTACAGTTAAAGCCTCTATATCTTGATTTCCAATATTGAGTATTTCGAAAGTAATACTTCTTTCACTTATGACATTGCTTTGAAAATGAACTTCAAAATCAGTCCGCCCGTCATCGACACTTATATTAAATCTTTTAAGAGAATAACCACGACCATCATTAAGATAACCTTCCTTACATATTAATTCAACTTCATAATCTCTTTCAAGTGCATTAGGATCAACCCTTAATTTGTACAGCACATTCCAACTAGAAGTACGGCCATATCCAGCATAAGTATCTTGTTCAATCGTCCTTACATTGCTTTCACCATCCAAAGAGAAAGGATAATCCAAAACTAATTCTACAGTAGTTCCATCACAACCACCAGTGCCATCTATTTGAAATAAAACCTCAACATAATCTCCAGGTACTGCCGGGTGAGGATCTTGGTTTATTATTTCTGAATTAAGATTACAAACAGCATTTACAGATGAACTAACTAAAGGAAACATAATACAGAAGACTAAAAGCAAGTTAAAAACTAACTTTCTAGATACCACCACTTTTTTCATATTAATTCTGTTATGCCTCCTTTATATAAACTTTTTGACTATTCTGTTCTTAAAGCATCCACTGGATTGATTTTCGCAGCCCTTATCGCAGGAAAAACACCAGAGATTGCACCAGTTACTCCCGCAAAGAGAACCAACCCCACAAATAAATACACTGAAAAATAAGGTTGCAAGAAACCCCAACCGAGATTAGCTAAGATTGCCCCCCCAACAAAGGAGACTAACCAACCAAACATAACACCCAAAAAGCCTGCAACCAAACCCAAAAATGCACTCTCAAATAAAAATATTTCAAATATGCTAGAATTCCTAGAACCCATAGCTTTCAGAACCCCTATTTCTTTATACCTTTCAAGAACAGAAGTAATCATTGTGTTAGCAGTGTTTATTGTAGACACAACAACAGAAATTAAAGCAATCATTATAACAAAACCAATTATAATATTCAAAGCGCTTGAAAAAGCTTCTATCAACTCATCAAAAGATTGGACATAAAAATCCTCTTTTCCTTCCTCCTGACCTCTAGACTTTCTAAGAGTTTTTTCTATATTCTCATTAACCTTATCTATATTCTTTATATCTACTTCAGCAATTATTTGTCCATAAGATTCTTCATCGGGAAACATATCCTCAAACTGATCGTTAGTTACATACAATTGTGAATCATCTTGCGGATTTCCAACTTCTTCCATAAAACCAACAACTTTAAAGTTTACACCGTTAGCTTCGATGTTATCGTTTAGCTCAAGAGGATTAGAAAATATCTTGTTAGGTAGCATATAGTTGTAACCCAAAACAACTTTTTTCATATCACCAGAAATTAAAAACCTACCCTCTGTAACACCAATATTAAAGGATTCCATTACAAAATCCTTTCTTGGATCATAGCCAATAATAAATGTATATTTCTGCTCTTTCTTTTTCTCAACGAGTGCAGCATCATAATACAACCCAGTAGCATCATAAACTCCAGCAGCTTTTTTTATTTCATGTACGTCAGTTTCATTCAAGACAACACCCTCAACAGCTCCAAATCCCCCTGCAGTCTTAGGCATAATTAACACTTTATCTGCAGAAGAACTTGATGTTAATTCGTCAGCATAGTTGTATAATCCCCAGCCAAAACTAATGAAGATAAAAATAGTAGCTATTCCAACCAAGATTGAAAAAATAGTTAGAAAACTCCTTCCCTTATTATGTTTTAAATTTCTCAGAGAATAATTAATACTTTCTTTGCTTATCATCCTCTTAATGCCTCCACTGGATTCTGCCTAGCTGCGCTCATTGCAGGAACTATTCCAGAAACGGCCCCAACTACAAGGCTACCTATCAAAGTTAAGAAAATCAAAAGAAAGTTTATATCAAGAGTTAGTTCGGTGCCCATGAAATTATTTATTGCAAGTACTCCAACAAATCCAATTAGAGTACCAAACAAAGCACCAACGATGCCTCCAACCAGACCAAGCAAACCAGATTCAACAAGGAACTGAATAAAAATGTGGCTATTTTTTGCACCAACTGATTTCATCAATCCAATCTCTTTTTTTCTCTCCAAAACAGAAGTAGTCATAGTATTAACTATTCCTAGCGCTCCGATAAACACAGAAATAAAAGCAACTATTGCTATGAATATCTGAACACCCGTAATGATACTATTAACTGTAGAAAGAGTAGCTTCAGGAGTACTGACTTCAAAGTTTTCCTCTCCTTCATCAACATCCCTTCTTACTCTTAAAAGTTTTTCAATATCTTCTTTTGTTTTTTGAAGTTTATCACCATCTTTAGGCTGCACAATAATTATATCTGCCTCATCACCAAATCCAAAAAGATCTTCCATATCGTTTTCATTCATAATGACAACATTGTCCATTACCATACTTCCAACTTTATCTGTTATACCAATAACTTCAAAATTTTCATCATTAACAGAAACTGTTCTACCTTGGATTACGGATTTTCCACCCCAATCTTCAGGTTTACCATAAAAGTTGTAACCAACAACTATCTTTCCAGAGTCGCCTTCTTTAATGAGTCTTCCAAAAATAGCTTCAACGTCCAAACTAGAATAAATCAAATCTCTATCCTCTTTATTATTTGGTAGGCTTCCAATATATCTGAATTTCACATTATCGTTAAATTCAACTCTTCCAGAATCTATATTTCTCCTGGCAGCATTTTCAACACTGCTTAATCTTTCTATTGCATCAACATCTTCTTGAGTCAAAGAATCAACAACATTGCTTCCAGGAGGACCATATCCACTTAGCCCACCTGCTTGTACAGTGATTAATTCATTAGAAGTTACTCCTAACTGACTTGCAACTGCTAATTGAAGACCATTTCCCAAAGAAATTAAAGAAACAACAGCGGTAACACCAATAAATACACCAAGCAGAGTAAGCCAAGACCTAATTCCCCTATGCCTGAGATTTTTTAAAGCTAAAGAAAAAAAGTCAGTTATCAATTTACTTATACCCCATTTGTCTTTTTAGTTTTTCTTTTCCAACCCCGCTCCACCTATTTTTCTTTCTAGTTACTTTTTCAATCTTACCATCTTTTAACCAGAAAACAACTTCTGCATGTGCTTTAGCCAAATCTGGATCGTGAGTAACCATAACAATAGTTTTACCATTATTATTTAATTCCTCAAGGAAATCCATAACAGTAGATCCAGTCTTTGTATCTAAATTACCAGTAGGCTCATCCGCAAGAATAACTTCTGGAGAATTAGCCAATGACCTAGCAATAGCAACTCTTTGTTGTTGTCCACCAGAAAGTTCACCAGGGGAATGACTCATCCTATCTTTGAGCTCAACTAATTCCATTAATTTACTAGCCCTGAATTCTCTTTCTTCAGCAGGATGATCTTGGAACATCATAGGAATCATAACATTTTCTTTTGCCGTAAGATTTTTTATTAAATTGAAAGACTGAAAGATAAAACCGATTTTTTTCCCACGAATTTGAGCCAAGTCAGATTCACTTAAGGTAGATATATCTTGTCCATCTAAGAATATTTTTCCACTGGTTGGAACATCAAGACTACCTATAAGATTCATCATAGTAGACTTTCCAGAACCAGAAGGACCCATAATTGCAACAAACTCACCTTCTTTAATCTTCAAAGAAACATTATCAACAGCCTTTACTAAATTTCTACCCATATGATAATACTTACGTACATTTTTTAGTTCTATGATAAGCTTATCTCCTCTTTTTTCCATAAAGAATTAAATGAGAGTTTTATATATAAAGCTAACTTAAAAAAAGAATTTAAAAATAAAGAAAAAAAAGAAAGAAAACCTTATGCAGGTATTTTTTTCTTTCTGAAGATTAAAACAACAAAGTAGACGATTACTATCAACAATGCGATGTTACCAAGTACCCAGAAAAGAGTCTTAGATCCTTCACTGTTGAAAAAGTCACCAACACTAAATCCAGTAGGCAAGTAAACAACATTACCATTACCTGTGTTTTCCTGATTTTGGTTATCTTCTTCACCGGTTTCATCATCATCACCATCATCTTCTTGACCATTGCAATCAGTAACAGATATTCTTTCTATGTAGTTATCATTTTCATCCAAGTCATCATAGTAAAGAGTAAATGTCAAGGTGTATTCTTTAACATCTACATCACTAGGGATTGCGCCCATCAAATAGACAGTTTCATCGTCACCAGACTTATCGTATTCATCCAAATCAAAAGTATCGGAAATTACATCGATATCAAGTTCAGAGTTAAACATTCTAACTTTAACGGCATCATCATCTCTGTCACCAATGTTTTGAACATCAACTTGTGCAGTGAATGTTTGATCACATGTTAAGCTAATTGGAGATATCAAAATATCTTCAATTATAACCTTTTGAGCTGGTCTTTCAATGTCTATCTCTTTAGTTTCTTCATAACACTGTTCGTCTTCATTTCCACTTTCATAGACTCTAACATGAATTTCATATGTACCGTCATCCAAATTATCATCTAATTCAATTTCAAAGACATCATCCCAAGTGTCATCTTCATCTAAATCGAATTTGTCACTTTTTTCCTTTTCAATTTCATCAGCATCGTTTCTCTCAGTTAACCAAACTTTAACGACAAGATCTTCAATATCATCATTACCATCGTTTTCAACTTCAACTTCAACTTCAACAGTCTCACCGGGAGTGAATTCATCTTCGTTCAAATCAAACTCATTTATGTCTAAGTCACCAACATCACAAAGGTCAGCTTCACCCAAAACTTCAATATCTTTTGATTTAATATCATATTGAGTTAACATATTACCTTCCTGATATGCTCTAGCATAAATGTTGTAATTATGATCTTCATCTAAATCTTGGTGAATATCCAAAGATATATCAAAAGGTTCATCTTGTCCATCATTTATGGTTTGTTGATCAGACAGATCATATGCGACAACTTGCTCCAAAGTTTGGTCATAAATCCACACAGCTAGATTAACATCACTCAAATCAGAATCTCCATCATTTTCAATATCTATTTCTAATTCAAGATTTGTATCTACTCTAACTTGATTTGGAATATCATCAAAAGAATCTGTATTAATCTCTAGATCCCCTGTGCTACCTGTAAGAGGTGTAACCAAAACAGTTGCAGTAACTTGCTGAGTTATTATTTGTGTATAAGCTCCACCAAGTCCGTTATCATAACTAACATCATATGTTGCAGTATACTGTCCCATCTTTGTTCCTTCTGGAACTGTTATTGTAGATGCAACATCTTGAGACCCATTCTCTAATAAATTAAAAGTATCTGGATCAAAAGTAACTGTTCCATCAAAGTTGTAAGAACTGACAAAATTATTACTATAACTGAAAAGTCCAGCAGTAAATGTTACATTGTCAGCAATAGTATCAACTGATGTAAACTCAACAGTTGCAGTATCAGCATTTCCCTGTTGAACATCTCCATAATCAAAATTTTCTGGATCCAAAGTCAAACTGGCTACAGCTAATCCAACCAAAACCAATAAGACTAGTCCGAAAATCGGCAATTTCATATTCATTTTATACCCCCAAACTATCACCATAATTGTTAAAATCGCGAGGGCTGAAAAGCTTATAAACCTTTTGAAATGGGCTAAAATACGTAAATTCCAGGTTTCTAAACCACAATTTCCACCAAATTTTATAAATCTGACAATATTCTAAAGATTATGAAATATTTGGAGAAACTAACGCTTAGAATACTAACAATATTGCTTTTATTCCTAATATACGATTATATCTACCTAATAGCACTTCCAATAACAACTAACCTAAGCTTCATATTTCTAAAATTATTCCAATATTCACCAGCTTTACTAAGTAATACAATATCTATAGGAACTACAAATTTTAATTTCATACAAGCTTGCGTAGCACTTCCAGCATATTATCTCTTATTAATACTAATATTAACAACAAAAGACTTAGATTCTAAAAAATCAGTGAAATTATTCATAATTGGAAGCATATTAATTCTTGCAATGAATATATTAAGAATAGATTTACTCATAGCAGCATTCGTTTCATTAGGAAAAGAATGGTTTGACACCATACATTTAGTCTTCTGGAAATTTGTATCTGGAGTATACGTTGCATTGGTATGGATATTCCTATCAAAAAAATACAAAATAAGATCAATACCAATTTACACAGACATAAAATATCTCTACAATAAAAGTTTTCTAAAAAACAGAAGTGAAAAACAAAGTAACTAATGTGACAATAATTCCTGCAGTAATTACACCAGAAATCAAATATCTATAAACTTTCGCCCTATTCATTCCAAATAACCACGCAGCCAAAACTCCAGTGTAAGCCCCAGTCATAGGTAAAGGAATTGCTACAAATAAATAAATTGCAGGATATTCCCACTTTGTTCCAATATGTTTCTCTACTTTCTTTCTGGTTCTAACAACCCACTTGTCAAACAACTTACGGTAAAAATCAAATTTTAACAAAACAACATTAATATGATCTAAAAAATAAAATATCACTGGAATAATTGCAATATTGGCCAATACAGAAACAACAACATAAAAAAACCAAGAACTTCCACCAGAAATTATAGCTAAAGGAATTGCACCCCTTAACTCAGAGATCGGTAAAATGCTTAATAAAATAACTTGAATTAACAAATCAGAATTCATTTCTTATCATCTTTTTGAAACAC
>Ga0233431_1002421_pt1 | contig 26106 bp, 19 predicted proteins | sample SI_118_April2016_FD_179867 | JGI IMG/M metagenome (GOLD analysis project Ga0233431, IMG submission 179867) | Seawater microbial communities from Saanich Inlet, British Columbia, Canada - SI_118_April2016_200_MG | ecosystem: Environmental > Aquatic > Marine > Inlet | place: Canada: British...
CACTGATGCTTGTTGTAATGAGTTAAACCATGCCTGAATAAATATATTTTAAGCTTCACAATGACCTCTTTTAATACAAATTAAACAGTAAGAGTAAATAAATCTTACGATTACGAAAACTTTATAAATTAATCACTTGAAAGTTATAACTATGTGCGATGGAAACGTAAGTATGGGTCAAGCAGCTGCAGTAAGGTTTAAAGGAGATTTAGCTAGATTTGTTGTTGAAAATTTTCCAGAAGTCGCAGACAGATATAAAGCATTAGAAAGTGCCCCTGAAATTGTTGTAAACCTTGGAATTTCAGAGAGTTATGAACAAGATTCAGGAAGAAAATTAAATCCTGAACTTCTTAGGAGTGTTAGAAGCATTAAGTACATTAATTACAAGCAAAGATGAAAGAGATCGGTTAAGACAAGCCCATCAATCAAAAGCAGGCAAAACAAAAACCAAAGTAGGGATTGATTGGGATGCTTGTAATGTTTATGGAATTTCTTTAAGAGAATATGCAATGCACCTAGCAATGCAATCCGAAAATCAATATCAATCTGGAAGTAGACTTGGTACAGCACAATTTGCAAAAGTTCATGCAAAAATTGATTTAGATGATTTTGGATTAGAAGGTAAATTGAGTCCAAGAGCAGTAAAATCTGGAGTATCTAGATACAAAGATCAAATAAAAAGAGATTTGTACCAAAATTTAACTAGAATGGTTGATGCAGCTAAAAAAGGAGAAGAAGATAGAGTTTGGGAAGAAAATTTTAATTTTGAAAACACTCTCCAATTTGCATATGCAGCCGGATCAGAAAAATGGTTAGAATATGACAATTGTAGACAATTTTTCATTTTAGGAGTAACGTGGATGTTAAATCAACAAGAAACATGTTTTAAAGATGGTTTTCAAAGATATGAACAAATTAATAAACCTAAGTAAACAAAAAGAATTCTTCTCATTTTATTCGTAAAGTATATAAATAAACCACGTCTTTTAAAGAAAGTTACGCACATTACAGTTACAAAGGTGAATAAATATGGGAAAACAAAGTGTTGAAGTTTTAATTGAAGCTGGAAAAGCAACAGCAGCTCCACCATTAGGTCCTGCTTTAGGTCCAACTGGTGTTAATATTGGTCAAGTAGTTTCAGAAATTAACAAAAAAACTGCTAGTATGAAAGGAATGCAAGTTCCTGTTAAAGTTATTGTTGATGATGTAGAAAAAACTTTTGAAATTAGTATAGGAACACCACCTGCAGCAGCCTTAATCAAGAAAGAAGCTGATGTAAAGAAAGGTGCATCAAATCCACTAACAGATAAGGTTGCAGATTTAAAAATTGAACAAATCATTAAAATTGCTAAGATGAAAGAAGACGCTCTTCTAGGCAATGATATGAAAGCTATGTGTAAAGAAATCGTTGGAACATGTCAATCAATGGGCGTTATGGTAGAAGGATTATTTGCCACTGAAGCACTAAAAGCTATTGATGAAGGTAAGTTTGATGATAAAATATCTTCTGGTAAAACTGAATTAACTCAAGAAGAAATGAAAGAGTTAGAAGAAGAGAAAAAGAAACTTCAAGAAGAAATTGAAAAACGTAGAACTGAATTTGAGATTCAAGGAAAAGAAATCTTAAGTAAATTCACAAAAGACAATAAAAAAGCAAGAAAAGCAATGACTGACGCTGGAATTCCAATGTTAATTGTTAATGAACTTGCACCAGAAGAAGAGAAGTCTAAGAAATAAACTTCTTTTTATTTTTTTCTTATTTTTTTAATTAATTTTTAAAAACTAACATAATATAACAAAAAAAATTACTTTTTTCTAAGCTTATCAAGCTCTTCAATCTCAGCCTTTTTAATTTCTAATAAGGTTTCAGAAAGTTTTTGTACTAAACTTGCAAGTTTGTTAGTTTTGTTCATTTGTTTGATTAATAAAGAAATAACTACAATGGATTCAACAAGTAAAATACCAATAATAATACCAAGTACAAAAAGAACCTCAACTAAAGGAATATCAATACCAAACACTAACATCTTATTTCTTGCACCTCATATTTCAATATTATAATTCTTCCTTTTTTAAACTTTTCTTTTTACTACTTTTGTTAATAATAATAAACAAAACAGATATTAAACTGATTATAGCAAAAAGTAAAGGGATTAACCAACTCAATACCCTAAACAACTGATGTTTTATTCCAAGTTCTTTATCATCATTCATCTCAACATCAAAGTTATTTTCCGTTACTAATTCATTACCTCGATAAATCTTTGTTTGAACCTGATAATTATCTGCATAAACTTCAGAATTATATTTATACTGTTGTGCAAAAACTAAAGCTTGTTCTGTTTTAACATTGTAAGGGCCATACAGATCACTAAAATGATTTTTCTTCCCGTCCTTACTATTGATGTTCATCTCAACAGTGTAACTATTAGTGTTAATATTCATATCAACTATAGCATTGCCTGTAATACTATCACCATTTCCTTCAATTTCATTACCATTAGTAAAAACTTCTTCAGGAGCAATAACCACATAAATATCCATTAATTCATTTTCTTGATCCAAATCTATTGCAGAACCAGAAACTGCTATTCGTTCAACAGCAACATCCTGTTCATATACTGTCTCTCCAAAAGTAGTAAATTGAATTTTAATTTGTCTAGGAATAATTAACCCTTCCTTAAATTCAATAATCCGTTCAACTCTTCCTCCAGGAGGGATAATAATCTCTTCTGGATTTACTAAAGTGGCATGAAGTAATCTTCCAGCAATAACATTTTCAGAATAAACTAATGAAGCAATTTTATAAAATAATGAATTTTCTGATCCAAGAGTTTTTTTATCTATCATAAAGAAAGGGTCATCACCTTGCTCAAAAATATTTGGAAATAAGTTCATAGATTTCGTTCCAGTATTTTCTAAAATAAATCTAAATCTTCGGGTTTCATTTTCATCCTCTGCCATAAAATCCGTTTTAAGATACTTTTTAGTTTCTTCAGCTGAATAGACTTCTCCAACAACCTTATCTTGTTTTTTTGTAGTTTTAGATTCAGTTTTAACTGTTTCAACTACACCACTGCCAGCAGCAGTTGTACTACCTCCGCCGCCTCCGCCACCAAGCTGAACTTCTGAAACACACACAGTAATCTTTGGGGCATAATCCAAAACAGGAGAATTAACACCAAACGTTGGTTCTGACCCATCAGAACTATTTTTGTATAACGAATAAGGACGATAAGTGTAAGGCCAATCGTAAGTAGTTGCACCAGAAACATTATCAGCATAAGTATCATTATCTAAATCAACACCATAATTACAATAATCATCCCACGTATTTCCTTGATTGTAAAGGATTCCAGAAATGTTTACGGAAGTATTAAAATAATTACTGACATTAGAGTTATGATCATATACATGGTAATCAGTACTACTACTAAAAGAATTATGATAAAAATAATTATTTATACTTTGACCAGAACCATAAGGAGAAATTAAAACCCCCTCTCCATTATTACTAAAAGTACAATTTCTAAATGTGTTATTAATCCCTTGAGCTAAACGAACTCCTGTTTCTAAATAACTTAAAGAGACATTAGTGATATTGTTGTTATTTGAATAAACACTACTATAATCCTCAATATTAATACCATTATATGTTCCAGAAGAAGAAATAATTGTCCCATTACTTATAACATTCCCTGAAGAACCATCCAAGCTAATACCTGCAGAAGAGCTATAATAAGAACTTAAATTAAAGATTGCAAAACCATTAATAATTCCATTATTTGAAGAACGAACATAAATATTATCATCAAAATAAATATTTCTTAATGTAACCTCATCAATCACAAAATTATCTGCAGAAATAAAATCAATTCCAACAGCATAATTATCAATAGTACATCCAGTAACAGAAACATTTTCATAACCATTATTATAAATCCCAACTGCATAATAGTAAGTTGAATCATCTCCAATCAAAACTGTATCTAAACAAGTCACATTAATGTTATCAGCACCAATAATAATTAAACCCATTGGTCCAGTATCATTAACTGTATAAGTTCCAGGACAAATATCTGTATTACTTGTTAAAGTTAAATCATTAACAGGGATAACACAACTTAAATTTAACCACAAATTAACACTAGTACTATTAGTTTGTGAAAGATTTATAATCGTAGAGTTACTTGAATTTGCTGAACTAGTACTATAAGTCAAATTAATATCATGAGGAGTAAGATAAGTAATCCCAGAACTGTTCTTTTTTAATTCAGTCAATGTTAATTGTGAAATTCCATCTGTTCCTGTTATCCCAGAATTATCTGTAAGACTAGTACTGTTAAAGTATCCCGTTGCAGTTGCTCCTTGTAAAGGTAAACTTTGATTTCCAAAAGAAGCGTTAACATCCACATACCATTTTAAGAAAAGAGTTGCAGTCCCACTAACATTAATTTCATTAATATCAATAGAAACATTTACCAATGAATTATTTGTTCCACCATCATTCACAGAATAAACTCCAGAAATAGAATTTGTTCCTATCACACTATTATAAACATTATTATTATTAGAAGTATTGAAAAAAATACCATAATTATTGTTTGTTAAATTTAATTCAGTAAGATTAGAATTGTTTGATTGAAACAAATAAATTCCTTCTGAAAAATTGTTAATGTTAATATTATTGATTACAATATTTTGTTTACCATTAATTTCTATACCATAACCAGAAGTATTACCAGTTAAATTGTATCCTGCCCCAGTAATAGTTAAATTATCTGCACCAATAACAACTGCAGTACCATTACTAACTAAATTTTCTCCCAAAACTAAATCACTATAAATTGTATCTCCAACATAAAATGATGATAAATTAATGTTAAAACTAAAACTCTGATTAATCGTTTGTAAAGAAGTGTTCACAAGATAACCACTTTTTGTTGCTTCAATTTGATGCGGAGTAGCAATATACTTAATTTGATTTTCTTTATAAAATTCAGTTAAAGTTAATTGTGCTAAACCATTGCTATTTGTTAATTTAGTATCTTCTAATAAATCATCAGAACGATAAGCAACCGCGGTCACATTTTCAATCTCTCCCCCAGTGGAATTAGTAATATTAAGATTAACAATCCACTTCACATAGGTGAAAGTACCTGGAGCAGAAGAGATATTATTTTTGTTAAAGGTTGTATTTACAAAATAATTAGTCCCCCCATCGATTGCATAAATGTCATTAAACGTATCAGAAACATTGATGGTATCAGAAGAAAACGTGTTATTAGTAGAAAGTCTTAATCCAATACCACGATTATTAAATTCATTGTTATAAAAACTATTATCTTCAGAACTTTGTAAATAAATCCCATATATTGACGCATTAATAATAGTATTTTGACTAACATTATTATCAAATAAATATAATCCATAAATTCCATAACCAACTTGATCAAAAGTATTGTTGAAAATAGTATTGTTGTAACAATAATCTCCAGAACCATCAAAACAATAATAATAAATTCCGTATCCAAATTCCTCAATATTCAAATTTTTAATTGTAACATTGTTATATTCTGCAGCAAAATAATCGCCATCTCCCATTGAAATACCATAATCATCACTACCTGCATCACCCTGAATAGTAGCATTTCTTCCATCAATAACAATGTTATCTGCTGCAATCACAAAACAAGTTTCAGTAGTTGTAATAAGACTATTTGGAATAAGAGATATGCTTTGGTTAACTGTTTGACAACTTGAAGTTAAAACTTCTACTAAAGGAAGATCATCTTGATTACTTCCTCCAGAAATATTGTAAGATGTCTCTCCAATACCATTATAATCACTATCATTTCCATCATAATCATCCCAATAATTCCCACCAATACAAGGATCACCAATAATATTACTACTTCCGGAACAATTTAATGTGGTGTTCCAATCATTATTACCACTGTCCCAAGAATTATTAGTATTACCAGAAAAGTAATTATTATAAATCAAATTATCATAAGAACTAACAAAAGAAGTACCATTAACTAAATTATTTTGAAAATAATTGGTATAAACAACACTAGAATTAGAATTAATAAAAGAAATTCCTGTTTCAATGTTATTACTATATGTTCCACTGGTGATAGAATTATTTGAAGAGTTACTTAAAATAATTGCAGTACTAAAATTTTCTAAATTAAGACCAATGATGGTTATATTGTAAAAATTAGTAATATTAATTCCTACTCCAGTATTATTTCCAGTGATTGTTGCGCCATTACCACTAATTACTAAATTAGAAGCATTGACAACAATACAAGAACCATTTGCCAAAAGATCTGATGTAAAGGTTGTATCTCCATTAATGATACTACAATTAGCGTTGCTAATAGGGATTGATAAAGTAATATTTGTACTATTAGTTTCACTAAAATTAATACTAGTTACATTACTAAAACTAGAAATAGACGCATTAATGGTATGGTTAGTATAATATAATTTTCCAGAAGAATTTTGAACAAACTCAATAATTTCTGATTGTGCTTGCCCACCACTAGAAGTTAAATCAGTATCATCAACTGAACCAAATAAATTATAAGAAGTAACATTAGCATTTTGTATGGGTAAACCATTAATGTCATTTACTTGAGTATCCAAATACCATTTAGTTGCAATCGAAGAATTCCCATATGTCTGAATTGAACTCTTGTTAAAAGTTCCATTGATAACATAGTTTGTTGTTAATAAACTAGCATTGGTATAAATGCCAGTGGTATAATTATATAGCTGGATATTTGTAAAAGTATTATTTTCTGAAGCAGGAGTATTAAAGGTATAAGGGGCATTAAGATAAACACCATACGTTCCATTCTCAAATATATTATTAGAAAAATTATTATTGTAAATACGATCCAAAATATAAACTCCATAAACACAATTAGTAAAATTATTTCTGCTAAAATTGTGATTATAGTTATTATCAATTAAAGAAAAACCATAATTGCAATCACTTACAACATTGTTGAAAACATTAGCATTTGATGAACCACCACTAACATATAAACCTTGATTTGTATTGTTAACTTGGTTTCGAGTAACATAATTATTACTTGAAAGGTAAATTCCAATTCCAACACGATTGTTCTGAGTAATTACATTATCTGTTATATTATTATAAACTGCTGAATAGATAGCAAAATTAATGATATTAGTCAAAGTATTATTATAAACTAGATTATTGTTTCCATAAAATAATACCCCCGCGTTAGAAAGATTAAAAAGATCATTCCAATAAACTAAATTATTATCAGAATTAGAATCAAAACTAGCAGCATCTGACGAATTGTAAATCGTATTATTAAATATGCTATTGTTAAAAGAACTACTAAAAGAGATTCCAGTTTCCAAATCAGACATATCATTATTATAAATAAAACTGTCATTAAGATACGAAAGTGCCATTGCTTCTGTTGAAAAGGTAGGATGTGCACCAGTAAAATTGTTGTAGCTTATTGTTACATTTCTATAATCAGTACCCAAAATAGCAATTCTAGAGTTTTGAAAATTACTCCCATTTAACAGAACATTACTGCTTGTAACATATGCAGTACTATTTACCAAGGTATTGTAGCCAGGAGTACAATTTTCATTAAAATTAACTTGAGATGCTCCAGCAATAGTGTTATTGCTAAAGTTATTACAATTTCCAGGGAAAATAGCTCCTAAAAGATTATTATTAATAACATCCCCCACTTCAGCACCATACGCATAAATAATGGTTCCACCACTCAATGTAATTGAATTATTATAAAAATTTGTGCTAAAAGAATCTTCATCAATAGTAATTGTCGAATTTACAATTGTATTGTTTGTAAAATTATTTGAACTAGAAGCAGTTAAGTAAATATCCTCAAAGATATAGTTGTCTTCAAAAATACTATTATTAACATTATTTAAATTTAAACTTCTTGAACTCGTCGCATTAATGGTATTATTAATAAAGCTAATATTATTATATACAAAAGAATTATGTGTTGCAAAAACATATGAAAAAGCACCAGTAAAAATATTACTAACAAAAGTAATATTACCAATTTCTGAGAATAAATAAAACCCATTAGAAGAATTAATAACATTATTATTTGAAATAGTTTCATGATTGGTAATTGAGTTAAAAAAAATACTATATAAAATACTATTAGTGATATTATTATTTTGAATAATGTTTTCTCCTGATAATGTTTGAAGAGTAATCCCATAATAATTATCATCAACAACATTACTTTCAATAGTATTATTAAAAGAATTATAAAGATAAATCCCATTATCACCAGAACCGTTGTGACTAAAAATATTGTTACCACTAATATTACTATTATTCAAATAATACATCTGAAAACCGGATTCACTATTTTCATGTACTTGATTATTATTAAAAGAAACATTATCACCGCCATTAAGATAAATCCCATAAGACCCATTGTAAAAATCACTATTCGAAAAAATACAATTATCTACATTATTTAAATAAATACTATAATAATTGTTAGAATTATTTAAAGATCTAATTGAACAATTAATAACAGAATGTAAAAGTAATCCTCGATAAGTATTAGAAATATTAATTTCATTTATGGTAACGTTGCTAGAATTAATAACTATAACAACACCAGGATTATCACTAAAGTTAACTAAAATATCATTTTGATTATAAAAATAATAAATTGACTTACCATCAACATAATTATTCGTAGTAATATTATGATTATATTGGAGGATTGTATTTTGGTCAAAATCTAGATGATAAGTGTTATTACTAAAATTGTTATTATCAAAGGTGTAATTTTCAAATAAACTAGTTGAATGAATACTGGTATACAAACCATAAGTATTATTATTAAAGGTGTTATTTAGTATTGTTCCATTATAAGAATCTTCACCAGAACTAGTCTCTATTACTAACCCAAAATCATTATTAATAGCAGTATTATTAATCAAACTACCATATGAACTAGCATCAAAATCATATCCAGAGTAATAATTGTTGGCAGCAAAATTATTTCTTAATACAGCATTATCACCTGTTACTCTAAAACCTTCACCAAATGTGATATTGTTATAACTAGCATTATTATTGGTAACATTCATGTAATCTCCACTAATAGTAAAACCATACTTGTTTAATAATGCAGTATTATTTTCCACAATAGAATTATTTCCACTAATATAGATACCAGAACTAGTACCATTTCTAATAAAATTGTCATAAATTAATGAATCAAATACATTTGCAGCAATCCCATACTCATAATTATTTACTAATGTGTTATTAAAAATAGTGATATTATAAGATGGATTAAGGATATAAATACCAGTATTAAAACCCGTGATGTTACAATTTTTGAGAGTGATATTATCATAGTTGGTTATATACAACCCATAATCATTAGTTAATGGATTAAAATCTCCCTCCAAAGTATATCCATCACAATCAAAAATAATATCATTATTATTAAAATTCAGACCCCAATCACTAACACACCCAGTAAGATTAGAAGTCATTGTCATTGATTCATTAATAGTATCTTCACAAGCACATGGCCAAGAAGAACAAGCTGCTTGTATCCCAATATTATCTTGAATATTAATTGTTTCAGAATCTGTTTGGACTTCAAAGATTTCAGCAGTAGGATCAACCATTTCTTCTAAAGGAACATCAACTAAAGCAGGGATTTCAACATTTTCTTCATTTAAAGTAGAATTATCAGGAACATTTAACCCAATAGCAGCACCAGTAATCGCATTGCCAGAATTATCAACAAAACTAATTATCCCACCAACTAAAAGTAATAAACCTAACACTACAAAAAATACAATTTCTCCTCTTTTATTTTTAATTTTCTCCACTAGAGCAACCTTTTCTTTTTACTACTTTTGTTAAAAATGATAAACATAAAAAAAATTAAACTCATTATACCTAAGAGTAAAGGAATTGACCAACTAAATACTTTAAACATTCTATCCTTAAAGGTAAGTTCTTTACCATCTCCAAGATTTAAATCCAATTTATTTTCCGTTACCAATTCTCCGCCACGATAAATTTTTGTTTGAACTTGATAATCCTCACTATAAATAACAGAATCATAATGATATTGTTGTGCAAAAACTAAAGCTTCTTCCGTATGAACTTTATAGGGCCCATAAAAATCACTAAAATAACTTTTCTTTCCATCCTTGCTGTTAATATTCATCTCTACAGTATACATATTCAAATTTGGAGAAAAGTCTACAACTGCTCCCCCAGTAATACTATCACTATTTCCATTTATTCCATAAGTCTCAGAAAAAACAACTCCAGGAACAATAATAACATAAACATCAATTAACTTGTTTTCTTTGTCAAGGTCAATCGCTGAACCAGAAACAGCCGATCTTTTAACAGCTACATCTTGTTCATATACAGTCTCCCCAAAAGTTGAAAATTGAATTTTAATTTCTCTTGGAGAAATAAGACCTTCTTTAATCTCAATTTTTCTATCAACCTTACCACCAGGAGGAATAATTATTTCTTCTGGATTAACTAAAGTTGCTTTTAACAACCTTCCAGAAATTGAATTTCCAGAATAAGATAATGCAGAGATGGTATCAAATATCCCTGGTTCTGATTCTAGTTTCTCAGTAATAATGGCAGCACCAGTGATAGATCCACCAGTTTGTTCTTGATTCCTATTACGATTATATTTTTCTGAAGATATTGTTCCAACAGTTGGTTTATGCTCCAGATGCTTAGCATCATCAACTTCTTGATTCAAATCAGGAAATAAACTAATGGGTCTGATCCCAGTATTTTCCAAAACAACCGAAACAACTGTTATACCATCAACCCTCTCAACTATAGCATCGGTTCTCTTTAAATTATCAAATGCATCTTTAGCATTATAAAATTCTTCTAGTACTATTTCTTTTTTTGTATCTTTCTTTTCTTCCTGCGCAGGTACTTCCACAATTGCAGCAGAAACAGCTGACGCAAAACCACCGCCGCCACCACCACCAAGATATACAACCTCAGCAGGACAATTAATTATTTTAGGACCATAATCAACAACACCAGAGTTATTAGTGGTAGGATCATAAACTTTAGCAGTAATATTCTCACTGTATGGCCAATCATTAGCACCTTCACTAGAAATATTATTAGCATAACCATCTCCATTTAAATCGGCACCCATATCACAATAATCAAGATAAGTGTTACCTTGTGCAGACATATTACCAGAAACATTAACAGAAGTATTGAAATAATTGAAATAATTATTCAACGTGTTAAAATAATTATAATTATAATTATTAATTGTAGAAAAATTATTATGATAAAAAGTATTGTTATCAGAATAAAAAGAGTTATCAAATACAACACCATAATAAACTTCATCAAAAGTATTATTAACAAATGTGTTATGATCAGCCGAAGATAAGGATATACCGCTACCAAAAAATGTGTCTGCTAAGGTACTACCACCATAATAAAAATTATTATTAGTAACAGAAGAATAATTAACATAAAGAAAATAAATCCCATATCCTGCATTAAATTCTGAATTTGTAACATTTATTCTGGAACAATACAAACATTGTACTCCTTTAGCAGTTACTTTATCTATATTTATAGTGGTATTGATAATACTATTATTTTCAACAGAATTCATATAAATCCCATAATTTAATGAATTACTTGTGATATTACATCCATTAATAGTAATGTTATTAGCGGTAGTATATAATCCCCACCCGGTTGACACAGAATTTAAAATTGTATTTATGCAAGTTAAGGTTACTCCTGAAGTGTTTAATCTAATATCACTCACAGAATATGTTCCAGGACAAAAAGAGGTATCAGTTGTGAGGGTCATACCTGAGTAAGGAGAAGTACAATTCAGTGTAAGACTTAAATTTAAATTAGTATTATTTGTTTGTGATAAATTTAAAACACTTGAATTGCTAATATTTGTTCCCAAATACGCGAATACTAAGGAGATATTATGTGGTGTCAAATAAGTAGTTCCAGAACTATTTACTTTTAATTCTGTTAAAGTTAATCTACTTAAACCACTACCTGTAGTTATAGATTGATCCAAACTCCCAGTATCATTAAAATATCCAGAAAGGTTAGCACCAGATAACTGTGCTCCACTATTATAAGTCGTGTTAACATCAACATACCATTTAACAAATAAATTTGCAGAACTACTAACATTAATTGTACTCAAATTTATTGAAACATTAACTAAAGAATTGTTTGTCCCACCATCATTAATTGCAAAAATACTATTTTCAGAGTTGTTAAAAATGGTACTGTCATAAATAGCATTACCATTAGAACCATTAAATATTACCCCATAACTATTATTTGAAATAACAACATTTGTAAAATTAGAAAAATTGGCATTTATAATTTCAATCCCAGTGGAAAAATTAAGAATGGAAATGTTGGCTAATTGAACATATTTTTTATTAGTGAGATTTATACCTACACCAGATGAGTTACCAACAAAAGAGTATCCATTTCCAAATAGTGTTACATTATCAGCACCAATAATAAATCCACCCCCATTACAAGTAAAATTATTTCCAAGATAAGCATCTGTAGTAATAGTAGAATTACAAGTGATTTCAGATAAAGAAAAATTAACTTGAGAATATTGAATATCAATTAAATTCAAACTTGAAGTCGATCCAGTATAGTTATTCTTAATAGCATTTATTGTGCTTGGAGTGATGTAATAAGTAATGGTTCCATCTGTTTTGTAATATTCCGGGATAGTTAACCTTGCCATACCCGTAACATCTGTACTTTGAGTATCTTCTAATTCATCAATGGAATTATAAACTAGGATAGTAGTATTCTCTAAAGAAACATTATTAGAATCAGTTACATTTACATCCACATACCATTTAACATACACGGTAGAAAGAGGGTAAGTATAAATTCTTGAACGATTAATAGTACTATTAATAAAAGTAAAATTACTATCTGGACCTTGAAGAAAATTAAAATCAAGAGTATTATTAAAAAACTGAGAATCTCTAAAGGTGTCCGAAGTGCAAGAATAATAAGGATTATTACCATAAATAGCAGAAGAAGAATTTGTAAAAAATTCATTAGAAAAATTATTTCCATCTGCATTAATTAAATCGTAACTAATATTATTGTTTGCAAAATAATTTGAAGTAAATTGATTATTATCACCATTAATTTGTAAGGCAATTGAAAACTGACTTAAATTATTATTAGTAATATTATTAGAACTACTCCAAAGAAGAATACCATTACCCCTTAAAGTAGTATTAACTAATTTACCAACAAGTGTGTTATTTGTTATTTGTGTTTGAGATCCAGAATAAACAGTAATCCCCGTTCCATTAGTAACATTAAAGTTACTATTTGTTATTGAAGAATTCAAAGCATAAAAAAAACTTAAACCATCATTAGAAAAAGTAACATTGTTATATGTAACATTTGAACAAGATGCACATACCACTTGACCATAAGTAGCACTTAAATCAACATTTTCAAAAACTGTTTGATCTGATAAAGAAAAATTATACAAAAGAGGTAAACCTTCTACATAATTTGAAACATTAATACTATGATTCAAATAACTTGAAGAACCATAAATTGCCAAACTAAGACCATTAGGAGAATAAAGATTATTATCATTTAATGTAAGATTAAGAGTACTTGATGAATAAATAGATCTAGATTCTTCACCAATAACAGTGATATTATTACTATTAAGAATACTATTATCAGAACTATAAATATATAATCCGTCAGATATTTCACCAGAAGAGAAAATAATATTTGACAAAAGTTGATTGTTATCTGAAGTACTTAAATATATAACCGTTGCAAAATACCCCGAAGTACTAATGTTATTATTTATAATGTCATTACTATCAGACCCAATTAATAAGTACAACGCTTTACCATAACTGTTATTTGTAATAATCTGATTATTTTCAATAGAATTTAAATCAGAATCAGTGAGATAAATTCCCACGCCACTAACCCCTGAGGTAAAAAGGGAATTGTCACTGATATTATTATTATAAGCACTAGTGAGATAAATGGAGTTACTATTTTCATTAAAATTATTGATAGAATTGTTGTAGATTAAATTAGAAAGAGAACTAATTAAACTAATACCATCTGCAGATGCTCCGGTAGCATTAACAAAATTATTTGAAACATTATTCTCATCAGCACTAGTTAAACGAATCCCATCACTTATAACTGCTTGAGTAGTTATAGTGTTGTTAAAGATTGTACCATTTAAACCAATAAAAAAAATCCCATACTTTGAAAGAGTAGTATAACTTCCTTCGTTAATTTTACAATTTTTGATAGTTACATTATTATATCCAGAATTAGAAATACCATAACCTAACGTACCATCAAGAGAATAATTTAATTCATTCCCTAAACAATCAATAACAATATCATTAGCACCGATGTTAATAGCAGTAGAATTACAAATTAAATTGGTGCTTAAATTAATAGAAGTGTTAATAACATCATTACAATTACAAGGCCAACTATCACAAGTAGCTTGTAAACTAAGATCAAAAAACGGAACAATGTCTTCCTTAGTTTCAAAAGAATTATTTATTTCTAAAACATCTAATGCCATAAAAGGATCAAAATAAAAATCATCCTCTGAGAGATTAGAATCAAAGTTTTCAAAATTGTTAGAAATGTTATCAGAAATATTTGAACTGAGTTCTGGTTCAATCTCTACAAGTAAATTAGGTTCTGCAATTCCAATTGCAGCACCAGTAATCCCACCATTACTTAAAAATAATAAAGCACTAGCTAGAATCATTACACCAATAACTACAAATGTTATTAACTCCCCCCTTTTTCCTAAGGACATCTAGTTCTATATAAAATACTTTTAATTTATAAAGATATTCATTTAAGAAAAATACAAAATAATTTAAATACAGGGGCTTTTTCTCACTTAAAAGTAATTAAAATGACAAACCACAGTTATGTAGACCCTGCAAAACAACTTAGTAGAGATAAACTTAGAGGCTTTATTAAAACACATATTCTAAGCATAAAACCTGCAAAAGATGTTTATGTTCTATGTTTTCCAGGAGCAGAAAAGGATGGAGAAGAGGGCATAGAAATTAAAGAAGTTTATGATCCTTTAGGAATTCCCAGAAGTAACATTGTAGGATTAGAATGTGGAAAAGAACAATATGCAAGATTACAAAGAGCAAATCTTGGAATTAGAACTGACCCAAGAAAAGACATTGATTTTTTCTGTGAAATAGGGGGCAAGTTTGACATTATTTCCTTAGATTATACAGGACAAAAAAATGATGGAGTTATAGATACATTAAATCAAATTACATATCAAAGATGTTTAAATGCAATAGGAGTTTTAGCAATTAATAACATGGCAGGAAGAGAAAATTCTGCATTACAATTAATGCTTAAAGCCAGAAGTGCAGCTTACAAGGGTCTTGTAGAACAAGTTGAGACCACAGAAGGGAAAGGAGATTTCGCAGCAATTGAAGGAGCAAGAATTCTAGCAGGATTAGATGTACTACATGGAAATGCTGATCCTAATTTAGGCAAGTCAAGAGATGATTTTTCTTTTACAATAATTGACATCCTTTCTATGGGAAGACGTGCCTTAGGAGAAATTGATCCAACTGCAAATCTTTGGAAAATAGACCCTTTTATTTTTGCATATCCTGGATATGAACAAACTGAAGAAACAATGTCTAAAACCCTAAGTGGGATATTAGATAATCCAAAAGCAGTAAGAGAACTAAAATATTTAGCACATAGAGAAAATATGATTCAACATATGGGTAGAGAGATTTATATTTTCTTAAAAGAAAATGGATTAAATTTCACAGGCGTTTCAAAAGATTTTGAAACACAATTAAGAACTGCTGTTGCTTGTGCTACTTCAATTTACGGAGCATCTATGGACTGTTATCAAGTTGGAGAATTAGAACGTTATGCTTACGTAAGTAACACAGGACATAAAATGGAAATGGATTTACTCGCAACAAAAACTACAGACAGATTATGGAGAAGAGTAAATGATAAATTTAGTTTTTCTCAAGGAAGATTTGAAATTAGAAGAACTGATTTCACAACACAAAGAAGAGCAGAAAAATTTCTGGAACAGATTCTAACAATAGAAAGAATTACAAGAAAAAGTGGAGAATTGGTAATGGATATGCCTGAAAGACAATTTTTAGGTTCTTCAGTTAAAGGAAAAAAATCTGGAAAAGGAAAAGAAAAATTGACTAAAAAAGATGCAGTGTCATTATTAAAAGAAGGCATTCCAATTTCAGAGATAAGAGACGCCTATTCTGGATGGTCTAAAGCGAGATTAACTAAATTAGCAGGAGACATTCCAACAACAGAACAAGTTGAAGAAATGTTACAATCTGGAGATTCAGTAGAAGAGATTTCACAAACATTTACAGGATGGCCATTAGAAGAAATTCTTAATTTATCTCCTTAATTATCTGATTAGCAGCATAAACACCAGTTAAATAAGAATCTTCAACACTGCTAATATTATAATCTCCAATTAAAAATAAATTTTTAGCTAATTTAGATTCAATAAACTTTTGAGCAGTTGTTAATGCTGGTTTAAAAGAAATCTTTTTAATAATTTTATAATCATTAAAATATAATCCCAATTTTAATCTCCCTTCATAAAACACTAAAAAACTTCCATCAGCTTGCTTAGCAATTACTGAAACAATTTCTTTAGGATTAAACAAATTAAACCTTTTTTCAAATCCTTTTTTGATTTTACCATTTAAGTGAATCATATCAACATTAATTGTCTTCAAATTTAAATTTAATTTTAAAAGTTTGTTTGAAACCCAAATTGGTGTTGCAACAACAAGATTTTTACAAGAATAAATCTTTTTTGAACTTTTTAATTTGTATCCACCTTTAACTCTCTTTATCTCAATAATTTTGTCATTAACAATATTTTTTTCAAATGGAGTAATCAATTTTTCTTTTTGAAAAATAAACTCTTTTGGTCCTGACAAAAGTAAATCAGCACCAATAAAACCACCAAGGAGTTTTGAATTATGATGATTTTTAAATCCAATACTGTTCCCATATTGTGAAACATATTTTTGATGAATAGATTCCAATTTGTTCTTTTTTAAAAATTGTTTAGAATTCATTTTTAATAAAGAAAACATCACTTTCCTTCTTTTAATCGCTTCTTTTTGTGACATCACACAACAATCCTTCTGAAATAATCGATATTCTCTTCGAAATTTCAAAAAGATAATAATCGTTTTAAAAATTGTAAGTGGATGTGAAAAAAGATCAAAGTAATTAACATCATAACTTTCTTTTTTATAATGAAACTTGCAATCACGAATAATTCTAATTGGTCTGGTAAGCCTAACAAATTTCTTAAAATTTTTATAATACCTTGAAACAATATAAGCGGAATAATTAATCTTCCCATCTTCAGAAGTTGTTATTCTTCCCCCAATATTTACAGAAATTAATTTGAAAGAAGCATTATTTTTAAAAAGCTCTTTTGCACAGGCAAGCCCAGCAATCCCTCCACCAATAATAATTGTTTCTTCCATTAAACCATAAGAAATAATTCCAGTCTTATAAAAGTGACGAAAATTAAGAAAATGAGCGCCAGCGCCCGCTACATCACCATTACAGTGCACTTCCTGAGAGATTTCTGAAAAGTATGGGATTCGTTACAGAATGATGCAACGTTGTGTCTAGGCGTTGCATGGTTTTGTAACGATTCTGGAAGTCAAGAGGTGGTACTTTTTTAATACTATAGTGTGAGGTATGTCTAATCCCCCCAAATGATATCTTTTATTTACGTTTAACCCTTACCAAATTTCTTCAAAATACTAGAGATAGTTATAAAATCAAATTTTCATTACTAACACCTCTTTACTTAAAGTATATTTACAACTCTTTTAAGCTTTTCTTCTACTTCGATAGCAATTTCATTTAAGTTACTGTTATTAACCATTGCCATAGCAACTGATGGTAATATTGCTGAAACATAAACTTTTCCATTATCTTCAAAAACAATTACATTACATGGAAGAAGTAAACCAATCTCCTTTTCAACTTTTAAAGCATTGTAAGCAAACGGTGGATTACAAGCTCCCAAGATAATATAATTGTCATAATCAACATTTAATTTCTTTTTTAATGTTGCTTTTACATCAATCTCAGTTAAAACACCAAACCCTTCCTTAGCTAATTCTTCTTTTGTTTTAATAACCGCATTTTCAAATGTTAAATCTACTTCTTTTTTATATCCATAACTCATTTTTGCACCTCTTATTATCCAATCTCTTTTTTCATACTTTCAAACTCTTTCTTATTTATCTCACCTTCAGCAAATCGTCTTTTAATAATTTGTAAAGGAGTGGCTTTAAACTCACTCTTACCCATATTTTGGTTAATAAACCAAATAACAAACCAAATTGCTAAACCCCAAAAGATTATCATTGTAACACCTCCGAAATATCCCATATGCCCTATGTAATACATTTTTTACCTCCATAAAAGTTCATTACAGGAGAGAATTAAGACATCATTGAACCCCAATTCATCATTTCTCCAAAGATAGAGTTTCTATTATCTTCCTCTTTATTGAATTGACTGATACATCCATCATGTTCATTATCCCTTTGTTGCTTTAATTCCGGCTCTAAACTTTCCATCATAATTTTGTGCATATCATTCATATCTTCAATACTAAACTCCTTATTCTTTTCTGAACTAACCTCTTTGTTATCTAATCCATGTGCATATACTGCAACCGATAACAAGACAAAGGCAGTTACTATTACTATTAATTGTTTTTTCATTGTTTAACCTCCTAAAATAACAGCTTCATTTTCTTCAAACAGATTGAAATCAAAATTATAAACCTCTCCAATTAACAATCTATTATATCCAGTATTTTTGTATCTCATTTTTATGTCCTCATATCTGGATTTATAGTTCCAGACAGTAATGGTATTTCGTTGTACACTTCCCAATATGCTGTTCTAAATTCTTTGAACCGCAATTCAACTTCATTTGTCGTCATGTTTAAACACCTCCATGTTTGTAGTAATGATATTGCGGCTTGTTTAAATACGATATTAAAGACAAATGTGAGGGCACCTACATAACCTTTAAAAAGGAAGAATCCAGTATTAAGTTATATGGTAAGCTTATCGTTAATTCCTAATTGGTTCTTTGGTTATGATGTAATACTAGAATTAGCTTTTGCAATTATAACTTTAGTTGTAAGCTTTTTCGCATTTAAGATCTATAAACTTACGGCACAAAGACAACCAAAGTTGTTTGGAATTTCTTTTTTGTTTATTTCTCTTTCATACTTTGTAAGGTCGTTTGTTAACCTTGCAATAATCATAAAACTTAATGAAGATATTTGTCGGATATTGAAAGTAGTTTCAGTTAACGCATGGAACTCTTTTGGTATTTACGCTTATGTTATTTTATTCATAGCAGGATTAATTACTCTTGCGTACATGACGATTAAAGTTAATAATTCCAAATTATATGCTCTTCTTTTAACCATCCCTATAATTATTTTATTATTAAGTCCAAATCCACTATATTTATATTACATAATCTCTTCAATATTATTAGTTTTTATTGCAATACATTACTTTAAGAATTACATTAAAAGAAAACAGCCTAAAACATTATTAGTTTTAACAGCGTTTATCTTCTTATTATTTGGAAGTATTCATTTCATATTTTCCGTAAACCATGGACTATTTTACATTATTGGACACTTCTTAGAGTTAGGAGCGTATTTGTTAATTTTAACAAACCTTATTTTGGTAATTAAAAAATGAACTTAAAGAGAGATAGGCTACAAATCATTCACGATATCCTTAAAGCTATAAGGGATAAAAATGGAACCATCAAACCTACACATATTCTCTATAAAGCTAATCTTTCTCATCAAATGTTAGATGAATATCTAAATGATCTAATCTCCCGAAAGTTTGTTGTGGAAAATATTGAAAAGAAAGGAAAAACATATTCCTTAACCAATAAAGGTTTTGATTACTTAAGTAAATATAATTTAATTACAGATTTCATTGGTTCTTTTGGATTAGATTAAATATGATCTTTTCACTCCAACTCAACAACAACTCTCAATTTACCTTCTTCCATAACTAATTTACAAACCACATCACTTCTTTTAGACATAGAAAAAAAGCTTAGAAAATACCCTAAATGGCTCCAGGATGGATTAAGATAAGATTTAATGGTTGATTTTGACAAATTTAACGAAATGATAGAATCAGATATTTATGAAAGGTAGGTTTTGTTGACTATAAAGAAATTAATTCCTGATTTTGACGCGTATCCGGGATTGGGCACGTGTGTCAAAAGGGTAGAGCGCCAGCGCCCGGATTTGAACCGGGATAGGCCGAAGCCAACAAGCTGTATGGTGAAAACCTAGAGTTTAAATTCCAGGCTTGCGCAGTACCAGATTGTGCCACGCTGGCATTAATACAATCAAGAAAAGAGGCTTATTTAAATAGCTTACTATACCAAATCACCAACATAAGAATAAAGATATGGTTTTTTTCCACCATCAGCAAAGGTAATTCCATATTTTATACTAAGTTGGTCCAGGTCCATCCCATGATCAACTAAAAATTCAAAAAATAGAAATGGCTCATTTTTAAAATTTTGATACTTTTGCATTTCTTTAGTAACAAGTGGAATTCCAATCTCCTCATCTATTTCCTTCCAAAAACAAGAAGAAGTTTTGTAAAATTGTTTATAATAAGTTTGATAAGGATAATCTTCACTAAGATATTTTGATAAAGGAACAAATTCATTTAAAATCAAATTACTAGTTTCAATTTGTAATGTTCCTTCTTCAGTTTCCCACCCAAAATAATCATAATATCCATTTTCAGCACAATTGACATTAACTATGGGAGTAGCTGGATTATAAAGCGAAACTACAATAGAAGAAAAGTCTTCACTAATTTCTTCAATTTTTAAAATAGGTAAAAAATTAGAATTGCTTTCTAATCGAATTGCTTTTCCAACACCAACGGTTTTATCTCCTTCAACTGAAATCCAATCATTTGTATTAAGAATTCCTACTTCAATAACGGCTTTAATTTCTCCATCTAAAATTGTAGTTCCTTTATACTTAATTCCAAGATTACCTAAAATAAAAGTAATAGTATCCTGAGTAACTAAAACGTTACTTTGATTCATGGTTATATCATTATTTTTAGCAATACTATATTCCTGTACTGTTGCTAATCCTTCATTAAAAATGTCCTGGATGGGAGCTGGTACCAAAAAATTATGTGTCATTTCATGTAAAAGAATAGAATTTGAACAGATATTTGGATTGCTTTCTGAATTAAATGAATAACTAACTAAATATATACCTGTCAATCCACTATTCAAATTTACAGGAAGATTATTTAACAATCTGATTGGAATTGGTCCAAACAAAGGATCAATTTCAAGATTATTATTAAGATAATTATAACAAGCATTTGCTTGACTAAAATACCACTGAACCGTTTCTTCATTTGGTCCAATAACAGACACTTTGCTATTTGATATTTTAACTTCATTCCCTTGTGGATCATAAGGTGAATAAAGTAAACAACCAATTTCAGCTTTTTCATCACCAAGATTTTTATTCAAACAATATTGATATAAATCAGTTGTTGAAGTAACTAATCCTAGTTCCTCAACACTACTAAAAGATAACTCATAAGTATTTAACAACATTCGATATTTACTTTTAACAGGAATATCCATATTTTCTGTTGGTAAACTAATTCTAACCCCATACCCTTCAAAATAATAACCAAACCAAACATCATTTGGAGGTACAGCTTTCATTAATACTCTTAGGGGGACAGGATTTATTTTTTTTGCCTTTAAAAAAAAACTTAAATATAATTCAACACCGTTTAAACTAAAACCATCAGTCTCTTCAGTAATTTTCATATCTTCAATTTTTACAACTATATTGTTAGAAAGCTCAACAATATCTTTATTACCAACAAAGTAGGTACCATCATTTTTGAACGTTTTAGGTTTAGTGTACTCATTAACAAGAAGAATATCTTTAATTGATTTAATGTCTTTTGGATTTACAGAAGACTTACTATTATCGCTTGGTTCGTCATTATACTCTAAATTTAATAAGTTAGTAATATTAATCACATCTTCATCATTTTCTTCGTCATCCTTATTGCCATCATCTTCTTGAGTTTTACTCATTAAACGCCTACTAGGAACAGGTTTTTTTAAAAGTGGATTATTATTTTTATAATTTTTAAAATCCTGCTTTTTAAATTCATTCTTATCAAGATTATCTATTTTAATTTCACGATTTCTAATGTTAATAGTTCTTTGATCTTCTTTATCATCACGCCTATCAGATTTCAAGGCATCCACAATATTTCTTAAATTCAACTTTTTATTATTAACAAAGTTCATCTTTATGTCTAAATTAACATCATTAACATTCTGTTTAATAATACTTTCAAATCTAGAGTTTTTAGTTAAATTATTAGAAGAATGATTAGACCTAGCTTCAGCAATAGGCAAACTAGCTAGTAATAAAATTACTAAACACAGTCCTAAAAAGGCAAATAATGGAAATTTCTTAACCATGTTGTCACTATGGGAGGACAATATATAAAGGTTACTATTTATTTAAAGAAAAATTAACAATATAAAAAATAATTTAATATTTATTAAAAAAAAAGAGTGGCGGTGGCGTGATTTGAACACGCGACCTTCACGTAACCCAATTCAGCAATTAATCATCGCCTTAAAGACTCATAGCTCAATTATATATGAGCGTGACGCTATAACCAGGCTTAGCTACACCGCCGCCACAATCTCAAAAGAACTAAGTTATTTTAAAAAGCTTTCTAATTATTAAACAAATTATGGACTTCTTTTATTTATATACTCATTGATTTAGGAAAGAAAATTTATAAAGGTTATTGGTTATTTTATCATTATGATCACTGCAAAAACACAAATTAAAGAAATTCTTAAAGAAACAGGGTTAGGGATAGAAAACATGTCCGCTGATTTTATGGACCGGTTAGATGAACGTGTTAGAGAATTGGTTATTAACTCTGCTAAAAGAGCTAAAGAAAATAACCGAAAAACTGTCATGGGCAGAGATGTGTAAATAATACACACTTCTATGCACCAATTTAACAACGTTTAAATACTAATAAATTATACTTCTAAATATAAAAATAGAGGTGAATTGTTAATGGAAATAAAACCCTTAGTAACAGAAGATTATCTAATTCTTGGTGAAGAGACAACTGTTTCAGAACTAATTGGAAAAATGAAAACTCTTGAAAAAAGAGTAGGCTTGGTGTTTAATAAGAAAAAATATTTGGGCATGGTTGTAAAGAAAAAATTACTCAAATCAAGAATAGATGTTTCTAAAGCTAAGTTAAAAGAGTTTATTCAAAAAACTCCAATAATAAATGAAAATGCAGACATTATTGAAACTGCCTATTTAATGTACCAATCTAATATAGAACATGTTCCAGTAGAGAATAATAAAGAAATTGTAGGAATTCTAAGTTCATTAAATTTGGTTAAAGCTGGAATGGAATTAAAAGAATTAAAAAAATCTAAAGTTTCAGATATAAAATTAGTAAAACCTAAAAAATTGAATAAGGATGATCCAATCGCAACCGCATTATCAATCATGTATAAAGAAAGGATTGATCATGTTCCGATATATGATCAAGGTAAAATCTATGGGATTATAAGTTTTAAAGATATTATCAGAAAATATTTGAACTGGTCACCAAAAAGAGATGTCTCAAGTAAATTTAACAATTCTGCAAGTACTAAAAGTGCAGAAGTTGATATGCCACATCTTGCATCCTTACCAGTAAGTTCATTTAGCACTAATGATAATTTATTAGTTATTAATGAGACAGATTCATTAACAAAAGCAATTAAGTTAATGTCTGATAAAAATGTTAAAAATTTGTTAGTAATGCAAAATGAAGAAATGCTAGGGCTTTTAACAACCAAATATCTTCTAAGAAAAATAGGAGCATTAAAGATTCCTAAAAACTATAATATTAAGTTTGTAGGATTAAGTAAAGTTCGGCTGCAACCCTACCAGAAATATAACATTAAAAAAATTGCTAGTAATGAAGCATTTAAGTTGCAAAGAAAAATAAAAAACAACATGGATATAACAATTCATTTGAAAAGTTATGATAAGCAAGGTGGAGAACAAAAATTCACTGTTAACATGAGGATAGATACCCCAGGAAAAATCATGACTAGTTCTCAAGAGGATTGGGATTTGGAAACCGCGTTAAGAAAAACTTTTAACAACGCTAAAAATGTTGTTGAAAAAAAATTTAAAAATTAATTTATTTCTTTTTTTTATTCTATTTCTTTTGTGTCATAACCTTTAAATACTTTTTAACTAAACAAGATTGCTATGAATCAAACCAGAGTTGATTGCCCGTGGCAACATTCTTAATTCCCTTTTAGATTTATCTATGTTTAAAATTTCTTGTGGATATTGGCATTAGATTTAGTTCTATAAAAATAATTTGAATGTAATTATCAACACAATAAATCATAAAACTAGATTGAGGTATATTAAAATGAAAAATCATTATAAGATACAAATAGAAGGAGATTATAGTCTTGCAGCAAAAAAACTACAAAAATATTTAGGAAGAAAGACTCAAGTTAACACAGAGATTGAAGATTCAAAAAATTTGATAACCCTAACTAATGGATCAACAATGATCATTAGTAAAGGACCAAAAAGCTTAGAAATTTTAGTTTCTACAACAGAAAAATATTTTGACAATGCAATTAATGCTTTTTCAAAATACCTTGGACCAGAACAGCTAAGCTATGAGCAAGTTTAAAACTTAAGACAGGATAATAGCACAAAAATATATTTTTTCTTTTTTTATGTTACAAATAAGAACATTTATAAAAAAGCCTAGAAATATTTAGATGAATGACCGAGCTGATTATTACTGAAAAACCTAGTGCTGCTGTAAAAGTTGCTGCTGCCTTAGCTGATGGAAAAGCAGTACAAAAGAAAAATAAACAAGCAAGTTACTTTGAATTAACACATAATAAAAAGCCAATTATCGTAACTTCAGCTGTTGGACACTTGTATGGATTAGTTGAAGCTAACAAAAAAGGTTGGACTTATCCAGTATTTGATATTAAGTGGGAAGCTTCTTATAAAAGTAATAAAGATCTAAAATATGTTAAAAACTATGTAGATAATATTGTTGCATTGGTAAAAACTGTTGACGAAATAACAATAGCATGCGATTATGATGTTGAAGGAGAAGTTATTGGTCTTAATGTTGTTAGATACGCTTGTAAGAAAAAAGATGCTAACAGAATGAAATTTTCTACATTAACAAAATCAGATTTAGTTGAAGCTTACGAAAAAAAGATGAAACATCTTGACTGGGGCCAAGCAAATGCTGGAGAAACAAGACATTACTTAGATTGGTATTACGGAATTAATTTATCTCGAGCTTTAACAGGTTCTATTAAAGCTGCAGGATCATTCAAAGTCATGTCCGCAGGAAGAGTGCAAGGACCATCATTAAAATTATTAGTTGATAGAGAAAGAGAAATTCTAGCATTTGTTCCAGAACCATTTTGGCAAATTAAATTGGATGGAACTCACACTAAAGACAAAATTGAAGCATGGCATGTTAAAGATAAGATTTTTGATAAAGATGCAGTTGAAAAAATAATGATAACTGTTAAAGGTCAAAAAGAAGCTAAAATAAAAACTATTAAAAGAACAAAAAGAAATCAAGCTCCTCCAAATCCATTCAACTTAACAAATTTACAATCAGAATCATATGGACAGTTTAAGATTACTCCTAAAGAAACTTTGGAACACGCTCAAGCATTATATTTAGCAGGAGTAACTTCATATCCAAGAACTTCTTCTCAGAAATTAGATCCAAAACTAGGATTTAAGAAAATATTTA
>Ga0233431_1002422_pt1 | contig 26100 bp, 21 predicted proteins | sample SI_118_April2016_FD_179867 | JGI IMG/M metagenome (GOLD analysis project Ga0233431, IMG submission 179867) | Seawater microbial communities from Saanich Inlet, British Columbia, Canada - SI_118_April2016_200_MG | ecosystem: Environmental > Aquatic > Marine > Inlet | place: Canada: British...
AATAGAGACAATTTCATTCGGAGAAGATCATTATGGAAAACACCTTAATACCATTACTTTTTTATAGTATTTCTGCTTGTATTACTCCGGGCCCTAATAACATAATGTTAACTGCCTCTGGTGCTAATTTTGGGTTTTTGAAAACAATTCCGCATATGTTCGGTATTTTAGGTGGAATGGTCGGTTTATTTGCATTGACTGCTGGTGGACTAAACCTAATATTTGAACAAATTCCTGTTTTACAGACCATCTTAAAATTTGCAGGTGCTTGTTATCTGTTGTACCTAGCCTGGATGATAGCTACTGCAGGTAAAATGAACGGTGAAATTAAAACAGATAGCAAACCATTTACATTTATTCAGGCTGCCTTATTCCAATTTCTAAACCCCAAAGCTTTAATAATGGGAGTCACCGCTATGTCTGCTTTTACTTTGACTGGAGATGACTACTTGTACTCTGCTTTGATCGTTATATTGGTATTTGCTATTGTGTGCTTACCCTCCATCTCAGTTTGGGTAGGTTTTGGGGTAGGTATTGGTCGCTTTCTATCCAATGATTTGCATCGTCAGGTTTTTAACTGGTCAATGGGTTTATTGACGGCCGCTACGGTGATTTTAATTCTTCAATAAAGCATTTTGTTTTAATGTTGAAGGTCGTGTAAATAACCTTCTCCTAAAACTGCCGGATTCATTTCATATCAACTGCACCATTGTACTAAAGCATTTCAAATTTAATGTTTTACAGAATCAAGGGTATCATTATTTGCGGTCCCTTGAGCACTGTATTTGCGATACTTTGAGCAAAGAACAAAGGGTAAAATAGATAATATACTTCGACTTCGCTCAGCATATTAGTAGAGGCAACTTATTTGAATACAATGGTTAAAAGAACTTTTCTTTGACTATTTATAATAGGGGTTTTATAAGAGACCAGTATTATATAATTATGATTTATGAATAAAATATTAATAATATTCTGATAATGGAATTGTATACATAATAAGTATAAAATTAATACAGGATATTGATGTATTCTAGCAAATTTGGGGAATCTGAAAGCTTGTTAATTGTAAAACTGATCCTCATTGAAAACTGTTCTGGTTTTTAATTGAATAAGAAAGGATTATAATGATTTTAATTTTTTTAACCTTAGCCATTTTAGCCTTCTTTGGAATAGCTTTTGTTTTATTTTTAGAATCCATTCACGAACAGGAAAAAAGAGCTGTTTTGATCGGGTTTATCGGTATGTTGATCGCTGTTCTGACGATTGCTTTGGCATATTTTGTTCCTATTCTAACAGATCCACTCGCAATATTATTTGTAATTGCAGGTATATTTGGACTTTTGTTATGTATCCCCGGTAAGCAAAATCCTAAAGCTTTAAAAGGTACCATGGGGTATGCTGTTGAAGAAACAGCAAGGTTCGATGAAAGCCATTCTGTTTTTGTCAGACTCCGTGGATTAAAAGATGGTTCTGACCCTTATAAAACCTTCTATGCACAAAATCCTGAGTTAGAAATACCCGATAAAAAAAGACGGGCGAAAGGCTTTTTAGGAAAATTGGGAAGTATAGATAATGGATATCAGTCGAATGTCGCTATGGTTCATTCAGCTTTCGAATTACCTCACTTTTTAGGGCCCTTTGCTAAAGGAACACCATACCCAGACACCCAACCTGCTAATTTGCCACCGGAAAAAGCTACCAAAATTGTTAAAAAATATGCTGAACATGTTGGCGCTGTTAGTGTCGGTATCTGTGAACTCAATCCTGCCTGGGTATATTCAAAAAGGGGAGAGATTCATTATGATAATTGGGATGATTGGGGAAAAGAGATAAAGGACCTCCCTAAATATGCAGTAGTCATGTTGTTGGAAATGAATCGTGATCATGTGATGGCAGCACCCCATACACCTTCAGTAGCTGAGAGTGCACTTAATTATGCTAAAGGAGCATATATTAGCACGATGATGGCCCGATGGTTTGTGCATATGGGCTATCGCGGTGAAGCAGAACATACCCGTAATTACAATATTATTATGCCACCAGTAGCTGTCGATGCGGGTCTTGGGGAAATTGGACGTCTAGGATACCTGATTACACCAAAATTTGGCGCGCGAACCAGGATATTTATTACGCTGACAGATATGCCTTTAATTCCGGATAAACCGATGTCAATTGGTGTTGAGGAATTTTGCGAAAAATGTATGAAATGTGCAGATTCCTGCCCATCCAAATCCATAACAACCGGGTCCAAAACCCGTTGCCGCGGTATTGAAAAATGGAAACTGGACGAAGATAGTTGTTTTGATTATTGGAGTCGTGTTGGAACAGATTGTTCAATCTGTATGGCTATTTGTCCTTTTAGTCGGCCTAACTCTTACTTTCATAGGTTTATTCGTTGGTATGTCGCTAATTCTCCCCTCGCAAAAAAAGTATTTCCTTATATTGATAATTTTATCTATGGGAAACGTTGGAAAGCCAGAAAAGTACCGGATTGGTTATCTTATCCCAAACGCTCTGAATCAGAAGATTATCCAACAATATTAAATGATAGTCACTATTGATTTGAATGATTTAAAGAATTTGTAATACATTAATTCAAGATCTCCATCCAGTAGACCTTCTGATGGCATCAGTAAATTTTTCCATATATTGCCGTCTTTTGATATTGGGCAGATATCGTGTTGTTAGGGGTGATTCCCAGTTTATCTCAATATGATCACCTGCAGCTAGTTTTGCGGTTCCAATTGCTGTTAATTCTGTAGAAGATTTTACCATAACTTCCCGATTCAATACCTCTGCTAAAAATTGACAAAAATATGGATTTGCTGAAAGGCCGCCATCGATGGAAATCTCATTTTTTATTGATACGAATTCACCCATGGCATTAATTATTTCCACTGCCCGGAATACAATCCCTTCCAATATAGATTGCATTAAATCAGCCGGTTGAGTGTCTAATGAGAGCCCAATCCAAACACCTCCTGCTGATCTATCCCAGTAGGGACATCCTAAACCGGATAAAGCAGGTACAAATACCAGATCCCTTTCAATGGCACTGGGTTTCTTAAATTGATTAATTTGATTATAAGTTTTAAACAATCCCAAAGACTGTGCCCAGTTAATGGCTGATCCTGCATTATATACTCCGCCATCTAGTGCATAGACGACTTTCTTATTTTTCAATTGCCAGGCTACTGTCGGTAATAATCCCTTTTCTGCAGCGTGGCAGGGGCTGCTCCCTGTCACGACGAGAGCAAAGGCACCGGTGCCAAAAGTTATTTTGACATCACCTGCTGATTGACATCCCTGTCCAACCAAAGCCGCTTGCTGATCAACAATACTAGCTGTAACCGGTATCTGACGATTTTTTGAAATGATTGATCCGAAGTCACCGGTTGTCGGCACTATCTCAGGTAATGCTTCTATGGGTACCCCAAAGAGATTGCATAACTCTGGATCCCATTGCCCAGTATGAATATTCATTAGTGATGTTCTGGACGCTGTGCTGATATCTGTTACAAATCGATTCGCCAGACGATCAAGGAAAAATGCATCAGTAGTACCCAGTCGTAATTTTCCCAGTTTCTGAAGCTTTTGTGCTTCAGGAATATTTTTCATGATCCAGGCGAGTTTAGTGGCAGAAAAATAAGAATCCAGTGGTAATCCCGTTTTTTCTATTACCAAATCTTGTGAATTTTCAAGCTTAAGTCTGTCGATAGTTTGATGCGTTCGATTATCCTGCCATACAATGACTGGGGTGATTGCCTGCTTTGTTTCTGTATCCCAGGCCAGACAGCTTTCCCCTTGATTATCAATACCTATGGAAATATATTTTTCAGAACAATCTAGGCATGCTTGAATGTTATGGATCAGTTCTTCTGGGTTATGTTCCACCCATCCAGGCTTTGGATAGTATTGTTGATGCTCCAGTGTTTTTATGATTTTACTGGCTCCTGATTTTTCTACCAGAAGTGCACGGGTACTTGTCGTTCCCTGATCAATGGCTAATATGGTCATTGTTACCTATCATTAGGGTGCGTCATTTAATTTCGGCATTAAAGAGCGTTCGAGCGCCGTTATCTAAAGCCTGCTTTAAATAGGTCAATGGCGTTGACCCGGGATCAATAATGAATTCCCCTGGAGTAGCAATGGCTAATCGGTCTGCATTGCCACCATTTTTTATATTTTGTTCATTCGTAGTTTATTGCTAACAATAAATGACAACTTAGTCATTAATTTAAGAAAATATTAGATATTAAATAAGTAATAATCCGTTGAAACATAGAGCAAATGGTATCCAGTTTTGCTCATTAAGATATTTATCAGGTAACTTTAATTTCAATTTTATGATGCTAACCACTCAACTGATCAAAATGTAAAAAACGGTTGAGTAACATTACCACACTTTTTTAATTGAATTACATGACACTTAAATGATTTCAGTAACTAACACTCTGACACCTTGTCGTCATATTTTAAATAGGTCTGGGATTATAAAAAATACAGAAAAGTATTATCCTTTATGATGAAATCCAGCAATAAAAAACAATTATATTTTTTCTGTTTTTTTGGGTTAACGAGGCAAAGCCATTGATAATATATAACCTTCAAACTAGTCCTTTTAATGAATATTGATATAAAAACGCTTATCCGGGTTTGTAAACGATTACCCTGCTTTAGTTATAAAATAAAGGTGTTGACTTCAATTTAGTCCTGTAGTAAATGTTACATTAAAATTTTTAAGTAATAAACATTACAAACTTATCGGGGTTGATCATTTTAAAATGCTGTTTGGTTTGTACTTAAAGTGAAATTTGCTAATGGCTGGTATACGTTTGAAAGCGTATTGAGAAAAAACACCTAATCGATTTTAAATTAACAGTCTATTAATAAATCAGTTATTGCCTTAATTTTTACCTGAAATGGACCAATGTTTCAGAAAATCGCTGGCTACCTATTTCACCATAAGGAGCTGGGGGTGGTTATCCAGTGGTAATCAATACAATGTGCCTGTTTTAAGTTATTGAAAGAATATGTACCTGTACTTTTTAAACTTTTTTATTGGAACCGGCAGTTTATCAATAATATGCCTGTTATGCTAGATAAATCTTAAGACAGTTCAGTTTGAGTAAGACTAGTAGGAGACCAAAACAAATGCCAAAAGCTGTTGTATACTACGTAAGATACGTTGATTATATTTCAATTAAGTTCGGACGGGTAGCAATGTACTCAATTTTTTTGATGATTGCTGTATTGTTGCTTGGCGCGATTAGTCGAAATATTTTAAATATACCGTTATCCTGGACTGTGGAAATGGCACAGTTCATCATTACTGCCTATTATATATTAGGTGGTGCCTATTCGGTACAACTGAGGGAACATGTCCGCATGGACTTGCTTTATGATCGATTTTCAGAGAAAACCAAAGCTAAAGTCGATGTTGTCACAGACTTTTTTTTAGTGGCATATCTCGTCACTTTGTTAATTGGATCGATTTCCAGCACAAGTTATGCGATCGAATATGGCGAGCGAAAATTTTCACAGTGGAACCCTTCCATGATACCAATTAAGGTTATAATGGTAATTGGCATTGTATTAATGCTATTGCAAGCAGTATCCACTATTTTCAAAGACATAGCTAAATCCAGAGGAAATACAATTTCATGAGTTACGAAGCAATTGCAATTACGATGTTTGGAGGCATGCTGGTCATGTTGCTAACAGGTCAGCGGATTTTTGCGGCCATCGGTTTTGTTTCTGCAGCAGCAGCTCTAATGCTGTACGGAACTGGGGCTGTTGAGATGCCTTTCAATGCGGCCTTTAAGTTATTTAACTGGTATCCCATGCTAACCCTCCCTTTATTTATCTATATGGGTTATATCCTTTCTGAAACGGGCATAGCAGATGATTTATACCAGATGTTTCATGTCTGGTTTGGTAGCCTGAAAGGAGGGCTAGCAATTGGTACCATCGGTCTGATGGTCGTTATTTCAGCGATGAACGGGCTTAGCGTTGCAGGCATGGCCATCGGTGCGACAATCGCACTACCGGAGATGCTGCGGCGGGGTTATGACAAGGTAATGATTACGGGGGTGGTGCAGGCAGGTAGTTCCCTGGGCATACTAGTGCCACCAAGTGTTGTACTGGTCTTATACGGTATGATCGCCCGCCAACCTGTTGGTAGGCTTTGGCTGGCCGGAGTTTTCCCTGGTTTATTGATGGCAGGACTATTTATTCTCTATATCGTTATCAGGTGCAAGCTTCAGCCTGAACTCGCCCCTACCATTAGTAAAGAAGATTTAGATATGCCACTGAAAGAGAAGTTAAAATATCTGAAAGCGGGTATTATTCCATTTTTGATCTTCTTTTTTATGACTGGTTTATTTTTAATGGGCATTACCAGCCTGGTTGAAAGCTCAGCTGTTGGGGCAACCGCCGCAACATTGGCGGCTATTTTTAAGCGTAGATTAACCAGGAAAGTTATTGAAGAAACTGTTAGGAAATCACTAGGGGTATCCTGTATGTTTATGTGGATTATCCTGGCCGCACTTTGTTTCGGGGCTATTTTTGATGGTCTGGGTGCGGTCAAAGCAATTGAGGCCTTATTTATTACGAACTGGCAATTGACTCCCTGGCAGGTGTTAATAATGATGCAATTGTCATACATTGTAATGGGGATGTTTCTGGACGATACAGCCATGTTGGTTATTGTCGCGCCGCTCTACGTCCCATTGATAGTGTCACTTGGTTTTAATGCAATCTGGTACGGAGTGCTATATACGATAACATGTCAAATCGCCTATATGACACCTCCTTTTGGGTATAATTTGTTTTTAATGCGGGCGATGGCACCTCCCGAAATTTCTTTGTCGGACATTTACCGTTCTATTATTCCCTTTGTGTTGGTTATGATTTTTGCACTGATGCTAATCATAATTTTCCCTCAAATTGCCCTCTGGCTGCCAGATTATGTCTATTCAAGAGGCTAAACCCATAGACCTGATGAACACCATCAGGTCAATTGTCAATCTTTAACATCAGAGGAGATAAGTAGTGAAAGATGAAAAAAAAGATGGAAAAGTTGTAACTAAACCTTTGGCTCAGAAGAATGATCGTCGGGAGTTTATTAAAAAGGCTGGTGTTGCTGCGGCTGGTGTTGTTGCGGCTTCAACTACCTTCTCCGCACCGGATATTTACTCAAAAACAAATCCGATTAAATGGCGGTTGCAAACATATTCAGGTGCTCCTTTAGGTGCTCATGTGATCAAGCCCCAAATTGAGGCTTTTAATCGTGCTGCCCATGGCCAAATGGAGATTGAATTGTATTATGCTGATCAACTAGTAGCTACTGGTGAACTGTTCAGAGCGATGCAAAACGGAACCATCGATGCAGTACAAAGTGACGATGCTACCATGGCCTCTCCTGTTGATATCAATGTTTTTGGTGGCTATTTCCCGTTCTCAACCCGTTATAGTTTGGATCTGCCAGTTTTGTTCAAGTACTATGGTTTAGATAAAATCTGGAAAGAGGCTTATGATGAAATCAGGGGTGTAGAATGGCTAGGCGCAGGTTCATGGGATCCTCTACATATTTTTACGAAGAAGCCAATCAGAAGCCTGGCGGATATGAAGGGAAAACGAGTATTTGGTGTGCCGACAGCTGGAAGGTTCCTGTCACGCTATGGATTGGTTCCTGTAACACTCCCCTGGGATGATATTGAAGTAGCCATTCAGACCGGTGAACTGGATGGTGTGGCCTGGTGTGGATTTACCGAAGCCTATGAAGTGGGTTGGGCTGATGTTTGTAATTATGCCTTATTGAATAATGTTACTGGTGCCTGGTGTGGCTCATATTTCGCTAACAGCAAGAGCTGGGCTAAAGTTCCACCGCATTTACAGGAAATATTTAAGTTATCCATGGATAGCTCTCACTATTACCGACAAATCTGGTACTGGGGTGGAGAAGCAAAACTTAGGGTTGAAGGTAAAAAGATGGAATTAACAACAATTCCGGCAGAAGAATGGGATACCGTCGTTAAAGATTCTGAAGAGTTCTGGGATGATATATCTTCCAGCAGCCCACGGGCCGCAAAAGTTGTTCAGATTTTTAAAGATTATTCAAAAGTGATGCAAAAGGCGGGTGTACCTTATCGATACAGCTAAGCTACTTTCGTTTTCTTACCCTCTTTTCGTTCCCTCACCCTCTTTTAAATAAAGTGGGTGAGGGGTTCCATTATAAGTGATACTTTTATTATTTTAACAAAAACTCTGAAAAATAGTTTCCCGTGACTCAAGGCGATCTTTTACTTCCAGCCACAAGTCTTTTGTCAGTTTCGCTAGGATAATATCGATTAAAGTTAGAATGGCAACGGATGAATCCCAATTAGACGGGACCTTTATCTGAAGTGAAAAGACCTGATGTGCCAGGTGTGATATTGGGGAGAACCATTGGTCGGTAAATAAAACAATGCGACCACCACGTTTTACGGCCTTTTGGGCAAACTTAGTAACATCATTCTGGTAGCGCCTGATATCAAAAATAACGACAATATCATTTTTTTTGATATCCAGTATGTACTCGGGCCAGGTACTGGATTGCCCTGAAATATGCCAAGTGTTGCTGCGAATTGCATGGAGATGGAGATAGAAATGCCGGGCTAGTATGTCGGTATAGCGCCCCCCTAATAGAAAAACAGATTGTTTATTATTACTTAATGCCTGAACAACGGAGCTAATTTCTGAGGTTGGGATATTACTTAATGAACGTTTAATATTCTGACAAACGATATCACCAAAATTATTGATCGTTTCATCGATTGAATCATGCTTTCTCTGCGTCTTGTCGCTTTTTTGAATGGGTGTCTCTAAACGAGCTTGGAGTTCCTGTCTTAACTTGTTTTGAAATGCAACATAACCCTTAAATCCTAACTTATTAACCAATCTAATGATTGTTGGTCCACTGACATTTGCCATTTTTGCAAACTGTGCCACAGTTTCCAGGCCGACCATTGGGAAATTGTCTAATAATAGTCGAGCTGGTTTTCGTTCAGTAGGTGTAAGTCTTTCAAAATCTTTTAGTAACAATTCATAAATAGAATTTAAGTCAGATTCAGACGTTTTTTTAGCCATATTTTTTTAATAATCAACAAAAGGTTGCATCTAGCAAATTAGAAACAATTTGATTAGATATTTGGAATAAAAAAAGTTGACTACAAAAAGATCCTGTAGTAAATATTACATGTAACCTTAAAAGTAATAAATATTACAGTCAACCTAATTTATTTCACTTTAATCTAAAACAGAGAACGATTATAAAATTGAGCGTAATCAAGTATAATGAAACCTTATCTTTGGTGAAGATCGCGTAATCTTAATCAATTTGATACTAGATTATTATTTTAATTTAAAAGGTACGCTAAGCATTCTACGAATATTTCGACGATGGAATAGATACTAAAATAATACTGGAGTAAGCAATGGCAGCTATTAAAATAAATTCAGTTGAAGAAGCAAAAAAAATCATCAATGAGCGAAAAATTGAATATGTTAAAGTAGGCGTTTTTGATATTGATGGTGTCTTTCGTGGAAAATATATGGCCAGTGCCAAGTTCCTGACTTCTTTAACTAGCGGTTTTGGTTTTTGTGGTGTTGTTGCTGGCTGGGATTCAAATGATCAACTATATGATAATGTGACCTTTACAGGTTGGCACACCGGTTATGGCGATATCCCTACCCGCATTATTCCGGAGAGTTGTCGTGAAATTCCACATGAAAACAATACATTGTTATTTTTAGGTGAGTTCGATGAAGAAGGGGAAAAAATATGTCCAAGGGGGTTATTAAAACGCATAGGACAGCGTGCTGAAAAGATGGGGTTCCTTTCCAAAGCATCCTGTGAATTTGAATTTTTTGTCTTTGATGAAACACCGGACTCAGCGAGAGAAAAGGGGTATCGAAACTTGAAAAATATCTCACCGGGATTTTTTGGATATTCTATGTTGAGAAATTCGGTTTATTCTGATTTTTATGAAGAGCTACTAGATACCTGTATTGAAATGGGTTTCCCATTGGAAGGACTCCATACGGAGACTGGACCTGGTGTAATTGAGGCTGCTTTGATCTATGATGATCTTCTTTCAGCTGGAGATCAAGCAGCGCTGTTTAAAACATATACTAAAGTTTTGGCGCAAAACCGTGACTGGATGGCAACTTTTATGGCTAAATGGTCTCCTGACTATCCCGGATTAAGCGGACATATCCATCTATCCTTACAGGATTTAAACGGGAAATCAGTTTTCTTTGATAAGGACAAAGAAAACACCATTAGTGACACTATGCGTTATTTCATTGGTGGTCAGCAACAATTGATGCCTGAATTATTAGCGATGTGTTCACCCACGATTAATAGCTTTACCAGATTAATTCCTGGTTTCTGGGCTCCAACTGATGCCAGCTGGGGGATTGATAATCGAACGACAGCACTTAGAGCCATATTGGGATCACAGAAATCCCAACGTGTTGAATATCGAGTGACAGCGGCTGATATCAATCCATATATCGCCTTGTCTGCTGCATTGGGGTCCGGTCTTTGGGGGATTGAAAATAAAATTGAACCTGATGCTCCAATTTTGGGAAATGCTTATGAACATAAATACCCGATTGAAAGACAATTACCAAGGTCTTTACAGGAGGCTGCGAATCGATTAAAGGCATCTAGTGTTGCACATGAACTTTTTGGAAGTGAGTTTGTCAACCACTATGCTGCTACTCGTATCTGGGAGCAACGGGAGTTTAATAAACATATCACTGACTGGGAAATGGAGCGATATTTCGAGATCATTTAAACCATCCTAAATATCTCCGAATTGATGATTTGTATATCTAACAGAGGTCTTTAAAAGGGATTTTTTTATAGAAGAAATATTACTGAAGTAAATAAACCGAAATGATTTAAGTATTTGTTTCTTACAAATTGGTTTGCTGTTTTCAAAATAAAATTGGTAACGGTGTTACCTTCTGGGGTTGGTTTATTCTGAACATACAATAATAGTAACGAATGACACACAATCAAAAGCCCTTAATAGGGATCACTACATATGGTCGAAATGATCAGGGTAGTTTTACACTTCCGGCTTTATACGTAGAGAGTATTCGACGTGCTGGAGGAATACCTTTGCTTATTGTTCCCGGTGAAACTTATCTGGAAGATATCGTCAACCGGTTAGATGGGTTCGTGCTAGCGGGTGGTGGTGATTTGAACCCAGGCACTTATAACGGTAAGGTGCATGAAAAAGTATATAATATTGATATAGAAAGAGATACCAGTGAATTAAATCTAGGCGAGTTGATTTTAGCAAAAAAAATACCAACCTTGGCTATATGCAGAGGGATACAAATTATTAATACGATACTGGGAGGATCCTTGTTTGAACATATACCGGATCATTTTGGTGAGATGATTCAACATCGATTACCCCCAAGAGTTCCATCTTTACACAATGTTACAATTGATAGAAATTCTGATTTATTTGATATCATCCAAAAAGAGGAAATCGAAGTTACCTCGTTACATCACCAGTCAATCGATAAATTAGCTACCGGTTTAAATACTGTGGCCAAATCGGCTGATGGTGTGATTGAAGCAATTGAGTTTAAGGATGAATCCTGGTTTATAGGTATTCAGTGGCATCCTGAATATACATCAGCAGAAGATCCGGATCAGCAAATACTATTTGATAAATTTGTCCAAAGATCTAAAATAGCCGAGAATTGTAGTTAACAATAAAAAATTCCAAGCAGAGTAAAGTGATTGACAATTAATTATAGAGAACAACATTCTTATCTTCTAAAAATAACACCTTGTGATATCTATTTGAAATCACGAGACCAGTTCTAAAGAGCTTTCAAACAGACACCACTTATTATAACCAACCCTCTTTGATTCCATGACAAGCAACTGATGATTCATCTCCAATTGTTTTAATGACAGGGATCTCCTGCCTGCAGATATCCTTGGCATGGGGACATCGCCCGTGGAAGACACAACCTTTGGGTAAGTGAATAGGTGTGGGAACTTCACCTTTTAGTTTTATAAACTTTGCTCTTTTAACACCTAATCTGGGAATGGAACTTAATAAAGCCTGAGTATAAGGGTGTTTGGGGTTTGTAAACAACTCCTTCACCGGAGCCATTTCACACAGAGATCCTAAATACATTACAGCAACCCTGGTACTGATGTGTTCCACCACTGAAAGATCATGGGTTATGAATAGATAGGTCAATTTTCGTTGATCCTGTGCATCCATCATCAGATTAAGAATTTGAGCCTGAATAGAAACATCTAAAGCAGAGACAGGTTCATCGGCGACCACAAATTCCGGATCTACCATTAAGGCTCTGGCAATACTGATGCGTTGTCGTTGACCACCTGAGAATTCATGTGGATAACGATCCGCCCACTTTGGATCCACCCCTACCAGGTTCATCACTTCTGCCGTTTTTTCCCTGACTGCTTTACTTTTCATCGATTTGTTATGAAAAACCACAGGTTCTTCCAGTGTTCTGGCAACTGTCATTCTGGGGTTTAAAGATGCGTAGGGGTCCTGAAATATCATCTGCATTTTTGAGCGATATGGTAACATCTTTACAGGACTTAAACCTTCAATTCTCTGACCATCATATATAATTTCCCCGGAGTTGGGATCATAAAGTCTCAATATTGTGCGTGCTAAAGTTGATTTTCCACAACCACTCTCTCCAACCACACTTAGCGTTTCTCCTTTTTTTATTGAGAAGCTGACACCATTGACCGCCTGTACTAACGTTTTCTCTCTTGAGATTTTTCCTTTCTTAAATCTCAACTGGTCCAGAAAACCACCCGAAATATCGAAATGCTTTACTAAATTTTTTATGGTTAATAACTGATTGTCCTGATTCATTTTCATTCATGTATGTGAAGTTTGGCCAAAAAATACTGTCTAATAATATCTATCATTTTATCCGATCTATATGGTGACATGCCACGAGTCTGTTTTCATTGCCTATTGGAATAGCTACTGGTCTGGTGCTTTTACATTTTTCATCCGCAAAAGCGCATCTCGGGTTAAATGCACAACCAGATGGGATTTCAGTTAAATTAGGCATCATTCCTGGAATTTGGGTCAAGCGATTTCCGGCATGATCTCCACCCGGCAAGGAACCAATCAAACCAATTGTATAAGGATGTATAGGTGATTTTATGATATCATCGGTATTACCTGCTTCAATAATTCGCCCGGCATACATGACAGCAATTTTATCCGTGACTTGAGAAACAACACTTAAATCATGAGTAATTAAAATTAAACCCATATTTTCTTTTTCACATAATTCTGACAACAGCTCCATTATTCCTGCCTGAATAGTAACATCCAATGCTGTCGTTGGTTCATCAGCAATAATAATTGAAGGTTCGGTTAACAAAGCAATTGCTATGATGATGCGTTGCCGCATTCCACCAGAACATTCATGTGGATATTGCTTTAATCTCTTTTCCGGTGATGGGATGTATACTTTTCTAAGCCTATCCAGTGCGATTTCTTCAGCAGCCTTTTTCGTGACATTATTATGGGCCAGGACTGTTTCAACCATTTGTGACCCGATTGTCATGACCGGATTTAATGTCATCATTGGGTCCTGAAAGATCATACTGATATGATTTCCCCGAATATCACGCATTTCGGCTGGAGAAATCTTCGTTAAGTCTTTTCCTTTAAACAAAATAGACCCTTCTGCGATATATCCGGGTTTACTGATGAGATTAATCACAGAAAAGCCTGTTACTGATTTTCCTGCACCACTTTCTCCCACCAAACCCAATTTTTCATTTGGATCTAGTGTAAAGCTAATATCATTAAGTGCTGTTAAATCACCAAACCGTAAAGCAAATTTTACATCCAGATTTTTTACTTCTAGTAAATGACTCATTTCTATCCTTTATATAATTTGGGATTTAGCGTATCTCTCAACCAGTCCCCAAATAAAATAATGACCAGTGTGAAGACAATCAGTAAAATACTTGGAAACAAGGTAATCCACCAGGAACCACTAAAAACATATTCAAAACCCGCTTTGATTAACGAACCCAAAGATGGTTGTGAAATTGGCATCCCCAAACCCAAAAAAGACAAAGCTGCTTCACTCATTATCGCCTGTGCCACCTGAATGGTTGACAATACAAGTACAGGTGTCAGTGTATTTGGTAATATGTGTCTGAACATAATAATTCTACGATTCAATCCAATGACTCTGGCTGCTTCAACATATTCTTTACTTTTTTCCCCCAACACAGAAGCTCTGACTGTTCTTGCATACATTGGCCAATTAGATATTCCAATAATAAAGATTAAAAGCGGTACTGCTAATTGTTGGAATCGATCTACTCCAAAGGCAAGCTGAAATATGGCGCTAGCTATAATGGCTACGATTAAATAGGGAATCGCAAACTGAATATCGGCTACCCGCATGAGAAATGAATCCAATTTCCCCCCTAAGTAACCTGAAATCAAACCTACAGTAATACCGAGTACTGCTTGAAAAATGACGGCTCCCAAACCGATAATAACAGATGTTCTTAAGCCATAGAGCATTGCACTGACGAGGTCTCTCCCTTGTACATCTGTACCCATAAAAAAGCGTTCTTCCCCTTCATCCATCCAGGATGGTGGTATTTCTGAATCCATAATATCAATCATCATGGCATCATATGGATCATACGGGGATAAAACCGGGGCCAGTAATGCGACCAAAACAAAGATAATAAATAACGCAAAGCTGATGTAGGCCACCGGCTCACGTTTAAAACTATATAAAAAATAAGAGTTTTTAAACCGTGTCCAATTATTCATTTTGTACCTGCTATTCGAACCGTAGGATTAATGACACCATAGGTAATATCCACAATTGTATTGATCACAACAAACATCATGCCAACAACGACTAAGTAAGCAACCAAAAGAGCTGTATCAGCCCTCTCGACTGCTTCTAAAAACATAAATCCCATGCCTTGCCATTGGAAAACTTTCTCTGTTAAAATGGTGAAAGCAAACAGCATCCCGAATTCGACACCAAAGACAGTAATAATCGGTAGTAGCGTGTTTTTTAAAGCGTGAATTAACCAAACACGATGTTTTTTTAAACCCTTGGCCCAGGCAAATTTAATATATTCTGTTTCCAGCACTTCCATCATTTCGGATCGAATTAAGCGAATATAAAGTGGTAAAAAGAGAGATGTCAGAGATATGCTGGGTAAAACCAAATGTTTGAGGCCATCCCAGGTCAAAAGGCCAGTCTCCCATCCCCATAGATTAACAGTTTTTCCGCGTCCATAGGAGGGTAACCATTGTAATTCAACACTAAAGACATAAATTAAGGCAATTGCTGTCAGAAATACAGGTATTGCCACACCAATCGTACTGAATCCCAAGACATATTTAGCGAATTTGGTATCTGGATAAATAGCGGTGTGAATGCCTATCGGAAAAGTGATCAATAATATTAAAACCAAGGTAATAAAAACGAGCTCTATCGTGGCGGGTGCCTTTTTAAATATAACATCTAACGCAGGTTTATTATGGAAATAAGAAATTCCCAAATCTCCTTGGGCAGCGTTTTTAATAAATCTAAAAAACTGAACCAATTGTGGATCGTTTAAACCCATTTTCGTTCGCAAGATATCCCTTTCTTCCAAAGAAACACTAATACCCACCATATCACGAATTGGATCCCCCAGACTTTGTTGAACCAGAAAACCAATTAAACTGATGATTATCATCACCATTATAGCTTGAATTGCGCGACGTATAATAAACGCGAACATAATATCTTGTCCTTTTTGTATACCGGAATTTGTAACAATAATAAGGAATGAACAGCCGGTTTGGTATATACAATCCGGCTGCTATCAGGCTTGATTACTTAATAACTAAGTCACCTAAATATGGAAAATTTTGAGCATTAACAATTGGCAAAGCATTAACACCATTTTTCACACCATAGGAATGGTTTTGCCAATGGAAAGTGATATAAGCGGCTTCATCATAAATCAGTTTTTCAGCTCTTTTTAGCATAGCTGTCCGCTTTCCAAAATTTGTTTCTGTCTGGGCAGCTATTGTCAGCTTATCAACTTCTTTATTACAGTAGTTGCCACTATTATACTGACCGTATCCAGTTTTTGTGTCCGGGCACATCGCCAGGAACTCATAAAAGTTTCCAGAATCTTCAGTATCAGAATGCCAGCCGATCATAAGAATATCAGCAGCACGTTCATCAAATCTATCCCAATATTGAGCTTTAGGCATTGTTTTTAGATTTACCTTAATACCAATCTTTGCAACCATCTGTGTAAATGTTTCAGCGATTTTCGCATCATTTACATATCGGTTGTTAGGCGCCATCATTGAAGCAGTGAATCCATTAGCATATCCGGCTTCTTTCATCAGTTGCTTGGCTTTTTCAAGATTATATCTTGGTTTTAGGTCTGGGCTGAAACCTGAGTAACCATGAGGACTGGTTCCACCTGCAGGAGTAGCAGTACCTTTCATAATCTTCTTAGCAATCCCAACATTATTAACAGCATATGCAATTGCCTGACGTACTTTAACATTTGCTAAAGCAGGGTTTTTCTTTTGATTCAATTGAACCGTAATGATCCGACCACCAGAAAAAGTTACAAGATCTACCTTGCTGTCTTTTTGGATTCGTTTAAAATCCTGAGGAGGTACTGGAGAAATAAAATCTACATCACCTGATAATAAAGCTGCAACACGAGTAGCTGCTTCAGCAATCGGAGTAAAAATCACTTTATCAACGTTTCCTGGAGATCTTATATCCCAATAATTCTCATTTCTTTCTAACACTAGTTTTACACCATGATCTCGATGAGTCAGTTTGAAAGCACCTGTTCCACTTGGGAATGCAGTTTTTGCAAAAGAATGGCCAACTTTAACAACAGCATCTTTTGGAGTGCCTTTATCGTCAGTACCAGTATAGAACTTCTTATCCAGAGGGAAGATATAAGTCATCATATTCAACACAAGACCATAAGGCTTTGTGGTAACGATATCTACCGTATATTTATCAACAATTACTGGCTCTGAAAAAAGCTCAAATAAGCCTTTAAAATCAACACTTGTTTTTAAACGATTTAGTGTAAACTGAACATCTTCAGCTGTGAAATCGTTACCACTATGAAATTTAACACCTTTTACCAGGTGAAATCTCATTGTGTTTTTATCAATTCTTTCCCATCTTTTAGCCAATCTTGGCTCAAAAGACATATCTTGAGCATATCTTACCAGTGGATCGAAAACCCAATGTGAAAACTGAAGTGTACCACCCGATAGTTGCTCATGAATATCAATTGATTTTGGATCAGCATCCAATCCTAATTTTAAAGTTTTGGCACTCGCTATCAATCCTAAGGAAAGGATCAAAAGCAAAGCAGTACCTAAAACGAATAACTTCTTCATTATCTCCTCCATAATTGTTTAAAAAAGCCGAATTCCGATATTGAAAAACCATTAAAACATTTTTGATTAAAATGATTTAATCTACGAAAACATTTCGTGATCTGATCGGCAACTGAATTCAAATTAATAGTATTTTTAATTTGTTCAACTCATGAATAAAATAGAAAATCTGTTTAAAATACTATTAAGAATTATCCATAGAAAGTTATAGATCAGTTGTTGACATTGGTCAAGAAGAAGTAAAGGCAGCATGCATGAATATCAAATTGATTTCATCTGTAACCGTCACAAAATCAGGCCGACACCCAATTATATTAAAAATATAAATCGAATCAATGAGTTTTTGTCATAAATATAATTTTACTAATAAAAATTATAGACCGATTAAAAATTAAGTTTTCCATAGTTGATTTTGCTAATGTTAATCGTTTTATCCTTTAAATTAGCCGAATATATTTTAAATATAAAAAATTCTATAATGACAATGAACTGGCATTCTGAGCTTACTAAGAATCTCTATCTGCGAGCGATAAGATCCTTCCTCGTACCCCGTCAGGATGACAATATTGAGTTCGTTGCAAACATCAAACCGGGCATCGGTTTGAACACTGTTAGTGAACTGTCCTTCTGAGTTTTTACACAGATAAATCTGTGGAATGTTAGTAATGAACTTGATCAGCCCTGTCATCCTGAGGGAACCGAAGGATCTCAAATTCGCACAAAGATTCTTCACTTCGTTCAGAATGATAAACTACTGAAATTACATGATTAAAATTCAAGTTGATTAACAGTTTACCTGTAATTAATATACCGGATAAATCTTTGTCACGATAAATGTTGCCAACTGATTGGTGAGTCCAAAGTGATGTGGGTTAATATAATTTATTAAACAAATTCCTTTTTTACTTTTTTTAAAGCGAGTGGTATAATGGCTGTATGATAAACTCTATGTTTAGTGGCTTATACTGAATTTATCATAATTGTTCAGTAATGCGATTAGCAATGCCAGAGATGTCAAGCAGTATTTTGTTTCTTTTTTAATGGAGGCAAGTGAGAAGAATCGTTAAATTATCCTTTTGTTTTAATCGTAGCATTACAATCTTCACACCGATATTGACTGATATTGGAAGGTTTTAAAGCGAGTTTTTCAAAATCGTATTGTTTTTTTCCAGTTCTTTCGTAGCATTCTGGACAGTAATTCTCACCCAGCTCTTCCGATGTTATGGTAAGATGACATATTTTACATCTTAATTTGTCTGTTCTTTCTTTAATAAGTGTCAGGTTTTTATGTAAACAGTCAGTCATGAAAATATTAATTTTTAAATGTTGGGGAAGAAAATTTGAGTTTTTATAATGTTAATTAATATTCGGATAATCATGCATACCAAATCTTTCTTGTCAATTTGATTATCTGCAAGGCATAAGATTAGTATGCTTAGTAACAGATTTGAAAAATCTTTTAAAAACTATCCAACAACAAAGCTCGCCTTAAAGTAAATTATATAACGTTTCTACTTAATATTTAAAATATATATGAGTGATGTTATATATATTAATCCAGAATTCTTTACAAAATAGAATCCATTATTTTTTCAATTTATAAAGTGATCGATTTAGGAAATTGTCTTTATATTATTGTCTGAAAGCCATAAAATATATTGTTAATATGTCTGAAAATAGAATAGTGTTTTATTTTTTGCTATGGGATTTTAGTGACCATTGCTTGGTTGACGCTTGTTGAGCAGAGTAAGAAAATGACATTTTATATATTTCAATGGAATAACTTGCGATTTTTTTCTGAAAAGTAAGAAAAATTCTTACATCACTTGGTAATATTTCTTACGAAATTTTCAGAGATCTTCGGATTGACGCTCAAGATTTTTTTCTGTTAACCTTTCCACAATGAAATAGCATTTCATTATTCTTTAAAAAATGTTCACTGGTTTTTTTTAAACCTAATTTTTAACGAATCTATTGCCGCAATTGAAGAAAGTACTGAACTGAATAGATATTTTAGCTTGAGGAGGGGCTGTTCGGTTGAATTCTTCGTGTTTTTTAATTTTTATATATTTCACTTTAGGGAGATGAACTTATGATTAAAAGAACTTTTGTTAACAGCATAGTTGGTTTAGCAATCACTGCTATGTGCATATTTGCTTTTACATCAGAAACATTTGCCAAAACCAGAATTGTATTTGGTGGTGGTCCGGCTGGTGGAACTTTCCAGGTGGTTGCGAATAGCATTCAGGTTTATAAACCCGTTAAGGCGGTTAAGGAATTCTCTGTAAAGGCACAGACTTCTGCCGGATCAGTAGAAAACCTGAGAAAAACCAACTCTGGTAAACAGCAGATGAGTACGGTTTATTCAGGCCATGTTTTTCTGGGTCGAAACGGCATGATGAAAAATGACACCAGAAAGTATAAAAACGTATTGGCTGTTGCCTGGCTTTATGGTGCACCAGCGCAATTAGTAGTTAAAAAGAATTCAGGAATTAAAAGTGTTAAGGATTTAGCAGGAAAGAAAGTAGGTGTTGGTAATGCCGGTTCTGGAGCTTTCGCTAATTGTGAACTCTTTTTCTCCCATATGGGTGTTTGGGATAAGATTGAACGAAATGCAATGGGATATAATGATGCCGCGGCTGCTTTTGGGAATAATCAACTCGACGCTTTTTGGCTGTTTACTGCTTTTCCAAGTGGTGCTGTGATAATGGCTGCACAAACCAATGATATTGATTTGATTGATTTGGCAGCAGATGCAAAATCGACAGGATTTTTTAGGAAATATCCATATTTTGGGAAGTTATCTGTGCCAGCTTATACCTATAAAGGAGTAAATTATGATGCTCCTTCATTTCAGGATAGTGCCCTATGGGTAGCAAACTCCAAAGTTCCGGCAGATGTTGTCTATAAGCTTTTGACATTGATTTATTCAGATGCCGGATTGAAGCATATGTATGGACAAAAGAAGACTTTTAAGAAAATGAGTCTGAAAACCGGACCAAGTAATATCGTAACTCCTTTTCATCCAGGTGCTGAAAGGTTCTGGAAAGAAAAAGGGATGTAATAATTACTTCTGATTTTTAAACCAGTGGAGAGAAAACAGTTCATGAGAAAATCTCTCCCTGGTAATTTGAATTAGAATTGTAGTGGTCCTGTCCGTTTTTAAAGATTCTAAAAGAACGCTCTTAAAATCGATTTTTAAAAGCTCCCTGAGCGAGTTGTTTCAATTTGATAAGTTGTGAATAGGCGATAGTTTAATTTTCTGCGTTATCTGATTCATCATCTGGTGAATTTTAATAATAAAAAGGAATTTTGTGTATAAAAAACTAAGTAGAGTCGAACAAATTATATTCGATTTTTTATCGGTTGCTTTGGTTGTGTTTTACTCCTATTCCGCGGTTTATCAACCTGCGGCAACACAGTATCACAGAGGAATTTATGTCATAATAACTTATATACTTGTCTTTTTGGTCTACCGGTCAAAAACCTTGGTTTTTCGCATTGTGGACTATGCCTTGATTCTTCTTTCCATAATAAGCATCGGGTATTGGATGATGAATTTTGAGGTGATTAACTATAGAACCGGGGCAGAAACAGAAATTGATATGCTGATTGCGATGATAGGGGTTCTAATAGGAATTGAACTGGCAAGACGTGTGGTTGGAAATATTTTTGTTATTATGGGCTGTGTCCTTTTGCTTTATGGTGTCTATGGTGACTTTATGCCCGATTTGATTTCCCATGCCGGTGATACTTTTCCGGAGCTTTGCACCAGTATTTTTTACAAAAGTGATGGTGTATTCGGCATCATGGCTAATGTACTGGCAACTTATGTGATTCTATTTGTCCTTTTTGGTGCTTTTTTGGAAAAATGCGGGGGTCAAAAATTTTTCATCGACTTTCCTTTGGCCGCTGTGGGTCATAAAATTGGTGGCCCCGGTAAGGTAGCTGTTATTGCCAGTGGGCTGTTTGGCTCTATCTCCGGAAGTGCTATTGCCAACGTGGTATCAACCGGAACCTTTACTATCCCCATGATGAAAAAAGCCGGTTTTAGACCACATGTAGCTGGGGGTATTGAACCAGCTGCGTCTATATCAGGTATGTTTATGCCACCGATCATGGGAGCCGGTGGTTTTATCATGGCTGAATTGACCGGTGTTCCCTATTCCAAAATTATGTTGGTGGCTATCTTTCCTGCGCTAATGTACGTTTTTAGTGTTTTTATGATGGTACATTACGAAGCTAAAATACATAATATTAAAGGCGAAAAAAGTAAATTCGGAGCAATGGAAATTCTTAAGAAAGAGTGGTATTACGTCTCACCACTAGTGGTCATTACAATATTGATGCTTTATGGCTTTTCTCCGGGATATTCTGCTATTGTTGGGCTTGGTACCTGTATTGTCATTAGCTGGGTGAATAAGGACACCCGTATTGGGCCTAAAGAATTTATAGAAGCGTCCAGAGCAGGAACAGAAAGTAGTCTCAAAATTGGGGCGACGGTGGGTGTTATTGGCATCATCATTGGTGTATTGACCTTTAGTGGACTGATTTTAACTTTTGCCGATATTGTCATAGAGTTGGCCGCTGGAAAACTGTGGCTGACTATTTTGTTAATTGCCCTTGCGTCACTAGTACTGGGGATGGGTGTTCCTGTTACAGCAGCATATCTGATTACAGCCGTTGTGGCGGTTCCGGCACTGTTACACCTTGGTGTGAATGAACTTGCAGCCCATATGATAGTATATTGGTTGTCACAGGATTCCAATATCACACCGCCTGTTTGTATTGCCGCCTTTGCGGGGGCGACCATTGCTAAAGCCAATATGTGGAAAACCGCTTTCACATCTTTCAAATTTGCGAAATTTTTATATCTGGGTCCTTTTCTGTTCGGTTATGTGCCGGCTTTTTCTTTGGATGGCAGTAGTTCGGATATCATAAAAGCTTTTGCTATGATATTCTTTGGTACCTGGGCATACTCCTTTATCCTGAGTGGCATCTGGATTAAAAAATTAAGAGCAATGACGAAACCTAAAGCTGTTTGATCATCGAAATTTTTGTAATTAAGCAATGAAGATTAAACAAGTGAAAGTATTTTGTTGGCTGTATCTGTTGGTTCTTTTGGATTTAGGGTAAATACTGAGCCAGGAAATCTTTTTTAAAGGAAAGATAACGATTCTGGAGGATAGCTTCACGGGCTTTTTCCATGAGTTTTTTGAAAAAATAGAGATTGTGATAACTATTTAAACGGGAAGATAAAATTTCATTTGCCTGGTATAAATGTCGCAGATAACCACGGGAGTAGTTTTGACAGACTTCACATTGGCAGGATGCTTCTATGGGTAGATGATCTTCTTTATATTTGGACTGTTTGATACTGATTTTACCATCAAAGGTAAATAGACTACCATTTCTAGCATTTCGGGTTGCCATGACACAATCAAACATATCTATTCCGGAACCAACGGCTTCAAGTAAATCAACCGGATCTCCGACACCCATTAAGTATCTGGGTTTATATGTTGGTAAAATCGGAGCGATCAAATTAGTGATTCGGTACATAATATCTTTGCTTTCACCAACACTCAGACCACCAATAGCATATCCGTCGAAATCAATCTCCATCAAAGCCTGGGCGGATTCAATTCTGAGATCATCATAGTTAGCTCCCTGAACAATTCCAAACAGATTGTTTTCTGATTTTCTGGCATCAAATGATCGCTGCGCCCAATGGGTTGTCAATTCAATAGATTTTTGAACTTTTTCTCGGTCGGCAGGTAATCCTAAACATTCGTCCAGAACCATCATGATATTCGAATTAAGATTTTCCTGAATTTCGATGGATCGTTCCGGAGTGAGTGAGATTTTTTGACCATCAAGGTGGCTTTGGAAAAAGACACCATCACGGGTAATTTTGTTTAGTTTTCCCAGGGAAAAAACCTGAAAACCACCACTATCAGTTAAAATACCTCGATCCCAGTTCATAAAATGATGTAATCCACCCAACTTCTTAACGGTTTCATCACCGGGACGAAGACTTAAATGATAAGTATTGCCTAAAATTAGCTGATATCCAATTTCTTTTAACTCATTAACAGTAATCGCTTTAACCGTTCCATTTGTACCAACAGGCATAAAGATTGGTGTTTCGATTTGTTGCCCGGCCAGGTTCAATATCCCGGCTCTGGCATTCCCATCATGATGGATCAGACTATATTTCAGGCGTGTACTCATGAATGAAATTCTTAGTTGAGGGTCCTGGTTTCATGGGGATAAACATCCCTTAGGTCTTTAAATGTAAAGATTCCGTGGGCATGGCCATCACTCCATTGAATTTCTAAGCCGTAATTCCCTATATAGGCACTGGCGTGAACATCAATATCTTTGCTGACACTATTGGGATCTAGAATTCGCTCATTAGTGAATTCATCAATACATTCTGCACAAGGGCAGGCTGTTCGGAGTTCCCAATAGTCATAAATGGTATGATCACCGTTTTTCCAAACGATGTGCATTTTACCGTCAAAATAGATGTCTTCGGGTATGGTGCGTTTAAAGTCAGCTGTCATATTATTCCAGACTGTCAATTAGATTTTTTGCCATTTCTTTAAAATGTTTAGCAACTGCAGAATTAGGCATCGCATCAACGACGGGTTCGCCGCTATCACCGCCTAACCGAACTTCTAGTTCAATGGGGATTCTTCCCAGAAAGGGTATATTTTTATCACCACTTTCTTTTTCTACGCCACCTTTACTAAAAATCGGTGTTTCAGCGCCACATTTTGGACAGACGAAGGAGCTCATGTTTTCAATCAAACCTAAAACCGGAATATTGACTTTACCAAACATGCCCATGGCTTTTCTGGCATCCAGCAAAGCTACGTCCTGTGGGGTGCAGACCACCACTGTTCCGGTTGCCTGGGTTAATTGGGCGATGGTAATTTGTACATCACCGGTTCCGGGAGGTAGATCGATGATCATAAAATCGCCACCATTCCAGGCGGAGTCCCTTAAAATTTGTTCAAGGGCCTGATGAACCATTGGTCCTCTCCAGATCACTGCCATTTCTTCATCGACCATGTTTCCGACTGACATAAACTGCATACCAAGTCTTTCAATGGGTTTAATCTTATCTTTCTCAACCAAAACCCTTTCATCCCTGGCATTTAACATGGCGGGAATTGATGGGCCAAAAACATCAGCATCTAAAAGTGAAACCTTTTTTCCCAACGATTTTAGAGCCAAAGCCAGGTTAACAGCTATCGTTGATTTACCAACCCCACCTTTTCCGCTTGCGACCAGTATTACGTTAGCATATTCTTTAAGGTATTGTGCCTGTTGTGGAGATGTTCCTAATGAGGCTTTGGCTTCATCTTCACTCTGTGTAAATCGAATGACAACCTGTTCAATGCCATCAATTTTAGTTAATTCTTCTCTGACTTGCTGACCGATTGAATCTCGAAGGCCCTCGTGCTCTTTATCAATGACGAATACCAAATGTGCGGTTGTACCTTCAATGCTCATTGAATGAACAACATTGGCATCGATGATATTTGTGCCATTATCACCAAAAGAAATTTGTTTAAAAACTTCAACGGCTTTTTCTTGTAAAGGATCCATATTTTATTAACTCACTACTGATTATTAAATAAAAACAGGGCCAAAAACATTGCTGTTCTTTGGCCCTTTCTAACTAACCCGGATGAAATAAAAGCGATTTATTGCACCCTGTACTTTAGAATGAATGATTAACGCAAGTCATTGGTTTTCAGTAAATCAAGCGCCATCAGAATCAAATTTCAATTTTTCTGATTGAAATAAAGCCTTTCTTAACCTTATCAATTTAAAATTTCATAGGGCAAAACAATTTGTCAATTGAATCTTGATAAAATTGTCTATTTTAATCATTCATTCTGTTCCAGGAGATAAACTGAATGTAACTTCCGGCTTTGACGACCCCGGTTCCTGCAGGAAATCGCATAAGTCCATGACTGGAAATCACATTTGAGAAATCTCCACTGCCCTTGATAAAAACTTGCTGTAATACTGTTTTACCATCTTTGGTTTTTAATTGAGCCGGGATATAATTTTCTCTGGGATTTTTTATATGAATATCATGCCCTAATTCAAAATTTATAAAAAACGGTTTTGGTGACTTCAAGCCCATTAATTTTAGAATTAAGGGTTCAATGAGTAATTTAAAACCAGCTTGAACTGAAACCGGATTACCTGGCATCCCAAAAACGTAAGTCCCTGATTCAGATTTTCCGAACCAGACAGGTTTACCGGGTTTAACTTTAATATTATGAAAAATATTTTTAACACCGCATTCCGCTAATAATGATGGGATTAAGTCGTATTCTCCCATTGATACTCCCCCAGATAATATCAGAATATCTCCCTTAAGACCTGATTTTATCAGTTGTGACTGTGTTTCTTTATTATCTTCACCAATCCCCAGGAAATTGGCTTCAATGCCTAGATTTTTAGATAGGGAACGGGTTGAAAAGGAATTACAATCCCGAATCTGATGCGGAAGAGGTTCCTGGTTAGGAGGAATTATTTCAGAACCAGTAGAAATTACGTTAAC
>Ga0233431_1002425_pt1 | contig 26074 bp, 24 predicted proteins | sample SI_118_April2016_FD_179867 | JGI IMG/M metagenome (GOLD analysis project Ga0233431, IMG submission 179867) | Seawater microbial communities from Saanich Inlet, British Columbia, Canada - SI_118_April2016_200_MG | ecosystem: Environmental > Aquatic > Marine > Inlet | place: Canada: British...
TTGGTGGCTGGTTTGATGTTCTTCGCGGATTCGCTTGGTCATGGGCATCCTCCTCAGGATTAAAAAGGTTGCCCGATTATGACACGCCTCGCAGGCGGGGAAAAGAAGCGGTTATTTTGGCGCTTACTTATCTGTTATCTTTGGACGGAACTGGCTACTTTTTCTCAAAGAAGATTTTCTCTGATAATTGTCTGGAAAAGTAAACAAGAAGACCGGCGAAATTACCTATTACCAACAGATGCTGGGGGCGGCAATTGTTCATCCCGGATTTAAAGAGGTAATTCCGTTAGCCCCGGAGTTCATAATCAAACAAGACAGCCAAAACAAGAACGATTGTGAGCGTAATGCTGCGAAACGTTTCTTCGGGAAGTTAAGAGAGGATCACCCGCATCTACCCATTATAATAACCGAAGATGCGTTAAGCTCGAATGCTCCACATATAAGGGAGGCGGAAAAATACAATCTTCATTACATTCTGGGTGTCAAAAAGGGCGATCATCCGTTCCTATTCAAAAAAGTGGAAAAAGCGCAAAAGAATGGCGAAACCCTTCAAATTTATTTGGTCGACAAAAATGATCCCCAAAAAACGCATCGTTTCCTTTTTCTCAACCAAGTCCCGCTGAATGAATCAAATCAGGATTTCTTGATTAACTTCCTGGAATACTGGGAAATCACCCCCGAAAAAACACAGCATTTCACTTGGGTTACTGATTTTACCATAACAAATGACAATGTTTATGAACTTATGCGAGGCGGTCGTGCACGCTGGAAAATTGAAAATGAGACATTTAATACTCTCAAAAACCAGGGCTACAATTTCGGACATAACTACGGGCTTGGGAAAAAAATCTGAGCGTAGTCTTTGTGATGCTCATGATGCTGGCATTTTTAGTTGACCAAACACAGCAGCTCTGCTGTCCCCTATTTCGAGCAACATGGCATAAACTCGGTAGCAAAAGAGAACTGTGGGATCGTATGCGATCCCTGTTTAGAGATTTTGCATTCAAATCGATGAGGATGCTTTACGAAGCCCTCTTTTACGGGATAAAATTCCAACTGCCGATTATTTTATATGATGGCGAGTGATTTCCATATGCATGGACCAAATACACAAAAACGTCAATTCCAGAAAAATTTGCATTTGCCAATAAGTGACAACTGTGCGGTAAATCATTTGGATTTGGCTTATGTCTTGTTTTCGGCCTCCGTTTCTTCAGGATTTGATTGGCCAAACAAAGAATTTCGGGTAATTTTCAGCAACGTTTTCTGAAGACGGCACTCATTTTTTCTAAATGTCAAAAAATAGGCTCAGTAACAAGATGAGCGGGAATTTCTGGTTTCGCAGAGTTCCAGAAAACGGAGCAGCCAGTTGGATCCATTTACAGATAATATTGTTGCCTGGCTTGAAGAGGATATAGCCTATTCGGCTACATGGATTTATGATCGACTCACCAACATGGGCTTCAGAGGCAGTTATGAAATCGTCAAGCGACAGGTACGCCTTTTGAAGGCTGAACGTCAAAAGGTGGCCTATATGCGCTTTGAGACCGAACCGGGTTACCAGGCCCAGGTGGATTTTGGTGAATTTCAGGTTGAGCATGCCAACGGTCATGTTCAGAAGCTGTACCTCTTTTCCATAATTTTGGGTTACTCGCGAAAAATGTATGTCGAGTTGATCGAGCGCTGCGATTTGCCCACTTTTCTCGATTGCCACATTCGCGCCTTTGATTATTTTGGTGGCGTACCCGAACAGATCCTCTATGATCGGATGAAAAATGTTTTTATCAGAGAATTGGCGGGCAGAAAAATGTTCAACGATACTCTTTTGGGATTTGCCTTGCATTACGGCTTTAAACCCGAAGTCGCTCCGGCTTATGCCGCCTGGGTAAAGGGCAAAGTCGAACGGCCCTACTCATTCATCCGAGAAGGCTTCTGGCGCGGCTACAGCTACGTTTGCTTGGAAACGGCCAATCGTGATTTACTTTCGTGGCTGAAAAGAAAAGATGAACGGGTCCATGGGACGGTTCGTGAGGTGGTTAGCAAGCGGTTTACGCGAGAAATGCCTCATTTAAATCCGTTGCCGCGGAAACCCTTCGATACCTCCTACCGGATTTATCGAAAGGTTTATAAGGATTGTACGGTTCACTTCGAAAGTAACAGTTTTGTGGTGCCTCATCGGTTGGTTGGCAAGCAGGTTGTGTTGCGGGTGAAAGATCATAAGATGCGTATCTTTGATGACAACCGGCTGGTTGTGGCCTACAAAATACCCGCCGATAGGGGTAATCTGGTTCAGGATAAGCGTTTTTATGAGGCCTTGAAAAAGGACCGTGAAATGAATGCCCGAAAATATGCACAGGGCCGTCGAAGTAAAGGCCGGGCCAAACGAACCATCAGTCCTCTTAAACCCATCTACGAAATGGATGTGCAGATCCGTCCTCTGACAGATTACGACAGTCTTTTCAAGGAGGCGCGGATATGAGCGACACCCTGGTACTTGAGCGTATTGACATGAATTTATCTCGACTGCGGCTGCCGTGTATCAGAGAGATCTTGCAGCAGGTAACCCAATCCTGTGAAAAACAAGGCAAAAGCTATCTATCGTTTTTAGATGAACTCCTGGAAGAAGAGGTCGCACAAAAAGAGCAGCGCCGGATTGAAACGGCCCTTAAAATCTCCGGACTTCCCTTCCTCAAAAGTATCGATGAGTTCGACTTTGTCTTCCATCCCAAACTGGATCGTCAGCAGGTTATGTCATTATTCGACCTTACTTTTATCCGGCAAAATGGGAATGTGATCTTTCTCGGACCGCCCGGAGTGGGCAAAACCCACCTGGCAGTCTCTCTAGCGCTAAAGGCATGTCAGGCCGGGCTGAGCATCTATTTTACGACTATGGATGACTTGATTGTCAAACTTAAAAAAGATCAGGAGGCCGGTCGCACGGGTAAACGGTGAAGCTACTATAAATCATCTTTGGTGATTGTCGATGAAGTCGGCTATACCCCATTGACCGTGAAGAACGTAATCTGTTCTTTCGGTTCATCGCCGTCAGGTACGAAAAAGCAAGTACAATAATCACTTCAAACAAAGCCTTTTCTGATTGGGCGGAACTGTTCCACGATCCTGTAATCGTTTCTGCATTCTTGGACCGGCTGCTACACCATAGCGCGGTGATCAATATCAGAGGAAACAGCTATCGTTTGAAGGGAAAACTCGCCGAAAAGGAGGTGGAAGAATTTAATAAAGTGAATGGGTGTGGCTCAAATTTAACGACCGAAAATGGCTCAATTTTAAACGACCGTTGACAAAGCCCAAGTGGCGGTTGTAGGCCTGAGAGAAATCAGGCGGTGGTTTTTTGAGCATCGGTAAGGAGGTGAACCATGCCGAGAATAGCAAGGCTGATCGTGAAGGAAGAAGAAGCAGTCTATCACGTTATATCGAGTTGAAGGTCAAAAACTATCTATTTCTTCAGTTCTTCTTTAATCGCAAGCCCGATCTTTTCCAGGATATAAGGCTTCTTTATATAGTTTCCTGCACCCAACTTCTGGGCCATCTTAAGCTCCTCTGTTTCAGAAAACCCGCTGGCCATGATCGCCTTCTGGCCGGGAGAAATCTTGATGATTTCCTCGTAAGTCTCCCGTCCGTTAATCCCTTTCGGCATGACCATATCCAGGACGATGAGATCAGCTGCGTGTTCCTTCAAATACGCAATGGCTTCCTCACCACTTGAAACCGCCTCAGCATTGTACCCCATCCGGGTCAGCATCCCGCATGCGATCTCACGCTGCCGCTCCTCATCGTCAACCACCAGGATTTTTTCTCCATGCCCTAAATAGTCTTCTAAGGGGACCGCTTCTTTCCCGGTGGCCACCGTCTGTCTCGTAGCCGGAAAGTAGAGCTCAAATACCGTCCCCTTCTGGCTACTCTCTACGTTTATGTACCCCTTATGATCTTGGACCGTATTCCATACGACAGCGAGACCGAGACCTGTTCCACTCCTGCCCATTACCTTCTTGGTATAGAAAGGCTCAAAAATCCTCTCAAGGTCTCCAGGCGTTATGCCGGAGCCATCGTCTGAGACGGTCAACACAGCGTATTCTCCAATACGCACATCCCCATACCCTTTCAGGGGCTCATCCAAATACTGATTTGTTGTGGAGATCGCAACGATACCGGTGTCCTCAATGGCCTCTGAGGCATTGGTGACCAGATTCATCAAGGTCTTTTTGATGTGGATAGGCGAACAACTTATATTCAACTGATCCGGATCAATCTCAGTTTTGAAGGTGATAAACGGGTGTATTGCAGCCAGTTGCTGATGCTCAGCAGAATCCAGGTATCCTTCGATCTGGGAATTCAAGTTGGAGACCTCCTTGCCCATGACAACCCCTCTTGCGACTGTCAGTAAATCCGCCACCACATCGGCAGCCCTCATCCCGGATTCTTGGATTGTTTTTATGGGTCTTCTGAGCGGGCTGTTTTCAGGTAAATCCATCAGGAGTAACTCCGGATAGGAGACGATCCCAGACAGGATGTTATTTAAGTCATGGGCAACGCCGCCTGCCATAAGGCCAATGGCTTCCATCTTTTGAGCCCGTTGGAGTTGGTCTTGGAGCTTTAATCGCTCCTCTTCAACCTGCACCCTTTCAGTGATGTCTGTTGAAACAACCGTTACCGCTTCCGTCCTACCGTCCGGTCCGATGACAGGGCTGAGAGTCCGAAGGAAATGCTTACCGTCCCTGTAGCTTTCATGTTCATACTGCTGTGGCGCATCGCTCGCGAATACCTCCTCAACTTTCTTGAAAAATTCCTGTGTATCACTCGCCGAATGGAATTCTCGGTAGGTTTTTCCCGTAACATTATCTTCAGGCACGTTAAGCCTTGACAGATACCGTTTGTTCACAAAAAGATAGGTGCAGTTCCCGTTCACCACGTAAATGGAATCCTGGGTGGACTCAACGAGGGAACGGTATTTCTCCTCGCTCTCCCGCAATGCATCTTCTGTCCGCTTGCGCTCGGCTATTTCATGTTTCAGAAAGATATTGGCTTTTGAAAGCTCAGAAGTCCGTTCCTCAACTCGCTCTTCTAATTCTTCCCTGCCTTTTTGCAGTGCTTCCTCTGCTCGCTTGCGCTCGACGATGACCTTTGATAGATCTTCGGTCTCTCTTAAACGTGTGTCTCCAGCTTCTTTAGCAAGCCGTTTAAAATAAGCGATCTCTTTTCTCGCTTTTTCCAAGAGAGGTTCTAATTTTATTTTATCTTCCATCTCCCTAACTTTCTGTTAAAACCAATAAAACTCCCGTCCAATCAAGCCCTCTGCTTTTTCCAAGTAGCGGCGCTATTTCAACTCCAGAATAAAAACCAAGTAAAGGGATGTTATATTTATTAAAAACTTGTTGAACTTCAGCAGCTTCTTCAGTTAGAGTATCAGAGAAGGCTGCTGTTCTGCCTGCGCAATCAATATATAGGCCAAAACCAGGTTTTCTACCATCTGCTTTTATTTGCTCTATCAAACCGATTGCATTTCTCTTTGCGGACTCTATCATTTTATTTGTATCTCTAAGCATAAACTGTATTTCTGTACCTTCCTCAAGATCTGGTTCAAAAATAACAATCCCATTGTCATCAGGCAAAACACCCGCAATCAGTCTATTGATATATTCATCTTCTTTAAAGTCCGCATATTTATCTCCAATGTTTACACCTATTGTGAGGCGTTTGACAGGAGTCTGCTTTCGCCAGTCAGGGCTGGCGTATATATTATCAATCATCTCAACAATTGGTTTACCATCTACCTCATAAATGATAGGCCCTTCAACCCTTGTGATGGTATGGTAAATACCATCTTTGGGAGTGCAACCATGCATAATTCGGGAGTAGAGTTCAATATCTCCAGCTAATAGAGCGCCAACAACACTTTGCTTTTCAACATAAGAGCCGCAAAACTGGTTTGTGGGGCTAAAATCAAAATCTCCCACTAAACCCGCACCAACAATGGGTATATTTGATTTTAGTGTCTCTTCTAACCCCTTAATTAAAGGTGGTGATGCATTCATAACAGGCGGTGTCGTTTCTGTTGGCGGAATCTTTACTGAATCGTAGAACATGAACAAAACCTTATCCGCCACTCCGGTCGATAACTTTTCTATTATTTTTTCGCCAGCCAGTCTTTCATTCTTATCCAACTCACCTTCTGAGGCAACTTCACATTGGATTCCATCTAACTGTAAAATAGCAGCGCCTGCAGGATAGCCTTCATATGATAAGTGATCATTGGTGATTAAACCTACAGCTGACCCTCCAATTATTGGTACTTTATTTCCTACAACAGATTGCAATCCTCTAAAAAATTCAACGTGATCAAGTTGTCCACTGCAAAAAGCAAACATAAGGCCAGGGTTTTCTATGTTGCCCATTTCTATTGCCTTTTCACTTACTTTTCTGCCTGATGAGGCAGCCTCCTTCTCGTTACAATATCCAATTCCGATTTTCATTTTGACTCTCCCTAAGATTTGAATACATGCTTTCAAACGCAAAGGATCCCTTTTCTAAATCATTAACTCTCTGTTCCAATTCTTCATAAGCCGGTTCTTCTGCCATTGGAAAATCCCTTTATGACGCCGTAATTAAGGGGTCGGAAATTTACAGGGTGGCGGAGATCACTACCTTTTGAATCTGGCTGGTGCCCTCGTATATCTGGGTGATCTTGGCATCGCGCATCATTCGCTCCACCGGGTATTCCTTGACGTAGCCATAACCGCCCAACAGCTGGACCGCATCGGTCGTGACCTTCATGGCGGTCTCCCCGGCGAAGAGTTTCGCCATGGCCGACTGCCGAACCGCATCTTTTGGGACGCGGTCCAGGTTCTTGGGGAATTTTTCGAAAACACTGGCGGCTTTGTAGGTGAGCTGTCGGGCGGCTTCCACCTGGGTGGTCATATCGGCCATCATCCACTGAAGCCCCTGAAAAGAGAAGATGGGTTTACCGAACTGGGTGCGTTCCTTGGTGTAGTTAACGGCGTAGTCCAAAGCGCCCTGAGCAATGCCCACGGCCTGGGCGGCCACCGGGATACGGGTGAGATCCAGGGTTTTCATGAGAATGGGAAACCCCAATCCTTCACCACCCAGAATGTTTCCCGCCGGTACCCGTACATCTTCCAGGATGATTTCCACGGTGGAAGATCCCCGAATACCCATTTTGTCTTCATGTTTGCCGATGCTGAAACCGGGCGTGCCTTTATCCACGATAAATATACTGGTGCCTTTGGGACCCGCCACGGAAGGATCGGTCCTGGCTGCGATGCACACCACGTCCGCCACGTCCGCATGGGAGATGAATGTTTTGGTTCCGTTAATGATATAGTCGTCGCCGTCTTTGACCGCCTTGGTTTTGAGACCGGACACATCGGAACCGGCATTGGGTTCCGTGAGGCCGAAGGCGATGAGGTTTTCACCCGTTGCCAGCTTCGGGAAATATCGCTCCTTCTGCGCGTCGCTGCCGGCCAGCATAATGGGGGTGGTGCCCAGTTCGTGGACCAGGAGGACCACGGAGGTGGAAGCGCAGACTTTGGCGATTTCTTCGATGATCAGGCAGAGGGAAAAAAGCCCCATCTCGGATCCGCCGAATTTTTCCGGATAGTCAGCGCCGAAAAGTGCGTTTTCCCTAAGCAGTTCCACCATGTCCCAGGGGAATTCGGCTTTCTCATCCCTTTCCGCGGCACCGGGGGCAATCTGTTCTTTGGCCATGCGGGCAACGGTTTCCTTGAGCATTTCCTGTTCTTCTGTTAGGTCGTATGACATGGGTTTCTCCTTGATGATTTAAGAATTATGCCAAGCGTTGATGCTTCATTTGATACCATTGCGGTTCAGGGAAAGTCAATGCCCGTTAAATACCGCAATCGGTTGACACGAAGCCATTTCTATTCTATGTTCCCCTTGATTGCTAAATGAGGCATCATTCATTATTACATATTCGACCAAGGAACCCAAATGCTAAAATTTATCGAGGAAAGTCCGCTTTACCGAATCGCCAATGCGCGCAGTATGGCCTTTTTCGGAGCATCCAACAGTGTTACTTCCATGGGAACCCATCTGCTGTCGGCGGCTCTGGCCGGCGGTTTTAAAGGCACCGTTTACCCGGTCCATCGCAAGGAAGAAAACGTTCAAAATCTAACGGCCTACCGACGGGTGGAAGACCTGCCTGAAGTCCCTGATCTGGCGGTCATCGTGCTGCCCACCCATGTTGTCAATGAAACCCTTGAAGCCTGCGGAAAAAAGGGCATTCGGCAAGCGGTGGTGGTTTCGGGAGGATTCAAAGAAGTGGGGGGCGGCGGCGCTGAGCTGGAGGCGGAGTTTAAGAAGATTGCGGGTGCCCATGATATGAAAATTCTGGGGCCTAACTGTCTGGGAGTGGCCAATCCCCACCACAACCTCAACACCACTTTTATTCCCAATGAGGGCCCCCCCGGGTTTGTGGGGCTGGCATCCCAGAGCGGGAGTTTCGTGACCCAGATGTTCGAATATCTTTCAGGCTTCGGTCTCGGGTTCAGCACCGCCTTCAGCGTGGGCAACGAAGCGGTTCTGGATATTGTCGACTGTCTTGAGTATCTGGGTGCATGCCCCCATACCCAAGTGATCGCCCTGTATGTGGAGGGTATTCGAAGAGGGCGTGCTTTTATTGAGGCGGCCCGGGCCATTGTCCCCCACAAGCCCATTGTGGCCGTTTATGTGGGAGGATCAAAGGCCGGAAAAGCGGCCGGTTTTTCCCACACCGGCGCCATGGCAGGCCCGGATGAACTCTACGATGGCATGTTTCGGCAGGCGGGCATCATACGGGCCAGGTCCGTGGTGGAGCTGTTTGATTTCTGCTGGGTACTGGGTGCCCTGCCCATACCTGAGGGCAACAGGGTCGTGATACAGACACACTCGGGTGGGCCCGGTGCCGCGGCCGCGGATGCCTGTGGAAGGGCGGGTCTGACCCTTTCCACCTTGTCCGAAAAAACACTGGAGAAATTGGCCCCCTTTGTTCCTTCTACGGGGAGCGTCGGCAATCCCGTGGATCTGACCTTTAGTAAGGATCACGCCGCGTTTTATTCGGATATCCCCGGCATTTTACTGGCAGAGGAGAATGCGGACATTCTCATGGTTTACCTGCTCAGTCCGCAACCCGTGGTGGAAAGGGTGTTGAAAGGGATGGGGATTCCTGAGGAGGCGGTTCCGGCGCAGAGCCGGAAAATCATTAAAAGTAATGCTGAACAGCTTTCACAGCATGTAAAAAAGCAGAAAAAGCCGTTTATCGGTTACTCATTTCATCGTCCGGATGCGACCCTCATGCGTGAAGTTATCGCAAACGGTATGCCGGTATTGCAGGGGGCTGAGAGGGCGGCTCGGGCAGTGGCCGCGTTGGTAGCTTATGCCGGGGTGAGGGAGAGGAAAAAGTGAACCCCCGTTATCTAGTGTCCGTCCACGAATGAGAAAATTTGTTCGAGTTCAAGGAGGGCGATAATTGTAACCGCAGGAATACATTTAAGATATTTCGAGGATTACAATTTGAGCCTGACACCGAAATCGGGCAAATTGGCCATTTGTGGATGGGCACTATCTATTCTTTCCAGCCGTGGAGGCCGATCAGGTTGACAAAGCGGCAGCCGCCCAGGTCTTCCTGGAGATACTTTCCGTTTTTGTTCGTGATTCGTTTAAGCTCCTGGCTGGTTCTGTCCCCGATGGGGATCACGAGCCTTCCCCTTTCAGCCAGTTGGTCCAGGAGCGGTTCAGGGATCCGGGGGGCGCCTGCGGTTACCATGATGGCATCATAGGGGGCGAACTCCTGCCATCCCAGTGTGCCGTCGTACGCTTTGAAGAGCACATTGTTGCACTCCAGTTCCGCAAGAAGGGTCCTTGCCTTGACCATGAGCACCCGGATCCGTTCAACGGTGTAGACCTTTTCGGACAGTTGTGCCAGAATCGCTGTCTGGTATCCGCTGCCCGTACCGATTTCAAGCACCTTTTCACTTCCCGTGAGCGCCAGGGCTTCCGTCATGAGGGCGACCATATAAGGTTGGGAGATGGTCTGTTTATGGCCGATGGGCAATGGGTGGTCGTTATAGGCTTCCCCTGTAAGGGCTTCTTCCACAAACCGGTCTCTCGGGATTTTCCCCATGGCATCAAGTACCAGCGGGTCCTCGATGCCGCGCGAAATCAACTGACCTCTGACCATTTTTTCTCTGGCCAGCCGATAATCAGGGTTAAGGTTCATGGTGCTCTCTCTTTTCAGGTATCAAAATTATCTCGGGATGCTAGCATAAAACGAATTCCATTGTAAAATGCTTTTGAAACGAAAGCCCCAAGAGCATGTTGACAACCCTTTTTTAAGGTGATACTTTCCAAACGCTTCAAAAAGACTTTCATGTCGGTGAATTATAAGAGAAAGTGAGGAATTTCATGAACTTTCAGGAACTGATAACGGCCCTGCAGCAATACTGGGCCGACTATGGGTGTATTATTCAGCAACCCTATGACCTTGAGGTTGGCGCAGGGACCTTCAACCCGGCTACGCTTTTGCGGGTGCTGGGACCTGAACCATGGTCTGTTGCCTATGTGGAGCCTTCACGCAGGCCCACGGACGGCCGATATGGGGAAAACCCCAACCGTCTGGGACATTATTACCAATACCAGGTGATTATTAAACCGTCTCCCATTGACATACAGGAGGTTTACCTGGGAAGCCTCAAAAGCCTGGGTATCGATCCATTTGAGCATGATATCCGTTTTGTGGAGGATGACTGGGAATCCCCGACCCTTGGGGCTTCGGGACTCGGTTGGGAGGTCTGGCTCGATGGTATGGAGATTACGCAATTTACCTATTTTCAGCAGGCCGGCAGTATCCGATTGGACCCCATCAGTGTGGAAGTGACCTACGGCCTTGAAAGAATTGCCATGTATATGCAGGAAAAGGAAAGCGTCTATGATCTCATGTGGAATGATCATTTGACCTACGGGGATGTTCATCAGAAAGGTGAATGGGAACTTTCCGTGTACAATTTTGAAATGGCGGATGTGGATATGCTGCTGGATATGTTCCACAAGTATGAGCAGGAGGGTTTGCGGGTCGGGGGTGCCGGTCTGGTGTTGCCCGCCTATGATTACTGCCTTAAATGTTCACACACGTTTAATCTGCTGGATGCCCGGGGCGCCATCAGTGTGACGGAGCGGACCCGGTATATCGATCGCATCAGGCATCTGGCGCGCCTCTGTTCAAAGAACTATCTGGCCCAGCGCGAGGAAATGGGATATCCCCTCAACAATAAGTAGAATAATAATAACGGATGACAATTATGATGGCAGAATTGCTTTTGGAGATCGGTACCGAGGAAATTCCAGCGGGTTATCTGGAAAGCGGTTTAAAAGAATTAAAAAGACTGGCCGGGGAATGCCTCAAAGAAAACCGAATTGATTTAGCGGGCGGTCTTGAGGTTTACGGTACGCCCAGGCGCCTGGTTTTGATGGGTAAGGGTGTTTCTAAGAAACAGAAAGATCTGATTCAGGAAGTGACCGGCCCGCCCAGAAAAGTGGCTTATGACAAAAGCGGTGTTCCCACCAAGGCGGCCGAAGGCTTTGCCAGAAAACAGGGGGTATCCGTTGAGGAACTGCAAACCATTGAAACCCCCAAGGGGGAATATCTCTTTGTGAAACAGGAGATTCCAGGGAAGCCGACCCTTGAGATCCTATCGGAGTATTTGCCCGGTATCATCGGGGAAATCCCCTGGCCCAAATCCATGCGGTGGGGGGAGGTTGGTTTTCCTTTCGTACGTCCCGTACACTGGATTCTGTGTCTTTTGGGTGGCCGCGTTGTCCCTTTTGAAGCGGCCGGCGTTCAAAGCGGCAGCACCACCCGTGGGCATCGGTTCATGGGGCCGGAAGAAGTGAATGTCTCAAATATTGCCGATTTTCTGAAGGCGATGGAAAGCGCATTTGTGGTTCTTGATCCCCTGGAAAGGCAACGGGTCGTGGCGAAAGCGGCGCAGGAAGTGGCTGCGAGTATGGGAGGCGTTCCGGCGGATGATCCGGAACTGGTTCAAACGGTGGCCAATTTGACCGAATATCCCACGGCGGTCTGTGGCGGTTTTGAACGGAGATTTCTGGATCTGCCCGATGCGGTGTTGATCACCGCCATGCGGGAGCATCAGAAATACTTTGCGGTATACGACGAAAAAGGGGCACTGATGCCCAATTTCGTGGCCGTCAACAACACGAAAACCCGGGATGAATCAGTAGTGTGCCGGGGGCATGAACGGGTCCTTCGGGCCCGGCTTTCCGATGCGGATTTTTTCTTGAAGGAGGACCGAAAACGGCCGCTTCTGGATCGGCTGGAGGACCTGAAACAGGTGATTTATCAGGCCCAACTGGGGACAAGCTATGCCAAAGTAATGCGGGTTGAGACCCTTGCCGAACATATTGCAGGCCAGGCGCTGCCGGAACAGGTTGATCGCGCCAAGCTTGCGGCGCGTCTGGCCAAATGCGATCTGGTGACCCATATGGTCATTGAATTTCCATCCCTTCAAGGGGCTGTGGGAAAAGCATATGCGGCGCTTGAAGGATATGAAGACGATATTTGTGCGGGAATCCATGAGCACTATCTTCCCCTGAAAGCGGGTGGCGCGCTTCCCCAGTCCAGAATCGGCGCCGTCGTGGGAATGGCGGACCGGTTGGACACCATTTCCGGGTGTTTTGCCGTCGGTCTCGAACCGACCGGAAAAGCCGATCCTTTTGCCCTTCGAAGGCATGCCCTGGCCATTATCCGGATCATGGAGGATACCGGCTGGGATTTGTCTTTCAGGCAGCTTGTGGAAAAAGCCCTCTCCCTTCTGGCCGGTGAAATCGAATTCGATTTTGACGCAACGTTTGCGCGGGTGCTCGATTTTATTCGGGAGCGTTACAAGAATATGATGTTAAGGTCGGATTTTGCATCAGATCTGGTGGAAGCGGCCATCTGTGGTCCGTTTGACTGCATTTTGTCCCTTCGACCGAAAATGGCGCAGCTCAAGGAATTCACCTTGTCGTCCGATGAATTTACGCCGCTGGCCCTGACCTTTAAGCGGGTGAACAATATCATCAAGAAGCAACCCAAGGTGTTTGCGGTGAACCCGGAGCTGTTCAAAGAAGACGCTGAAAAAGATTTGTGGGGAACGTATCAGGCCCTTAAGGATGATGTTGCGGCATGCATAAGAAAGAGCGCTTTTCTGGAAGCGCTGGGGATTATGACAAGGCTCAGGACACCTGTGGATCAGTTGTTTGATAATGTTGAGATTTTAACAGGTGATGATACGCTTCGTGAAAACCGGGTGGGCTTGTTGCAACTGATTTCAAGTTTTGTGTTGACCATCGCCGATTTTTCCAAATTTTCAATATGACCGTGAGACCACTCAAAGAAAAAAGAAAAATATACAAAGCAGCTGTTGTCGTCACCTCTCTGTACCTGTCTGCCTTTATGGTATCACTCGCGGTCATGTTTATGACGAAGGATGATGCCGCCATGTCCGGGATTTTCCTGGTTCTCGTAACCCTGCCGTGGTCTTTGCTATTGTCATGGATTCAAGAGGCATTGCATTCCAATTCCATAACGATTACAACCTTGCTTCTGGTGGCCGGCGGTTTGATGAACAGTATCATCCTTTACAAAGTTATCTCATTTTTAACGGGTAAGTTTAAATAGTGATCTCGTACATATTCAAGATCTGAACCCATTTCAAACGCCAGGGGCGAAGGTGGAGGGATGGGGATTTTCAATTCAGGGGTTTCCTGATCAGGATGTAAAGCTCCCCTTCATGCTTTAAATGCCCTGCCACTGTTTCGGCGTAGGGGCCGTTTCCCCAGAAAATGTCGGCTCTTCCCGGTCCCTTTATGGCACCCCCGGTATCCTGGTTCACGACGAAACGGGAAAATTCGTGCCACCCTGTGATTTCGCCTGTGGAGTTTAAAGTCGGTTTCCGGCATGATATAAAGGCCAGCGCCCCTTTGGGAAAACGCTTTGAATCGAGAGCCAGAGATCTGCCGGGGGTCAGCGGAACACCGATATTGCCAACGGGGCCGGTTTTAAGAGGCCTGAAGAATATGTAGGAAGGGTTATGGTTCAGGATCCTTTCGACAGCCTCGGGGTGCTCCGAGAGATACCGCCTGATGGCCTGCATGGACATTTCTTCCCTCGTGAGGAGCCCCTCATCCAGCATGTAACGGCCGATGCTTTGATAGCTGCGTCCATTGGAGGTGCTGTAGCCCGCATTAAGGGTCCCTCCCTCCTTAAGGAGGAGTCGGCCTGATCCCTGGATGTGAAGAAACGCCGCGTCCACAGGGCTTTTCAGCCAGGCCAGTTCAAGGTTTTTTCCGCTGAGTGCCCCCGCCTCTATTTCTTTTCGGGAATAGTAGGGCAAGAATCGCTTTCCCTCAATCCTGCCGGTGATTTTCCGGCCCTTTAGGTCCTTCTTGAATAGAGAAAGGTCCGCTGTTATCAGGTTTTCCGGCTTTTTGTAGAGAGGATATCTGAAGGCTTCATCAGGTGTCAGACTGGCTTCGTAGAGGGGTTCAAAATATCCGGTGAAGAGGACCCGGTCGTCTCCATTATGTCCGGTGGCACGATAAACCATAAAGTTTTCTCTGATGGCTTTGTCCAACCGCCCTGGGCTTGGTTTTTCCCTGATGAGATTCAGGAAAGCCTCCTGGCTTTCTTTGACCTGGCGACAGGTAAACGTGTGAGGGCCATAATGGAACTGACTTTCAGGATCCAGTTTATTCAAATAGCCCATGTTTTTTTCTAGAGCGGATATCAATGATTCCCAATCCATGTCATCGTTGAATCCGGGATAAAAAACATTCACCGGTTCCAACGTTTCCACATATATTCGGGTTTCTTTTTTGATTGCCGGGCGGCAGGCGAAAAAGGTCAAAAAAACCATCAGCAGAAAAAACTTAAAATAAACGGGTTTCTGATCGCGCATACTTGCCTCTGAAAGGTAGAATTATATTTTTTATATTATAGACGTCATATTATAAACGGTTATTTTTTTCAAGTAAGGGACCGCCTTGGATTCATTCCGACCAAAGGAAACAATGAAGATCCATTTCAGAATGAATCAGCCTGAGAATGTGGTTTTTTTGCCACAGTCGATTCCCCGTGGTGACCGGCATTAAAATAGAGACCTCAACCATGTTCATTAACAAACCGTTTAAAATCAGTCATATAAATGATAGGCAGTTTCTTCAGGAGGATCTATTTTGTTTATGGCATGATATTTGCTGATAACATCTGGCGTGATGTAAAAAAGGTGAGCGGAGAGTTCTACCTTTGAGAAGGAGAAACCTGTGGATTATAAACAGCGCACATTGAAGGACGATGTTGGTTGTACCGGATTGGGCCTTCATTCAGGTGAAAAGATAAACATTAATATCAAGCCTGCCCCGTGCGGTACGGGGGTACGGTTTGTGAGAACCGATCTATCTGAACATTCGGCAATCGATGCCCGTTTTGACAACGTATTTGATACGACCCTGGCCACAAGTATCGGTTCCAATGGGTGTCGCGTATCGACCATTGAACATCTGATGGCCGCATTTTACGGTCTGGGTATTGATAACGCTCAAGTGGAACTGGATGGTCCTGAAGTGCCCATCATGGACGGCAGTTCAGCCCCCTTTGTTTATCTTCTCAAGAGCGCAGGCATAGAAGAGCAGCAAGAGCCAAAACGATTTATCGTGGTCAAAAAGCCCTTTAAGTTGGATGATGGCCAACGATCTATTTGCGTATATCCCTCAAAGGAACTCAAGATCAGTTATATGATTGATTTTCAGCACCCGTTACTGCGGAATCAGGAGTACGAATTATGCTTTTCAGGGGGTGATTTTATTCGGGAAATCAGCCGGGCCAGAACATTTGGGTTTCTAAAGGATGTTCAAACCCTGAAAGAAAACGGGCTTGCCAAAGGCGGCTCCCTTGACAATGCCGTTGTCATTGATGATTTCAGAATTCTGAACGAGGATGGCCTTAGATACAAAGATGAGTTTGTCAGGCATAAGATTCTTGATTTTATCGGGGATCTCTCTCTCTCTCAGTCACCCGTCATCGGTCATTTTGTTGTGAAGAAATCCGGCCACTTTTTGAACCAGAAGATGTTAACGAAATTGATGGCATCCAAAAAACACTGGAAAGTGATGACATTTGGTACTCCTGAGGAATGCACCCGAAACAGCCTCAGCATTCCGGCCTTCGGTTTGCCGGAACTTGTCCCCGTATGATTTTTTAAAGCCCAATTGTTTTTTTAGAGAAGACAAACCATTTCAGTATTATCCAGCCGTCTCTTTTCCGTCATAAGTTAAGAGGCGGTTTTTTTGTCATGTAGATGTCCATTGCCACCTCGTATTCCGCTTCAAAGTGCCAAAATAAGAATCGCCGGGGATATCCCTTGCATTTTCCCGTATGCTACCTTATCATTATCCATTAAAATTTTAAAAATTGCAGGCTTATTCAAACGCTTTACCTGTGAATGCTTGCCGTATTTTTTTCCCTATGGAACTCTGGAGATGAAGATTTTTTCAACTTTTAGTCAAGGTCTCAGATTGTCTGTTTTGGCAATGCTTTTTTTGGCCTGTACCGGACCGTTATTGACGTCGCCTGCCATGGCGGAGGATGCCAGGCTTACGGATATTGTGGTGACCAACACCCGTGATCATCTACTGCTTTATTTTACCGTTACGGATTGTTTCCCCGAGGATATGAAAAAAGCCATCGATAACGGTGTTAATACCACCTTCACCTTTTTTGTTAATTTAAATGAGGTTCGAAATTGGTGGTGGGACAATAAAATTGCGGATCTAAAGGTCAGTCATGAGATAAAATACGACAGTTTGAAAAAAGTTTATGAAATAAGGTTGTCCTCGCAGGATGAAAAGGTCGTTCTTGCCAAAGATTTTGACCAGGCCAAGCGATTGATGGCCGAAATCGTGGGGCTGAAAGTAACTGAACTTCGGAATCTGCATCGAGGAACTCGATATCAGATCAATATGATGGCAGAGCTCGACACCATCAAGCTGCCCTTCTATTTCCATTATGTCTTCTTTTTCCTTTCCTTGTGGGATTTTGAGACAGATTGGTATTCGGTGGACTTCAGATACTGAGGTTCTGTGGATATCCGTCCTGCCTGCAACATATGAAGCACCATGGATTTTGCTCGGTAAACCGCCCTCATTTATTAGAGATCGTTTTTCGCCGGAAATTTCTATCCCCTGTTGTGTGCCATGAAAGATTACCTCAAAGCTGAATTAAGTGATCTCAAAAGACGCCGCAAAGAACGTTATGTCATTGCTTTTTTGTGTTTGGTGATTTCGGTTTTGATCTATCTCACCATGCGTGTATTTCATCTGGGACAGGCCCTGCCTTTTTCCAGCAGCATCATCGCCTTTGCGCTCATCAACATCAATGTGATTTTGCTTCTTCTGTTGCTTTTTCTCACGGTAAGGAATCTGGTCAAGCTGTTGTTTGAGCGAAAAAAAGGCATCATGGGGGCCAGGCTCAGGACGAAACTGGTCATGGCTTTTGTGATCCTTTCCCTCTTACCCACGACGATTCTTTTTTTTGTTTCGGCACAGTTTATCTCTTCATCCATAGACTATTGGTTTAACCTTCAGATTGAAAGGTCCCTCACATCGTCACTGGAGGTGGGGCAGGACTACTACAACGGCATTACCGATGAAATGCTTTCTTTCGGCAACGTGTTAAGTCGGGTCATTACATACGAAGGCTTCTTAATTCCCGGCAAAAAAGAGGACCTTAAAAGATTCACCGATGAAAAAAGAAAGGAATCCGGGCTGGCATCTTTGAAGGTCTTTTCCAAAGAGTGGGGAATGTTGTCGGTTTCAAGGGATCATCGCATTGATCTTACCTCCTTCAAGGATCCTGCGAAGGGTGTTCTGGATCATACGATTCTGGAAGGGACGGATGGACAATATATACAATCGTCGCCGCACGGCGATCTTGTGGGGGGGGTTGTGCCGATTTTCTCTCGAACCGCTTCCAAGGCCGTGGTAGGTCTGCTGGTACTGACCCGTTTTGTTCCGGGATCCTTTGTGAATCGGTTGCATGCCATATCAAAAGGTCTTCAGGAATACCGGCAACTCAAAATGTTGAAGACCCCCATCAAGGCCAGTCACATGATTACCCTTTCCATTGTAACCCTGTTGATTGTCTTCACGTCCGTGTGGTTTGGGTTTTATATTTCCAAGGAAGTCACCGTTCCCATAAACGAACTGGCTGAGGCGACCAATCGCATCGCCTCAGGGGATTACGACTTTTTTATTGATCTGGAAACGAAAGATGAGATGGGTCTGCTGGTGAATTCATTTAATCGTATGACCAGGGATTTGAGAACCGGAAAAAACAGACTGGAGTCAGCCAATCAGGAGCTGGTGGCCGGCAATCTGGAATTGGAACAACGCCGGATGTATATGGAGATTGTTCTGAAAAGTGTGGCCGCGGGGGTGGTGTCAGCGGATGCCAGGGGTCGAATTTTGACCATTAACAAATCCGCGGAAAGGATGCTCAACATAAAGGCGAAAAAGATCATTGGGAAGAACTACAAGGAGATCTTGTCCCGCGAAAACAAAAAAATTATTGAAGACTTTATTCGGAATGAGGGGCTGCTTCGAAAAGGGTTTATGAATAAACAGATTCGGATGTCAGCCGGAAATCGGCAGTTGACCCTGCTGGTGAGCCTGAACGTTCTTCAGGATGATCGGGGAAGGTATCTGGGGCTTGTGGCTGTTTTGGAGGATTTAACCGAGATCGAAAAAGCCCAACGGATGGCCGCGTGGCGAGAGGTGGCGAGGCGTATCGCCCATGAAGTCAAGAACCCGTTGACGCCCATTCAGCTTTCAGCCCAACGACTTAAAAAACGCTATGGTGAGAAGTTGGGTGATGAAGATGCAAAAGTATTTCTCGAGTGTACGGGGATGATTATTACCCAGGTGGATGAACTCAAGCGTCTTGTCAATGAATTTTCCAATTTTGCCCGCATGCCCGCAGCAAACCCGGCGCCTTCCAATATCAGCGAAATCATCGAAGAATCTTTAAGGCTTTACAGGGAAGCGCACAAGGACATTACCTTTATGTTCAACCATTCAGGGAAGGCGCCCATCTTCAACCTGGACCGGGAGCAGATAAGGCGTGTTATGATCAACCTGCTGGACAATGCTATCGAGGCCATGGAAGGCAAGGGTGAGGTGGTGATTGACCTGTATTATGACAGTGTCTTGAAAATGGTTCGAATTGAGGTGGCAGATAACGGTCGAGGCATTGATTCCCAGAACAAGGCAAGGTTGTTTGAGCCTTATTTCTCCACCAAAAAGCATGGAACAGGGTTGGGGCTTGCCATCGTCAGCACGATTATTACGGATCATGACGGGTTTATCAGGGTGAAGGACAATCACCCGAAGGGAACGAAATTCGTAATCGAACTGCCAACGCGGACATAGGAGACACAGGGGACGCCCACTGCAACATGATTTTATATCATTTTATATGGACATTCCCGCTGTTTTTTTTGATCATGGCCGCTTCTTTTGCAAGAAGCAAACGCTTAAGGGAGCGGCTTGCCCTGGACCTGCCGAAAGGGTTGCCCAAAAAAGGCAACCTTTGGGTTCACGCCCTTTCGGTGGGGGAAGTGCTTTCGGCCGTTCCCCTGGTGGAGCACCTGAAAGTGGTGTTTCCCGAAAAAGACATTGTGCTTTCCGTGACCACCCGAAGCGGTATGGCGTTGGCAACGGAAAAATTTTCAGGCCGGGTGGCGTGTATCATGACACTGCCGTTGGATGCCTGGTGGTGCACAAGACGCGTCATCAACTGCGTGAGGCCGTCGGTTTTCATTCTGGTTGAAACGGATTTGTGGCCCGGATTGCTCAGTTTCTTAAAACAGAAAGGTGTCAGGAGTTTTCTGGTGAACGGCCGGATTTCTCCCCGTACCCTGAAGTCCTACAAAAAGGCGCCGGTTGTGGTGAAGCGGTTGTTCGCTCCTCTAGCGTATTGTCTCATGCAAACGGATCTGGACCGGGACAGGTTGTTGCAGCTGGGGATGGACCGGGAAAAGGTGATCACCACGGGCAATATTAAATTTGATCGCGAAATGTTCACCATGGACGCTCATGAAAATGGGCAATGGTTGGAAACACTCGGGTTGGAACCGGAAATGCAGGTCTGGGTGGCCGGCAGCACTCACGAAGGTGAAGAGGCTGTGTTGTTGCGGGTGTTTCAGGATTTGAAACGAAAATTTCCCATGTTGCGCTTGATTATCGCACCGCGAGATGTGGGCAGATCCCACGAGATTTCGAGCATGATCCGTAAGCAAGGCATGGCGGTCGTTTTAAGAACAACGGTTTCGAAAAAAAGCCATCCCTATGATGTTTTGGTCCTGGATACGGTGGGTGAGTTAGGATATGTCTACGGCGTGGGCGATACAGCATTTGTGGGGGGGAGTCTTGTTCCCATCGGCGGGCATAACCTGCTGGAGCCTGCCGATTTCGGTATCCCCGTGCTTTTCGGACCCCATACCCACAATTTTGAATTTATGTCCGAATCTATTTTGAAGGCCGGCGGGGGGTTCCGGGTTCAGGATGATGCCGAACTTCATGATGCCATGGAGCGTCTTCTGTCGGATTCCGCGTTGCGCAAACGAATGGGGGGCAGGGCAAAGTCATTTGTGGTTGAAAACCGTGGGGCACTTAAGCGGGTTATGGGTTATATTGCCCAACATCAGTTCAAAGCTCAAAGCTGAAAGCTCAAAGGGCGTAGATGATAACGCTTTCAGCTTTCACCTTTCAGCTTTGGAGTGGGCCGATGAGAAGATTTTTGCACAGGACAGACTGGTCATCCATTCACCGGGAGAAGTCCCTCAAGTTTTATACGCCTGTGTTGGCGTTTTTTTCATGGTTATATGGTTTTGTGCAAAGGCTTCGGTATGCCGCATATGGCCTGGGGATTTTAAGGAAAAAAAGCTTGCCGGGGTTTGTGGTGAGTGTGGGGAATCTTACGGTCGGCGGGACGGGAAAAACACCGGCGGTTGCTGCGCTGGCGAAATGGGCGTTGTCTGAAAAAATCCGAGCCTGCATCATCTCAAGGGGATATGGAGGGCGGTACAAAAGTCGTGTACTGGCGGTATCCGACGGAGAGCGGATCCTGGCAGATTCCCGTTTGGCCGGAGATGAGCCGGTACTCTTGGCCCGTAATGTCCCCGGAAGTCCCGTGGTATTGTCCAGAGAGCGTTATCTGGCGGGAATGTATGCCCACAAAAGGTTCGGGTCTGAGTTTTATATTATTGATGATGGGTTTCAGCATATGCAGTTGGAGCGGGATTTGAACCTGGTGCTGATGGACGCAGCGCACCCCTTCGGAAATGGGCATCTCCTGCCCCGGGGACCGTTGAGAGAACCCCTGGACCAATTGGCACGGGCGGACGTTTTTATTCTGACGCGGGTTAAGAAAGATAGCAATGGGCGGTCATTGGCTTATTTGAAAGAAAATTATCCCCACATCCCCGTCTTCTGCGCGGATCATGTGCCGGACAAGGTGATCTTTCCCTGTTTGGATCAGGTTTTTCCCCCAAAAATGTTAAATGAAAAACGGGTGGTGGCTTTTGCCGGAATCGGCAATCCCGGGGTGTTTCGAGAGACTTTGATGGAAATGGGTGCTGAGGTGGTTGAATTTTGTGGGTTTAAAGACCATTATCACTATAAAAAAGAGGATCTTGACCGTCTTGTTCGGTTGAAATCGCAAACTGACGCCCAATACATTCTGACCACTGAAAAGGACTGGATGAGAATTTCTTCTATCTGGACGGAATGTTCGGAAATAGCATATTTGAGTATTCAATTTTCCTTCCTGCCGGGGCAGGAAGGGGTTTTCAGGATGATAGAGAATGCGTTTAGAAAAAAATGAAATGTTTTTAGCCGCCGTATCCCTGATCCTCAACGGTTTGGTGGGGTTCCTGGGGCTTATCCCCATCCGCGCGGGGCAATTCCTGGGTCGTATGCTGGGACGATTCTTAGGGATTGCGACGGTGGGACCCATGAAATCATCTTTAAACGGTCTACGGATGGTTTTTGGCGATCGGATGTCGGAAGAGCAGTTGAGAAAACTGAATCGCCGGGTGGTACTTCATTTCGCGCAGATGTTGTTTGAAGTGCCGCATGTTTTCAAGTTGAATATAAAGAATCTGCATCGATATGTTTATTTTGAAAACGAAGAGGCCTTGGCTGAGGCTTTGGCCAGGGGGAAAGGATGCTTCATCCTGACGGGCCATTTCGGGAACTGGGAACTCATGAGCGCGGCGGTTACCCTCAAGTTTCAAACCAGCGGGATCGCGGTGGCGCGACCCGCGGATTTTGCACCGGTCGAAGACTTGTTGATGCGCCTGAGGACCCGATTCGGCACTGAAATTATTCCCAAGAAAAAGGCCATGAAAAAATTGTTGCGGGGCACCCGGGAAAACAAGGCCATGGGCATTCTGCTGGATCAAAATGTGGACTGGTATGAAGGGGTGTTCGTTCCATTCCTGGGTCAACCGGCCTGTACCAATAAGGGCCTGGCGTTGATTGCCATGAAAACAGAGGCGCCGGTGATTCCCATATTCAGCGCACGGCAGCCCGATGGTCGGTACCGTGTGGTGTTCGAAAAAGAGGTGGATTTGATTCGTTCCGGAAGCAAACTTTCCGATACGGAAGAGAATACGGCGCTCTTCAACCGCATCATCAATAAATACATTTATTGGTATCCGGAACAATGGTTCTGGTTTCACAAGCGTTGGAAAACAAGGCCCAGTTGTCCATTTCCGCGAAAATGATAGCCTTTAGAAAAACAAAGAAATTTACCGAGGATGGATATTGAAGGTTTCCTGCGGCAGAAGAATAGAAAAAAGCCAGGTGCAGCGAATCCTCATTCGTGCCACCAACTGGGTTGGGGATGCGGTCATGACCCTCCCGGCCCTGGAGGCGGTGAGGGAGAATTTTCCTACCAGCCACATCACAGTCCTGGCAAAGCCCTGGGTCGCGCCTCTTTTCGAAAACCATCCCGCTGTGGACAGGGTTCTGGTTTTTGACAAGGGCAATGGCGCCAGGGCCGGTTTTGTTGAAATGTTAAGGGTCAGTCGTTTTATTCGAAAAGAACGGTTCGAACTGGCCATTCTTTTTCAAAACGCATTTGAAGCGGCCCTTCTGACTTTTTTTGGCCGGGTCAAACAGCGGGTCGGCTACAAAACCGATGGAAGAGGTTTTATGCTCACCCATGGTGTCCCTCGAACCGAAAAGGTATTGGGAATTCACCAGGTGGGGTACTATTGTGCGATTCTGCGTGCTGTGGGGTGGCCCGCCGAAGACAGGGATCCGGTGCTTCATATGGGTCGTGAGGTTCGGGAGCAGGCGGTCGGAATTTTGAAGTCCAATGGTGTTGATTCACGTGATTTCATTGTGGGTTTGAGTCCCGGGGCTGTGTTTGGAAGCGCAAAACGATGGCCTCCCGAGCGATTTTCGGAGATTGGCGACCGGGTGGTTGAAAGATGGGGCGCCCGTGTCGTTGTGTTCGGCAGCGGCGGGGAAAGGGCCATTGGAGATCGCGTCTGTGAGGCCATGAAACACGAGGCCTTGAATCTTTGCGGAAAAACATCATTAAGGGTGGCCATGGGCGCCATGAGCCTGTGCCGCTTTTTTGTAACCAATGATTCGGGATTGATGCATACGGCTTCGGCCTTGGGTCTTCCCACCGTGGCCGTGTTCGGTTCCACGGATCACGTGACCACCGGACCCAGGGGGCCGAATGCAAGAATTGTCAGGTGCGCCGCATTGTGTGCGCCCTGTTTGAAGCAGGAATGCCCGACCGATCACCGGTGTATGCTGGATATCACCCCTGAAATGGTCTGGGAAACAATGGAAGCGCTGAGGAGGGATGTTTTTTGAAAAAACCGGCTGTTTTTATGGATCGTGACGGCACCGTCAATGAGCAGATGGGATATATCAATCATTTGGACCGCTTTGTACTGCTGCCGGGGGTCGGGAAAGCGATCCGGTTACTCAATGAGGCCGGCTATCTCGCCATCATCGTGAGCAACCAGTCCGGGGTAGCGCGGGGGTATTTTCCCATTGACCTGGTTCATGGGGTGCATGAAAAGATGAAAGCCCTCATAAAGAATGATGGTGCAACCCTTGACGGCATCTATTTCTGCCCCCATTACCCCAATGGAAAGGTTCCCCCGTACGGTATGTCATGCGATTGCCGAAAGCCCAGGCCCGGTCTGATCGGAGAGGCCTGCAAGTCTTTTGATGTTGATATGGAGAATTCTTACGTGGTCGGGGACCGGTGTACCGATATTGAAATGGCGCACGAGGCGGGTTTAAAGGGGATCATGGTCAAGACTGGTTATGGCATGGGGGATCTGGTGTACGTTTTCCCGGAGCTCCCGTTTCAGCCTCTTCATGTGGCGGAAGACCTTTTGGATGCGGTGAAATGGATTCTCGGTTGAGACACAAGGGCGGGCACCCGGGCGGGCACAAGACCCGCCCCTACGGAGAAACAAAGCAAAATGTCGGATGGGTAGGGGCAGGTCTTGTGCCTGCCCGGATGGACAAAAACGTGCCAGTGGAAATCCTCATCGTCAAATTGAGCGCCATCGGCGATGTGGTCCACACCCTTGCTTTTCTGGACGTGCTCCATCAGAATTTCCCTAAGGCGAAGATCGACTGGTTGGTGGAAGAGAGCGCTGCGGGTGTTATTGAAGGGCATCCGGCCATTCGTCGGGTGATCATATCAAGAAGAAAATCCTGGTGGCTAAAGCTGGTTGAAGGCCCGTGCTTCGGTGAGGTTTCCAGGGAGATCTTTTCCTTTTTAAAAGAGATGAGGCATGTTCGCTATGACTGTGTGATAGACCTGCAAGGGTTGCTGAAAAGTGGTGTCCTGGCAGGGCTTTCAAGGGCCGAGCGAAAGGTGGGCATGTCTGGTGCCAGGGAAGGGGCATGGCTTTTTTTAAAAGAACCGTCCGTCAAGGTGAATTATGATCAGCACGCCATCGATCGTTATCTGGAAGTGGCAACACAATTGGGATGTCAGTGGGACCGATGGGACAACCGAATTCCGGTGTCTGAAACTCACCGGCACACTTTGGATCAATTGCTTGCGGGTCATGGTTTTACGGGCGGGAATCTGGTGGCCATAAACCCCATGGCCAAATGGAAGACCAAGCTGTGGGAACCGGACCTTTTCGCGGCCCTGGGGGACCGGATCCTGACGGAATTTCCCTGCCGGATTGTGTTTACCGGAAGTCAGGACGATCGACCGATTATCGAAAATATTTCATCGATGATGAAAAACAGGCCTTTGAATTTGGCAGGCAAAACCGGGCTGAAGGAACTGGCTTCTCTATATGACCGCTGCCGTGTTCTGATCACGACGGATACAGGACCCATGCACATGGCAGCCGCCATGGGATGCCCCGTGGTAGCCCTTTTCGGACCCACATCACCGCTTCGAACCGGTCCCTATGGTCCCGGGCACAGGGTTATGACATCGGGCGCAGTGTGTAGCCCCTGTTTCAAAAAAACGTGTGATCAATGGTCCTGTATGCGGGATATCACCGTGGAGAGCGTCTTTGAAGCTGTGAGGGAGGTATTCTTGCTGGAGAAAACCTCAAAATCTCAGAAAAATGACAATGCGTAAAGGAGACTGAAATGGCCATAAGCAAGGAACTGCTGGATATCCTGGCGTGCCCCAAGTGCAAGGGGGATATCTATTTGACGGAATCGAAAGACGGGCTCATCTGCGATCAATGCAAACTGTTATATGAGATCAAGGATGATATCCCCATCATGCTGATTGATGAGGCAAAACCGTTGTAATAATTCCGCTAACTCCGGTGACACAATACCAAGTTTTCATTGCCCGGCCATCTATTTTTTGACCCGTTTTCGAAAGGTATAAAGGAGTTTCAGCAGGGAAATTAGAACCAGCCCGCCGGCGAACAGGTCTCCGGTGCGGGTGTAGATTGTGGGCGCTCGGGGC
>Ga0233431_1002426_pt1 | contig 26062 bp, 20 predicted proteins | sample SI_118_April2016_FD_179867 | JGI IMG/M metagenome (GOLD analysis project Ga0233431, IMG submission 179867) | Seawater microbial communities from Saanich Inlet, British Columbia, Canada - SI_118_April2016_200_MG | ecosystem: Environmental > Aquatic > Marine > Inlet | place: Canada: British...
TCCTGGCTTGGTCAGCTATCCCCTTATTTACGAATAGTCTGATCCACCAAGTAGCATACGTGCTGAACTTGTATCCTCTCCGATGATCGTATTTATCGACAGCCCGGATTAACCCAATGTTGCCTTCTTTGTCACCAATTATGGACTTTCGCTAGCCAACTGGGGTATAATCTGAAGCTGTAGCCGGAGTGGCGGAATGGTAGACGCGGCGGTCTCAAAAACCGTTGGGAGTTAATCCCGTGTCGGTTCGACTCCGACCTCCGGCACTTTTTAAGAGGACTCGTCAAAAAACAGGTTTTGGTGAGGTCTCTAGCCGGGTAGTGTAGTGGTAGCACAACGGCCTTTGGAGCCGTACGCTCGGGTTCGAATCCCGGCCCGGCTGCCACCTTAATAAACTCATTTTTAAAACACCATCCCTAAATAATTCCAATTACTGCTCGCAATTACCACCAAGCCTTAAGGTCCATACGCAAATCGGAAGGCTTCTCATAAATATATAATGCCTCACGGTATGCACCGGCTTTTGGATTAGCGTTACCATTCGGCAAGAGTCCATAGAAAACATCGCCATCAGTAGGTTCCAAGTATATTACCTTACCATCACCATTGAACACGTACAGCCACGCATGTTTGCTCTCTTCAAAGGATTCACCCACCTGGCCGCGATCACCCACAACTATTACTGATTTGATATCCTCCGTGAGCAGCATATTCCAGAGATCAGCAGCCATATCATTGCAATCGGTCTCACCTTCATAGTAGGTGTGAGTGTTGTAATATGACTGAGCAATCTCTTCCAGTTTTTGCTGCAACCCAAAATCATCGCCCTTCCATGCAGGGCTGCTGTACGTCTCCGTGTTGTTGAACACTTCCTCACGATCAAGTGCATTGTCCGGAGAACGTTCCATCTTTTTGTTAAGAATAGCTATCTCTACTTCCAACCATCTTTTGTCATAGTCAACTGCCGCATTCAGCTCCTTGCTCTTTTCCAGTTCATCTCTTAACCGCAGTATTTCATCAACTGTGGCGCTTCCGCATGCATCCCGTAACTTTGCTTCAGCCTCTACACTCTTCTGGTAGTTCGCATCCAACTCCTGATAGTTTTCTTCCAATATCGATAAGCTTTCCTGTACGGCTGTCAGACTTCCAGAAATACCACTATACTCCACCCCAAGCGAATTGAGTTCCGACCTTTTCGCCTCAAGATTGGTATTCAATTCAGCAACCTGTTCCTGTAGCTGCTCTACAGTTGAGTCATGAACTGCTATTCGGTCTTCAAGTTCCGAATTTTCCAAATCCAGCGCCCTCGCCTGGCTATCTTTAATCGCATATCCTATACCAATACCAGCGCAAATACACACGATCAAACCCACTACAATTACACGAACCGATATCTTTTTCATATATGTCTCCCGTTCATTTCTGGTGTAAGACTATGTCATCGATGAACGCCAAACTAGTTCCACCATTATAACGCAATTGGAATTGCGAAAATAAACACCGAAGGTTGATCATATCAACAAGTTCTCTGAATACCACTCTTTCCCTACTCCAATTTCTCTCCAACAAATCCCTTGTAGCCTCGCAAGAATTCAACTGCATAGTTTACCTTTTTCCCTTCAAGCTGAACGCGGCGCAGACCTAGTACTCCATCCCCAGTGCCTACTCCTACAGGCACCTCAGAATTGGAGGGTAATGATATTACTACTCCCGGATCCGATTGCTCCACGTCAGGTAAGACCACAGCCTCCAGCACCTTCAACATCTTTCCATTCCATCGAGTGTAACATCCCGGCCATGGATAGAAGGCGCGGATTCTTCTTTCTAATTCTACCGCTGGAAGGTACCAGTCCAGCTCCCCATCTTTCTTCGAAATTTGTTTTGTATAAATCGCATCCCTAGTATACTGACGTTCCGGCTGCAATTCGTGCTCAAACCATTTTGGGAGAGTTTCTATTAACAATTGCGACCCTATCTTAGCTAGCTTCAATTCAAGGGATTCGGTGGTATCCGAATTATCTATCGATACTTTTTTCGGGGCTAAGACAGGACCTGTATCCATACCAGAATCCAACAACATTATGCTGACCCCGGTCTCTTTGTCACCAGCCAAAATTGCAGAAGCCACTGGAGATGCCCCACGATATTTGGGCAAAAGAGATGGATGAATATTGAGGCATCCGTATTTCGGGATATCCAGCACCTGTTGCGGTAGTATCTGCCCAAATGCGACCGCTATTATAACATCAGGTTTAAGGTTTGCCAAACGCTCGACTTCAGACAGATCCCTAAAATTTTCCGGTTGAAATACGAGTATACCATTATCCAGAGCAGCCTGTTTAACAGGAGAGCTTTTAATCATCCGCCCTCTTCCAGCAAGTTTATCCGGTTGCGTATACACGGCTACAACCTCATATTCGCTTGATATAAGTATTTTCAACGCGGGTAAGCTGAAATCGGGAGTACCCATAAACACGATACGCATTTAATATTTCCATTCTGGAGAAGAGCAGGGGCTATCTTCTATAAATATTCTAACTCTTTAATTTCACTTTTGCCACAAACACGAAGTAAACACACTGCATACCTGACTATCAGGCATGTCCCAATAACTCCATCAGCAAGGGATTTACTCAGAAATAACGCTGCGTTATCACGTCGCATTGCATGTGGATATCTGTATTTTGGAATCTTATTCCTCATTGCACATTCGCTGAACCCGCGCTATACTCTTTATGCTCAAGATGAAACTCAAAAAGCTCATCAAACAGGCTTCAGAATACCTCCCACAAAATAGCCTGGAGGTCATTGAGGAAGCATACCAGTTCGCGCTGGATGCTGGTAAACCCGACTTGGATGCGTCTCTGGAGAGTGCTCTAATTCTGGCTGACCTCAAAATGGATGCCGAGGTCCTTGCTGCTGCCCTGCTTCAAGGTCTGCCTGAAAATACGGAAATGCCGTTAGAAAAATCCAAGAGCAAGATTGGGAAAGGGGTTAAACGGCTAGTAGCAGGCATCAACAGACTCGATAGCATCCCCTGGCTGGAGCCAAACGAAGAACAGTCTGAAAGCCTTCGGAAGATGTTCCTTGCCATGGCCAAGGACGTCCGTGTAATTATCATCAGTCTGGCTAACAGGCTTCAGAAGATGCGTAACCTGAAACGTTTGGATCGCGATAGCCGGAAAGCGATGTCACATGAGACGATGGAGATTTATGTCCCGCTGGCCCATCGTCTGGGAATATGGGAATTGAAAAGTGAACTGGAAGATATAGCATTCTTTAATCTCCACCCTGAAGAATCCAAAGAGATCACTAATCTCCTTGACGTCAGAAAAACTGAGTGGGAAAGAGGCATTACCCACGCCATTCGGGTTCTTCGTGACGAATTTAAGAAAGACAAGCTCAAAGCCGAAGTTGAAGGCAGGCCCAAGAGCGTAAGCAGTATCTACAAAAAAATGCTGCGATATGCCGATCAAGGGAAGGAAGCCACCGATATTCATGATCTCATGGCTATTCGAGTGCTGGTAGACGAAGTACATGATTGCTACAACGCATTAGGGATCATTCACCATCTTTGGCATCCTATCACGGGACAATTCGACGACTATATCGCCAACCCCAGAGGCAACATGTATCAGTCGCTCCACACTACGGTAATGGCGCTTCAGGGCAAACCGCTCGAAATCCAGATTCGAACCTACGAAATGCATCGGGTCAACGAATTCGGAGTAGCCGCCCACTGGAGGTACAAAGAAGGCGAAAAGAAAGATATGCGCTTCGAAGAGAAGATGGCATGGGTAAGGCAGCTTATGGACTGGCGCAAAGAGCTGAGCGGAACGGCTTTCTTCGATGCGATCAGGACCGATATCTTCCAAGACCAAGTATATGTTTTCACTCCTGTAGGTGAGATAAAGGAGCTTCCGCAAGGTTCTACACCACTGGATTTTGCCTATCGAGTTCATACGGATCTGGGGCATCGTTGTACCGGGTCCAAGGTCAACGACAAAATGGTTCCCCTCTCGTACCAGTTGCAGAGCGGGGATGTGGTCAGCGTACTCAGCACGAAAGCGGATCGAGGCCCTAGTCTGGATTGGCTCAATCCCGATCTTGGCTACATAAACAGCAGCCATGCCCGTGAGAAGGTCCGGCAATGGTTCAGAAAACAGGAAAGAGCTGAGAACCTCACTCGAGGTAGGGAACTGTTCGATAAAGAAATGAGACGCCTCGGTATGGGTTTGAGCGCAGCAGATGTCGCCAGCCTTTTCGGTTATGATGATGCGAGTGAACTCTTTCTCTCCATTGGCTGTGGCGATATTGGCGTTAGCCAAATTGGACCCAGGCTCAATCCTGCAGACGAGAAAGATGTTGATGATATTCCCACAACCCCACTAGTTCCGAGGAAGGCACAAGTCACTACCGGGGTTGAAGTACTTGGTGTCGGTGATCTTTTGACACACATTGCCCCGTGCTGCATGCCGGTACCCGGCGATGCGATAGTCGGGTTTGTTACCCGTGCCAAAGGAGTTACTATCCATCGCGCGGATTGCCCCAACGTCATGCAATTGGACGAGCCGGAGAGGCTCATCGATGTCAGCTGGGGAGCTCAGCACGAGTCCTACCCTGTTTCCATCGTTGTCCTGGCCGAGGACCGGGTCGGGCTACTCAAAGACATAACCACCATAATTTCGGAAGTCAAGGTAAACATCGATTCGATCTCAAGTAGAGACCATCATGACGATACCGCTTCCATTTTTCTCACCGTGGAGATTACTGATATCGGCAACTTGAGCCGGTTGCTGGCTCGATTAGAGAGGCTTCAAGGTATTATCAGCGCCACACGCATTGGCAAAGAGAATAAAAAAACTGTAGCCGGCTAAGGCTGCCCTCATTAACTAACTACAACACTATCACCCATGGATACTCCGGCAAATCAAGCCCGATTACTACCCAAAAAACCCGGCGTCTATCTCTTCCGGGATGCTAACGGCACGGTTATCTACGTAGGAAAAGCATCAAATCTTCACAATCGAGTAGGATCATATTTTACCTCCAAACCCTTGACCCACAAGCACCGGAAGATAATTTCGTATTTAACATATATCGATTTCATCATTGCCGGTTCGGAACAAGAGGCCATAATACTCGAAAATAATCTCATCAAAAATCACAAACCACGGTACAACGTCAGGCTCAAAGACGATAAAAGCTACCCCTACCTTAAAATCACCCTCGCTGAAGAATGGCCACGTGCTCACCTTACGCGGCGGCTCGCTGACGACGGCAGCCGCTACTTCGGACCATTCGCCAGTGTCACTTCCCTCCGTCAGACTATGAATCTGATAAATAGGCTCTTTCCGTATCGAACCTGTAAGAAAGCTATCACTGGAACCGATCCTAGACCCTGTCTAAAATTCCACATCAAGAAGTGTTCCGGTCCCTGCATAGGTGCGATAAACCCACGAGAATACAAAGAGATCATCAACCAGGTTATTCTCTTCCTTGAAGGCAAACAGGATCGCGTCATTCGAGACCTTAAAAAAAGGATGGCCGAAGCATCCAATCGGCTTGAATTCGAGAGAGCGGCTTCATTTAGAGACCAAATTCTGGCGATTGAACAAATCATGGAACAGCAAAAAGTTGTGTCCATCCGCAAGATCAATGAGGACATTATCGCCATTGCTCAGACCAAGAACGAGGCATGCGCTCAAATACTCTTCATCCGCAGTGGTAAGATGCAAGGCAATGATCATTTTGTACTGGAAGGAACTCAGGACGAAAAACCGGGCAAGGTCATCACTAGTTTTATCGAACAGTTTTACAGCGCAGGGGCAGATATTCCTCCTCAAATACTACTCCACACAGAGCCCGAGGACAGGGTCTTGATCGAAAGCTGGCTGGAAAATAAACTCGGGCGCAGAGTTCGATTAACAGTCCCACACCGAGGAGCGAAGAAACAACTGGTTCAAATGGCTTATGAAAACGCCTCTGAGATGTTGGAACAATCGCGCAATAAATGGCTGGCTGATACCGGAAAAACCAGCTCTGCATTGGAAGAACTGAGAACCCAACTGCAACTCCCCCGCATGCCCCAGCGTATAGAGTGTTATGACATCTCCAATATCCGGGGAACGGCTGCCGTGGGAAGCATGGCCGTCTTTGAGCAAGGTAGCCCCAAACCAGCACAATACCGCAGGTTTAAAATTAAGGCAATCAGCGGGATTGATGACTACGCCATGATGCAGGAGGTATTGCGACGTCGATTCTCACGCAGACTCCGACCACAAGACGAACAAGCGGAAAACAGTTGGCCACTACAGCCCGACCTGGTACTTATCGATGGAGGCAGAGGCCATTTGAATGCTATCCTCACTGTGATGCGGGAAATGGAGATAGATGACGTTCCAATAGCCAGTATCGCCAAAGAAAACGAGGAAATATTTATCCCCGAATCAGCCAACCCGATAATTCTACTGCGCAATTCCCAGGCTCTGTATCTACTACAACGCATTCGTGATGAAGCTCACCGTTTCGCTATCTCATACCACACCAATATACGCAAGAAAGCTGCTCTGTCATCGAGGCTTGATGATATACCCGGCATCGGCCCAAAACGAAAACGAGTGCTGCTGAGAACGTTCGGGTCACTCAAAGGAATCAAGACAGCTTCCATCAACGATATAGCCTCTGTTCCGGGAATGAACCGTATGCTGGCAGAACAGGTAAAGGTAAATCTCTAGGCCTTCCACGACTATGCGGCTTCTTGATCTCGCTCCTAGAGGGATCGTTCTAACCGAAAGCTGGAGGAAGGAATACTATCAGGTGAGGCCGCACAGTCCCTTTAGATACTGGCCTCCGGATACTGAAATCATTCAGCTAATTTTCATCGCAGCTTTGCCATTAGTAACGATACAATGACTGGGGGCAGACCAAGTACAACCCGTAGATTCCGCAATATCTTATCCATACAACACTGAAAAGGGTGAGGCCATGTGGACTCTGACGGCACTTCGCTCTCAGCTATGCCAGGAGTTATTCTTGAGCTGGCAGTGGGGATGAAGCTCAGGGACATCATGCATCCTGATGATCGTGACAAGGGAACAGCGGTTCTAAAGAAAGTTTTTCAGACCGGTGAGGCCGGAGGTTACGAGGGCAGGTACTTGCACCCGGATGGGCATCTTACCTGGTGGGAAACACACATAGGCCCTGTCAAACGAGACAATCAGGTGGTCGAGGCGATACTGATTACCACGCAGGTCACCGAGCGTGTTCATGCGGAAGAGGCCATCCGGGAGAGTGAAGAGCTGTTCCGGAGTATTTATGCCGATTCGCCCATTGCTATCATGCGGTTCGATGCTGATGGCAAGCTTATCGATGTCAACAGAGCGTGCCTCACCATGTGGGATGTCTCCAAGGTGGAGGACTCTCGATGGTCTAGTATCTTTGCGCCCGATCAATTCTCCTCGGACAAGGCAAAGGAACAACTTCTGAAGGGCGAAGTGGTCAGAGGCGAGATTGAACTTGGCAACAACAAGGCAGCAGAGATGGGCTACTGTGGGGGCACAAGGGCTGATACAGTGCACATGTATATCCTTGCCTCACCGCTAGACGTATCCGAGGGCGGAACCCCAAAAGGTTACATTGTCCAGATTCAGGACATTACTGCCATACGTCAATCGGAGCGAGCGCTGAGAGACTTTTCGCGCCGACTGGTCGATGTACAAGAAGTGGAAAGACGTCATCTTGCACGTGAACGTCACGATCAGATTGGGCAGACCCTCACTGAAATCAGGCTTCTGCTGGAAATGGCCACACTGGAATCTGGCGAAAAGACAAGGGCCCGACTGCATGAAGGGCAGGCAGCTATCAAATATCTCATAACACGAGTTGGCAATTTGTCTCTGGACCTGCGCCCATCGATGCTGGATGACCTGGGGTTGATGCCTTCTCTTTTGTGGCATTTTGAACACTATACCTCACAGGCGGGTATTCGCGTTATCTTTGAGCATTATAAGGGACAGGAACGGCGATTTCCCTCTGAAGTCGAAACCGCCGCCTATCCCATTGTGCAGGAGGCTCTCACCAATGTGACTGGCCATGCCCGTGTGCAGGCAGCCAGGGTTCGACTTGTTATCGAACGCGATATGCTGACTGTCCAGATTCAGGACCAGGGCTCAGGATTCGATCCGGAAGTCGCGCTGACAGGTGGTTCCAGCGGACTCCTCGGGATGCGAGAGCGGGCCAATTCCCTTGGCGGTCAACTGATCATTAGCTCGGAACATAGACGAGGAACGGACCTCGTCGCTGAATTGCCTCTTGAAGTGAACAGCGACAATCAGTTAAAGCAGGACGCGAGATGACGTCGATAGTACTGGCAGATGACCATGATTTCACCCGGCGCGGCCTGCAGACTGTGCTGGAAACTCAGCCCGGTTTTCATATTGTTGGAGAAGCGCGGGATGGTCTGGAGACGATTGAAGCAGTCGAACGCCTCCAACCTGATGTTCTGGTAGTGGATGTTGTTATGCCGGGGCTTGCCGGATTGGAGGTCACGAGACGAACCAGACAGGTTTCGTCCAAAACGTGTGTGGTGGTGCTTTCTATGTACGACAACCATGCCTACGTTGCCGAAGCGCTCCGCGCAGGTGCCAAAGCCTATGTGCTCAAACGATCAGAATCCCGGGAGCTGGTGACTGCCATACGGGACGTCATCGCAGGGCAACTCTACCTCAGTCCGCCGCTGTCTGAAAGCGCTATCAAGGAAATACATTGAACGCGCCGAACAGGCCCTGACGGATTCGTATGAGATGCTGACCGCCAGAGAACGAGAGGTACTGCAATTAACGGCTGAGGGGCCTTCCAAAGCAGATATCGCCGAACGATTGTACATCAGCGCGCGTACCGTCGACGCTCACCGCGCCAGCTTCATGCAAAAACTGGGGCTTCACTCCCAGACAGAGCTAATCCGATACGCATTGCGAAGAGGCATAATCCAGCTTGAAGGCTAACACTCTGTCTGGCACACTGATTAAAAATAGACGAAGGCTATGTTGGCAGCAGTGATAACTACGCTGTATAATGACCTCAAGCAGGCTAGGGAATGACCTTGATTCACATATCGGATTCATAAATCTGTTATCTGCACAGGGGGTGTCTATGGGCTAGATATCATACATGATTTTCGGTCATCGGTTTAACGTAAGCGATCTATTCATAAAGGAGGCCAGCCAATGGTAACGACCCCCCCCAAATGGGACATCGAGGCGGATGTTGTAGTAGTTGGAACCGGTGGTTCCGGGCTAACCGCCGCAATCGTTGCTCACGATCATGGTGCGAAGGTAGCACTCTTGGAGAAAGCCCCTAAATTCGGGGGCACAACAGCCTTCTCTGGCGGTGTGCCTTGGGTTCCTAATAATCACCATTTCAACGATGTCGACTACGGCCAAGGTAGCGACTCGCGCGAAGAGGCAATGACATACCTCAAGTTTCTTGCTGCAGGCCAAGTCGCTGAAGAACTTCTGGAGGCTCTCGTCGATACTGGTCCAGAAATGATCAAGTACATCGAAGAGCACACCGACCTGAAGTTCATCTGGTCAGGACAGCCCGATTATCACCCGGAAATGCCTGGGGCGAAGAAGGCCGGGAGAAGTCTTGGTCCTCCGAGATTTGACAGCAACTTGCTGGGTAAATGGAAAGAACATCTTCGTCTGGCTCCCATCTTTTGCCTTCCCCTGGACTGGAATGAGATAGAAGCGGCCAATTCCCTTGTCTTTCCCACAAAGCTGGATTTCGAGCTGATCGGGCAACGCATGAGCGAGGGTATTGTGGGTATGGGCATGGCCTTCGTAGGATACTTGATGAAGGCTTGTTTGGATCGTGGAATCGAACCTCAACTCGAAACCCGTGTACTTGATCTGGTGGTTGAGGACGGCCGAGTCATTGGGGTTCGAGCCGATAAAAACGGCAAAGACGTATTCATCAGTGCTCAAAAAGGCGTCATCCTGGCATCCGGCGGGTTCGAATGGAATGAAGAGCTGAAAGCTCGCTTTTTGCCCGGACCTTCCCCATTGCCATTGAGTCCACCGAGTTGCGAAGGTGATGGACTGAAAATGGCCATGAGTGTTGGAGCTGACTTGGGCAACATGGCCGGTTCCTGGGGTACACCTGCATCGGTCATCCCGACCGAGGAATGTGACGGAAAACCATTAACGCGTCTGACGATTGGCGAGCGATCGCTACCGCATACAATCGTAGCCAACCGCTACGGCAAGCGATTTATGAACGAATCTCACAACTACAACGATATCACCAAAGCGTTTAATGCGTTCGATGCTAACACATACGATTATTCCAATGTGCCGGCGTGGTCTATCTTTGATCAACAGTTCCGGGACAAATATGGAGTTCTGACCGTAATGCCTGACATGCCCACACCAGAGTGGCTCACCCAGGCCGATACGATCGAAGAGCTGGCCCAGAAGGTAGGCATCGATGCTGAGGGTTTAGCGGCTACGGTCGAACGATTCAACCAATTCGCTCGCACGGGTGTAGACGAAGATTTCAAGCGAGGGCAAAGCTATTACGATGTAGCTATAGCCGACCCGAACCAAACACCCTGCCCATGTCTGGGTACGATCGAAAAGCCTCCTTTCTATGCTCTGTCGGTTTATCCCGGCACGCTCGGTACCAAAGGCGGCCCCGTGGTCAATGTAAATGGCCAGGTAATGCATATCTCCGGAAAAGCCATCGAAGGGCTGTATGCAGCCGGCAATGTGATGGCTGGTGTTACTGGGCCAGGGTATGGTGGTGCCGGTGGTACGATTGGACCCGGCATGACATGGGGTTACATTGCTGCCAAAGATGCCGCACAGCGGATATAATTGCCAGCCATTAACCTGTTGGAATGAGATGCAAATCTTGTGCCTTGAGATAACGATCTGAACCTTTGAAGACGGGAGGCAGAAGGAGGCGAGACTAGCAAATAAAGAATCTCTGAATAAGTCTCGAATCATGAGATAATAGTGACAGGATTTATTCAGAGATTCCCTAATTCAATCTTGGCGATCTACAGGCAAAGGTAAATCAAATATTTGAAATCACTTGCAGAAGCTCAATGTAATGCTCATGCGAAGGGAATCCCTATGTTTCAGAGTCCACAATCTACATGTACATTCCCTATCAAACTTGAGGGTCAGCCCAGTTCCATATTCTATCGTCTCCTGATACGATTGCCATGAAATGATGAATACAGTAACTCCGAATCGCAAGGTTCTAATTGTCATCGCTTTGTTGGCGGCAATCGCAGGACTTGCTGCCACGAGAAGCCTACGAAAACAGGCTTAGCTAGCAAGTTGGGTCGGGAAATGAACGCTCGCTTTGCTGTTCTCTGTGGGGATGATAATCTGACATATCAAGCTTTTATAATGAATAATAGATATATCAAAGCACTGACTGGACTGGTACTGTTATCCGCATCTATTCATATAGTTATACTTGTAATTTATTCTATTATTAATTTGGATATTCGTTACCTAAACTATTTCAATATCATCGATGTTGATCTATTCCTCCCCGAAATAGCAGATGGCCCATTAAGCCAAATACTTTCAATAATCACAATTGTGGTTGTTTTCATAGTAATCTATGCTGGTTTGACGAAGAAAAATAAGACGTTGGGATAGACTCTGCTACACCTCCCTGGCGCTATCATAGAATAATGGCACAGCCATAAAAAAGGCTATCCAGCTATTGCTGAACAGCCTTTTTGTTACTGTCAGTCGAACCTTGACTCAGCCGATTTGTGCAATTTGAGTGGATCATTATCCACCTCAATTAGTCTATCCGGCTTATTCTGTGCTGCGATTCCCCATCTAATTCAGATACCTGTCAAGACGTATTCGAGGATCAGAACATTCCCGTGATATCCTGCACGATGCACATGGCGAAAAACAAGACAATCCCGGTCAGTGTTAAACCAAAACCAATAACCGCCAGAGTAGCTCCTGCCAGCGCTAATCCGGAAACAAAGATGGTCAGGATGCCCATAATAAGTCCAATCAGCCCCACGATTGCAATACCTACTCCAACCCACGGCAGCACATTCACCCATCGAGATGACATGATCACTTTTCTACCAATACTTCTTCCGCCCTTTTTGATCATCGAACGTGCTCCTTACAGTTATCTAAAATAGTTTCCTTGGCAACTAATGTACCATAATATAGTTGCCCTGTCAACTAACTTTCGAGGCTGATTTAATGAAATCGAGATGAATAGAGGTTCTTACGCCGCATCCTTGATCAGGTAAACCGCGCCCATGAGCCCAAGTATGCCAATATCCATCACTGCGGCCATTGTGAGGAAATGGGCTCTTTTCATGTAGTGGCTGAAAAAGAACACCATTACACCATATGTGGCGGGAAGCATCAGGGCTGCAAACGAGGGGAGAAATACAAAAAACCTGGGAAGGTCATTGGAAAGCTCATCGGGGAGGTCAGGATAAATACTAATACTATAGCCAACGAGTATAAGATAAGGAACGAGGACTGCCATGAGTAAAAGAAATTTGTTCGATGTATTATCCATTATCCTACTCCCCTATTTGATAGATCGAAAAATGCGAGTGCGTTTTCGGTGGTCTTCCGAGCAACGAATTCCAAGTTGCCACCCTTTAGTTTGGCCACCGTTTCCAGAATCACATTGGCCACATCTGCCGGTTCGGAAGGACGAGCCATATCCGTGCCTCTATGATAAACCACTGGCGTATCCGTTTCCAGCATCAGGTTTTCCCACGGCGTTTCCCTAATAGCCTGAGTATGCTCTGCGCCGTACTGTACGGCGGGGGTAGCCGACGTAAAAAAGCCAGCACTGTGAAGCTCACTCAGTACGCTCATAGGCCCGCTATACCAGTGAAATACCGCCTTCTGAACTTGTGATTCTCGAACAATTCTCAGGCAGTCTTTCCATGAGTATCTGGAGTGTACCGACACCGGTTTTTCAAACCTCATAGCGATATTCAAGACGTCCTTCAGTACTTTGTGTTGAGTGTCTTTGCTTGCTCTCTGTTTTGCCCTTTTGTGATAGTCCAGGCCTATTTCACCAATGGCCACTGCGTTTTCGATATTGTTCTCTATGAACTGAAGGTTATGTTCAATTCCTTCTGACGTTTCGGCGAGGTTTTGGGGATGGCAGCCAAGCGCCGGGAATACAAATGACTTGTATTTTTCGGCAAATTCCAAAGCCTGACTGTTGGATTCGTAATCGACTCCCACGGCAATAATTGCTATCAGGCCGGATTCCTGTGCCCTGCCGATAACAGAGGCCAGATCATCGACTTCGTCGAGATGGGCATGGGTATCGATGAGTTTGTGCATTTCTAGATTGCCTCAAGTGTTAGGTCATCGACCGTTTTGACTTCTCGCGAGAGATCGGTGATAGCCACGGTTCGCTGTGGTACCGCTGATCGGTAGGCGGAGGAAGTGAATATGGTGAGGCATCGTCCACCGTACATGATTTGATTAGCATTCGGCTGGTGTGATCTGATAAGGACATTCTTGTTCAGTTTATTCATCTTTTCTTCGAACCAATCCCAACCGAATGGCAGCCTTCCAAACTGGAAACCGGTCCCAAGATAGCCCCCGCTTGTTTCTTGCCAGTCTCCCCATGTGATCTGCCGCCACTGTTGGCTCCCAAACTCAATATTCTCGATATCCCTAAGGGTTTCAACTTCGGGCAGTGCGCCATGCAGCGCGATAATCCCGTTGGATGTCGAGACGGCCAGAGGGAGTTTGGCCAAGCCTTCGGCATACCGGTCCCATCGGGTCCGATCCAGTCGAGCCCAGAAATCAGCGGGGCGAAACGGAATGGCCTGCTGGCCTTCGTGGTTTCCCATCAGCAGGAAAAGATTATCGGGGTATTCCATTTTCATCTTTAAAAGTATGCTCAGATTTTCCTCTGACGCCGGACCACGGTCTACATAATCACCCAGGAAAACGATCTTGTTTTCAAGGTTCAGATATTTTTCGAATATCTTTTGGGTTGCATCGATATCTCCGTGAGTATCACCGACAAAAATCGCCCTTCCCGATTCTATTTGAATCAGGTTTCCTTCCTGTTCGAACCTCTTTTCGACCTGGTTCAAAAGGCTGGTTAGTTCATCGATTGCCATAATGTCTCGCACCGGATTATTCCGGCTGACAGTGTGGGCAAAAATAAGTACCTCGTCCGCGAATGCTGATCCGGGTGATAGGAGACCCGCAGGTTAGGCATACTTCGCCTCGGCGGTGCGCTACCTTAAACTGGGTATGTGCCATGCCTTCCGCACCATCGGGTAGCCGATAGGTACTGATACTGGCCCCGTTGTGTTGTATTCCCCGTTTCAGTACTTCAATTATGGAATCGTGCAGGCCGTTGATCTCGCTCATGTTAAGGTCTTTGGCTCTCTTCAAAGGATGAATTCTGGCTGCAAACAGAGCTTCATCGGCATACATATTCCCGATACCGGCAATTGCATGCTGATCGCAGAGAAGCGCTTTGATGGGTATGCCGTGACGATTGGTTACCTGGTGCAAAATTCCTGGGCTGAATGCATCGTCTAGAGGTTCCGGTCCCAGCTTGCCGACTATTTCTTGCGAGTCTTCTACCAGCCAGAGAGATCCGAATTTACGCTGATCGATAAAGTAAAGGTCCGTTCCACTCAACTGAAAAATGGCCGTAATGTGCTTTTGATCGGAGTTCGTCTCGAATAGTAGAGCCCCAGTCATTTTGAGGTGCAGAACCATAGTTTTACCATCGGATAGATCAAAAAGGAAATATTTGCCTCGACGGCGTATTCCCTTGAGCGTTTGTCCGATCAGTCCCCGGCGGAATTCATCAGGCGAAATTTTTGACAGAGCTTTTTGCCAAAATATCGTAACGTCTACAACACTCTGTCCCACAATAACAGGAGCGAGCGCGTTTTTAATGGTTTCGACTTCCGGTAGCTCAGGCATTGTTTACATCAGGAATTATAGCAGATACCGTACAATACAGGCTATCAAAATACCTTTCGCCAGCTACGTCCTAAAAAAGCTGTAGTCAAGCGCAATGTGTGGTAAAGTCAGATGCTTCATTTCGAAGTGAACTTTGCCCCTGTATTCTATCGGTATTTCGACCATAGATGAAGGAGGTTCTAAGTCATGGCTGACGAAGTCCATCAAAGGCTGGCTGAGGTTCTCGATACTCTGCCAAATGGTCTTCCTGCGACTGACACCGGTGTGGAAATAGAGCTGCTTAGGAAAATATTTACTCCTGAGCAGGCGGAGCTCTTCTGTGATATGAGGCTGACCTACGAAACCGCCGAGAAAGTAGCCGAACGTACCGGGCGTCCTTTGGAAGGCATCGATGACAAACTCTTCTCGATGTGGGAGCGGGGCCAGATCTTTTCAATCAATATTGGAGGAGTCCGGGTGTACAAAATGATGCCCTGGATTTTAGGGATTTACAAGTTCCAGTTGGCTCACCTTGATGAAGAGTTTGCCGAGCTCAATGAAGAATGCTTTCCCATGTTCGGAAAGCAATTCTTCGAGAATAAACCTCAATTGATGCAGACCATCCCCATTGAGGAGAGCATCTCCCTTAGCCAGGATGCCCTGCCTTACGAGAGGGTTTCAACCCTTATTGAAAATGGCCAGCCTTTCATGCGAAGACGGATAGATTGCTCTCGTAGTTGCTGCAGGACTTCCTACTTCGGTCTTCTCGTATCTGCTTTTCCCACACCCTATGCATAACACATTCCCGAAAGAAGGTCTACTGTATTGATGCCGGGCTAGTAACTGTTCCGCGCAGGTCAGGCTCTCTGCCGTTTTACCGTATAAAAAACTGCCAGACTAATTGATAGGACGGCAATCACTGGGATAATGATCAACCAGTAACTAATGCCATCTCCTGAGTCGTTATCGCTCTTGCTCGTCAATGGTCTGAATTCGTCACCATCCGGAGAAGCATCAGGTGCAAGATCAAGTACTAATGTGGACTCAGGTGTTGGTGTAGACACAACCTCAGGTGAAGTAGGTTCAACTACAGGAGATACATACACGGGTGCTGCAGGTGTGAGATCAGTTACAATTTCCGACTCCGCTAATACGGCAAATTGTGTAAAGTGACTGGCAGCTCCGCTAACAGTATGATTCACAGTATCCACCACTACAGCAGAAAGTTCCACCCAATCACCGGTTACAGTATCATAATAAGCCAGAACCAGATCTTCTGCTGCCACCCCTTCCGGCAATGCGGCCAGATCGTAGGTCATGGTTACAGTTACGGGAGGATTAAAAGTCGCACCATCAGGACCAAAATCAGCTACAACCACCATGTTCCTACCGGGCGAAACCGGAGCAGGCGTAGCCTCCTGATAAGTTATTTCAGTAAGAGCATTCCCATCAACATCTCTGGCCGTAGTGCCGGCAGGCACTTCAACTGCTGCGTTGCCATTAGAAGAAGCGACCATAACTGATTGAGTCATTACACCATCAGCATCGATCTTGCCGGTAATATCTTTTGAGACAACTTCGGCGGTTAGTACCGGAGATTCTTCCTCAACACCATTATCGCTACTGGATGTAACACCACCACCACTGCTACCGCTACTATACCCAGATCCATAGCCAAAGACAGATTCAGTAAAACCAATCCCATCAACAGCCAAAGACAAAGTGAACACCAACATCGTCATAACTGCCAATGTCAGCAGAGCACTCAAAAAGATTCTGTTGGTTCTTATATATCGTGTATGCATTTTACCTTCCCTCCACGATTCCAAAAATATTACCATGAGTATCCGATATGTATTCGTCCTGAGTATAAGCAGTGCATAAAACAGAAACAAACATGACAGCCCCCAAAAAGTAATACGGGTTCACCTGTTAAAAAACTCAGGTTCGAGCACATGATCAATTCTAAAAAGCGAATCTGGTACTAACCCGGATCGTCGCATTCGCCGTGTTCACTCCCAAATGCCACCTTGTTCAGCAAAAACATAGACGCAAATCCAGCCAGCACAACAACCCCGAGGATAGCGGCGCGAGAAACTAAACTTGCCATAAGAGCAGTTTCTTCAGAAAGACCTCCTAAAAGAATCCCAAGGGCCACAAGTCCGCCTTCGGTTGCGCCCAAGCCTCCCGGCAGGAAAGAAAGGCTTCCCCCCAATGAAGCAAGAGGGAAAACAGCCAGAGCTATAACGAACAAATGTAAATCTGTGGAAATCCCTATAGCCGAGAGACTTAAAAAATAGATCAGCACTTCAATCAACCATGAAATACCTCCCAACAACAGATTGATTCCGACAATCCTGGGAGTGAGTATCAAGCGCTGACTTGAACTCACCAGCTGAATCACCTGGTCCAGCTTTGACCCTAAGCATTTATGCATAATTCTGGTGATGATTCCCCATTTCACCGATAGTCCCCAAATTATGAAAAGTGCAACAGCCGACAAGAAAAGGGATAACGCTATAACAAGGTGAGAGAAATCACCCAACAGCAGTAGCCCCAGAATAGCCAGCAGTGCCATGACAACGAGATCCGCAAGACGTTCGGCAATTAGAATAGAAACACTTTTGGAAACAGGAATACCGAAAAAGCGCCGTGCGTAAATACTCTTGGCCACTTCACCAATTCGTGCCGGAGTAAAAATAAGCAGAGATCCAGCTCCAAAGGCAATCATAGATGTGAACCGTTTAATAGATACTGACGGGGCTACTTTCTTTAGAAGTATCTCCCAGCGCCAATAACGCAATCCTTGATTAACTACGGCCAGAAAACCAATAAGAATGAGACTATCCCAACGGAATGCATCCCAGGAATCACGTATTTTCTGCGTATCCCCAACGATTGCGATAACAAGCACAATACACATGCATATACCTATTCCCGCAAGGAGAGTTCCGAACCTTCCCAAACCTCGCGCATGAGGTTCAAAGGGTCCGGTAATTTCATCAATTGCTATAGTTTCATTCATGGGCACCCTCAGTTTTGCCTTCAGATAAAACTGTTTCACTTCCCCGTTTCATCACGGTTATAGTATCGGTCTCGAAACTGAACTCGAATCCCGCTGCAATCAAGTTACCCAGCGATGACTGAATAACCCTTTTATCCAGAAAGAGGAATCGGATATCTTCGCTTTCAGCCAGAGAGACTATCTCTTCAGAAGAAATATCTTCCGAAAGCAGCCGATGGGCCATCTTTACCTGAGCATGCTCCTCTCCATCTATGAACCACGCGAGATCGGTGGCTGTATAAGCCGGCATATGAGTATAGCCTTCAATCCACCAACCGAAATTGTGACCGCCTTCAGCTTCCGTTGCCACAACTATTGCATCGTTGATTCTGTTTTCATCAAGCCACTCCATAGCTGGAAGCACAGAATCATCTACTACTGCATACCAGCCAGCGGCAACCTCAAACCGACGATCTCCAATTACCCCGATAATAGACACTATAAAAACAACCAGTGCCAGAGATGCTACGGCAAAAACATGTCTTGCCGGCTGGTGCCTGAACAAGGAAACCATTGGAACCAGGACGATGCCAAGAAGCAGAATTAGTCCGATTTCGATAAATGCCAGACACCTCAGCTCACGAAGTATAAGAAATCCGGCAATCCCGGCAAATAAAACGGATGCAGCTCCAGTTGAAATCAACGAGTTGCGACCACCAAGCAATTTCGGGCTAAGAATAAAGGCCACAGCAGCAAAATTGATAATACCGAACCACAACACAATCTCCCACTTCCATGACTCACCCAACCATCTCAGCATTTCCATATATGATAAATCTCTTGAATTCACGGATCCGGATGAACTCAGATAGTCGTAGTAGGTAGTAAAAAAAGCCAAGCTCATAATGCATGCAGGCACTGCCCACCAGACCAACGCCAAACGTATCCTGCAAAAAAGGGCGGGTTTGTTTTCACGCCATAGTTTGGTTGACATGATAAGAAGAACCATACCACTAGCCATGACAAGTATTATGGTTGGAAGAACATTTGAACCCGCTGTTGCCACTGCTGTAAAAGCAGATAATATGAACCATTTTTTGGTGCCTGTATCCATTCCTTTGATAAGGAAAAACACAGAGAAAATAAGGAAGAAAGTTCCCAATAACTGAGGATATCCTCCAAAACAGAGGACTTCGTAATTGTAGGGACTCAGTACTGATACGATAGCAACAACAGCAGCAATCAGAGGAGAAACAGCGGTTCGCAGAAGTATATAAACCGGCACACAAATAAGAACAGAGCAAGCTATACCCAGGAACTTCAGAGAAAGCAAACCGTTATCCACCGAAACTGTTTTTACGAGCAATGGGAAAAGGGGTGGGTATGATTGAAATCCGGCCCTTATCTGTTCTCCCCCAAACAACTGATGTGCAAAGGCGAGCCATTGTCCCCCATCGGAACCCGGAGGTGCCGCATTTCCACTGAGTTCCATCCATCGATAGGCAGAAACCCCCAACATCAAAAACAAGAGAAGAAGAACACCAACACAATTCCTTTGTTCATTTAACCAAGTGAGGAACAGGTTGGGCTTATTTGTCTTTGTGTCCATATCTAATCACTCATACCAAAGAGGGAACAGGGGAGGCCTGGTGCAAAATATCTTCAATGAGAGACACCACTTCCCACCCCTCTTTTGTGGATACAGGAGAATCCTTTTTTTCAATCACTGCATCCAGAAATTCCTTTATCAAGAGGTCATGCCCAAATAAGAATTGTTTGCGGATAGATCGAAAGCCTGAAGCCCCGATACCGTTCCAGAATCCAAAGGTCCCCTTTAGTGACGTTTTTAACACATCAGTCGCGTTGTGACCTTTTTCGGGAGGCAAATGCACCAGGACATCCCGGAAAAGGTCCAGCACAAGCACCGCATTTGAACAAAACAGGATGAGTACCCACTCCGAAAAGGGGGCTCCAAACCACATTGTCAGATAGCTGGCACCCTGCTTACCTTGTAAGCGAGCTTCCATTCGATGTGATAAATCACCGGGCTCACCGGTCTGCCATGCCTGTTCTACGTTCAGGTCTCCGAGAAAGTGTCGCATGAGGTAGAGCAAATGAGGAGCTTCATCGAAGAAAAGCCCTCCCGGCAGTTCACCGTACCAGTTCGGAAGACGCCGCTGCCAGCTGCTTAACTGTACTCCCATAGCCGATTGCACTTCCCCCGCTTGGCCATTCGCAAGAAGTGATTCTGCTTTTCGGGCCGATCGGGAAAATTTAAAGTTGTGAGCAGGACATACAGTGAGTCCTGATTCATCTGAAAGGTATTCCAGATGACGTCCTTCTTCGGATGTCATTGTCATTGGTTTCTCTACCAGGACATGTTTTCCAGCATCAATAACTGCCTCTACTATTGGTGCGTGTACCTGTGGAGGTGTACATATAGAAACCACATCCAGCGGTTCCTTCAGGAAATCATCCAGGCTATTGAAAGAAGATGGAATACCGAACTTTTTGGCAACGGAATTCGCTCTATTGCCATCCCGATCAAGGATGGCTACCGTTTTGGCTCTTCTATCTCGCTGGTAGGACGGGATATGCCGGGCTGTGGCAACCCATCCGGTTCCAATGATTCCCACTCGTATAGTTCGCTCTGAATTGCGTTCACCCATTGACGGTTCGTCTCCTTTTCATATACACGCTGTTGGGCCTCCTCCGCAATCATTCCCCAAGCATATTCGGCACTAACCGTTTCACGCCCAATGAGCGTTTCTTCAGCCTGAGATTGATTACCAAACAAATTGCTGGAAGCATTCGCCAACCCCTCGCGCGGATCCACAGGCACCCGTCGACGACTTACTACTTCTTCATATACGCGTTCTGTCTTCTGGGCAACTACTTCCCAGGTATGCTTGTTAACAACCATGTCATATCCACGATTCCCCATACTTTCAGCCATGGACCGATCGTCTAGCAATCTTATAGTTGCATTAGCCAGAGCAGAGCTGTCACCAACAGGTACTAGATGACCACACTCTTTATCTTTTATGAGTTCCGGAGTACCTCCTACAGGGGTTGCCACTACCGGTAGAGCAGAAGCCATAGCTTCCAAAACAGTGAGAGGCATACCTTCCAATGTAGATGGCCTCACAAAGAGACTTGACTTACGCATCAATTCGGGAACATCATGCCGCAGTCCTAAGAAATCAATTGCATGCCCAACCTGCAGTTTTTCGGCTTGTTGTATCAATTGTGCTTTCATGGGCCCATCACCGGCAAATATTATCCTTGCATTCGGATGACTTGACAGGATTTGAGGCACAGCGTTCACCAGTACTTCAGGACCTTTATTCTGTATCAGGCGTCCTACAAACAGGATCGTCGGTTTAACACCGTTCCGCTCTAACGTAGGATGAAAAGCGCTTGTATCTACCCCATTGGGAACAACGGTAAGAGGGGTAGATTTCCCAATCATTGGCTTTGAGTACTGTGCTACCGCTTCTGAAACAGTTATTATATGACTGCTCTGGCGAGCGATAAATCTACCAACAGTGAACTCATATGATTTCACAAGTGTACGTAACAGTTTGCTGCCTCCCTCCATCTCACCCAGATGAAGGGTAGTTATAAGAGGAACAGAAGACAGCGTTTTGAGAAGCGCCGCTGCTTCAGTAGTACGGAAAAACAGATTATGAGCATGGATTACATCCGGTTTAAATGTCCGAATACATCGGAAAATGGCAGGCAGCAAACTTATAGAAATCGCTTGCTGAAGGCCCAGTCTTGGAGTGAGGTCCATAGCAGGAATCCGAAATATAGTAAGATTGCCTGTGGTTTCAACTTCAGGAGAAGGAACAGTCTTCAATGTTACCACAGCAACGTCATGCCCTCGTTGGACTAGCCTCGGGCATATTTCAGATACGACTTTTTCCACACCTCCGCCAAGATGAGGCGGATAGTAATCAGATAACATCAAAACACGCACATCATTTCTCCTCTGCTAGAACATCTCACAGTAGCTAATTTCTATCGTGTTCTGGTTGATTTCTACTCTTTGACCATAGCCTACAATTTTGGGGGTAAACCCTAATACAGGGTTAGCCCTCAATTCTACTACGTGAATACCTGATAGTTGGCCCAGCCAGCGATTATTCTTAGACGTAAATTTGACGGTGGCTGAGTGTCAATCCGTGGTTAATCCCGATCTTTTGCTCAGGCGCATAGGACCAAATTTCTATAGAAAAAGGTATCAAATGATGCTATCCTTCTGCCGCGACAATAAAATTCTCCTGCGTGCAAGACAACGACTAAGAGGTAATTGCGTTTGGGAACAGCACGATTCAGGAAATGAAGTCTTTTCCATTTGATCAGGTCCAGAAGGGGCATATGAGACGAGAATTAGTAGTAAATAAGCAAACACTACAAATGGGGGGGGTTACCACCACTGGAAATACATGATACCACCGTTTCATGGCTAACATGTTGTTCAGTAGAGTGATTGTAAGGGATTCTGTTCCATTGATGTACAGAAATCCGCAAGACTAAAACCTTTAACAATTAAACGCTAGCAGATTCGCGAATCCTTATTGTCAAGCGATTCTACAAGCTCCGAGAAGGGCAAACCGGGAGAAATCCCGGGACGCAAAGCCAAGGGTCTAAAGCCTCCTTGAGGCTATGATCGCCAGGCCGCCGAAGAGCGCACTTTGTGTCAATCCTTTTGCAATTGATGCAAACAGGGATGCCCTTCCAGGCATCCCTGTTTTTGTATATAGAGAAAGAACATGTTGAGAACAGACATAATCAGAAAAGGTCAAACAGCAAATATGCCAAAATCAGTGATCAGCATGGTGTTTGCTGGTACAACAGTTTTTCTTATTTATACACACATTCCGCAGACCCAAAGCGAAGTCAGCCTCCTCTAAAGCAGCAATGCCGCAAGGAGGTGTTCGTGTATATAAGTCACAATCTTGGAATAGGGAGGGACCAATGAAAAAGGAATTGTATTTCGGTAAACTTGGATCATACCTTGTGATCTGTTTTTTGATGGTGATGCTAGCCATCCCGACAGCAGTTGCGGCACAGCCTGCCTTCAACCTTACCATCACCCTTGATGGCAACGGAACTACCAATCCAACCGCAGGCACAGCTCATCCTTATAATGAAAGTACAGTGGTTCCCGTTACAGCCACCCCAGAGGTCGGCTGGGTATTTGCAGGTTGGGAAGGCCCGGTAAATAACCCGGGAACCCCCAGTACCACGACTACTATGACAAGTAATGTCAATCTCATTGCTCATTTTGCACCAGAAGGAGGTCCTCCTCCCGCAGGCCCTGCCTTAATAATAAATAATGACGGTAAAGGTACTACGGCACCATCAACCGGAACTTATCCGGTTCAACCTGGTACCACAATGGCGATCTCAGCGTTCCCCAATATGGGGTACGATTTTCTTACCTGGACCGGTGATGTTGACACCATCGCAAATGTCAATGCAGCTAATACCACCATTACCATGTCTGGTACCAAGAGCATTTTGGCCACATTCGCCCAGTCAGCTCCAGCTACATATAACTTAACAATGGCAGTCGGGGGTCAAGGCAGTACAACTCCGCCAGTGGGAGCAAGTAGCCAGACCGCTGGCGCTACAGTTGGCATTACAGCTACTCCCGGTATGGGATATACCTTTGCAAATTGGACTGGCCCGGTAGCTAATCCGAATGCCGCCAGCACAACTGTTACCATGGCAGGAGACCTGGTGTTAAAGGCCAATTTCCAACCGGCACACGATGCAACAATCTCAGAGCAGCATGACCCCACGGCCTCAGACAGTCACGATGCTACCATGTCTTCCTTTGGGCACGACCCGATTATGTCAGAGCAGCACGATCCCACGGCCTCGGACAGTCACGATGCTACCATGTCTTCCTTTGGGCACGACCCGATTATGTCAGAGCAGCACGATCCCACGGCCTCGGACAGTCACGACGCTACCATGTCCGCCTTTGGGCATGAACCGATTATGTCAGAACAGCATGACCCCACGGCCTCAGACAGTCACGACGCTACCATGTCCGCCTTTGGGCATGAACCGATTATGTCGGAGCAGCATGACCCCACGGCCTCAGACAGTCACGACGCAGCCATGTCCTCCTTTGGACATGAACCGATTATGTCAGAGCAGCATGACCCCACGGCCTCAGACAGTCACGACGCTACCATGTCCGCCTTTGGGCATGAACCGATTATGTCAGAGCAACATGACCCCACGGCCTCGGACAGTCACGATGCAACTATGTCCTCCTTTGGACATGAACCGATTATGTCAGAACAGCATGACCCCACGGCCTCAGCAAATCACGATGCAACTATGTCCTCCTTTGGGCATGAACCGATTATGTCAGAGCAACATGATCCCACCGCATCCGGCAATCACGATGCAACTATGTCCTCCTTTGGGCATGAACCGATTATGTCAGAGCAACATGATGCCACCGCATCCGGCAATCACGATGCAACTATGTCCTCCTTTGGGCATGAACCGATTATGTCAGAGCAACATGATGCCACCGCTTCCGGCAATCACGATGCAACCATGTCCGCCTTTGGGCATGAACCGATTATGTCAGAGCAACATGACGCCACCGCATCCGGCAATCACGATGCGACCATGTCCTCCTTTGGGCATGATCCCATAATGTCGGAGCAGCATGATGCCACCGCTTCCGGCAATCACGATGCGACCATGTCCTCCTTTGGGCATGATCCCATAATGTCGGAGCAGCATGATGCCACCGCTTCCGGCAATCACGATGCAACTATGTCCGCCTTCGGCCATGACCCGATGAAGTCCGATATGCATGATGCGACAGCTTCCGGTCAGCACGATCCGGCCATGTCAGGCTTCGGCCACGATCCGGCCATGTCAGGTATGCATGATGCCACCGCTTCCGGCAATCACGATGCAACCATGTCCTCCTTTGGCCACGATCCGGCCATGTCAGGTATGCATGATGCCACCGCTTCCGGCAATCACGATGCAACCATGTCCTCCTTTGGACATGATCCTATAATGTCAGGCATGCATGATGCCACTGCTTCCGGTAGTCACGACCCGGTAATGTCCGGTTATGGGCATGATCCGATAATGTCGGGGCAACATGATGCCACCGCATCCGGCAGTCACGACTCGGTCATGTCAGGCTTCGGCCATGATCCTGCCATGTCAGGTATGCATGATGCTACGGCATCCGGTAATCACGATCCGGCTATGTCCGGCTTTGGTCATGATCCAATGATGTCAGGCTATCATGATGCAACAGCTTCCGGTCAGCATGATCCGTCTATGTCCTCCTTTGGCCACGATCCCATGATGTCGGGGCAACATAACGCCACCGCTTCCGGCCAGCATGATGCGGCTATGTCCGGTTTCGGGCACGATCCGATGAAGTCAGGTATGCATGATGCTACCGCTTCCGGTCAGCATGATGCGGCTATGTCCGGCTTTGGGCACGATCCGGCCATGTCAGGCATGCATGATGCCACCGCTTCCGGTAATCACGATCCGTCTATGTCCGGTTATGGTCACGATCCCGCTATGTCGGGCATGCATGATGCTACCGCTTCCGGTAATCACGATCCGGTAATGTCCGGCTTCCATCATGACCCGATAATGTCAGGCATGCATGACGCCACGGCCTCCGGCAATCATGATCCGGATATGTCAGGTTATGGTCACGATCCTATAATGTCTGGCCAACATGATGCCACTGCTTCCGGTAATCACGATCCCATGATGTCTGGCTTTGGCCATGATCCAATGATGTCAGGTATGCATGATGCGACTGCTTCCGGCCAGCATGATCCGGCTATGTCCGGCTTTGGCCATGACCCGATGATGTCGGGATATCATGATGCCACCGCATCCGGTAATCACGATCCGGCTATGTCCTCCTTTGGGCACGATCCCGCCATGTCGGGGCAACATAACGCCACCGCTTCCGGCCAGCATGATGCGGCTATGTCCGGTTTCGGGCACGATCCGATGAAGTCAGGTATGCATGATGCTACCGCTTCCGGTCAGCATGATGCGGCTATGT
>Ga0233431_1002429_pt1 | contig 26051 bp, 12 predicted proteins | sample SI_118_April2016_FD_179867 | JGI IMG/M metagenome (GOLD analysis project Ga0233431, IMG submission 179867) | Seawater microbial communities from Saanich Inlet, British Columbia, Canada - SI_118_April2016_200_MG | ecosystem: Environmental > Aquatic > Marine > Inlet | place: Canada: British...
ACACGGTTCTCACCTGGGTTAATCTCTTTTGGTATCGCAACAATCATATTTTATTCTCCTAAGGAAGTTAGTAAATCCAATTCTTTATCATAAAATTTGAACATTCAGATCAAAATCTGAAGCGAAATTTACAGTGTCTATTGTATTACTAAATATTATTAATACTATTATATCCATTTTATCTTTTATCATGATATAATTAAATAAGATCTTTCAATTAATCATTCTGTTCTGGCAAAATATTTACGATTAAATTTGAATTATGGAAATTATAGAAAAATTAAATTTTAGGCGATTTTCTTCTTCTGATCATTTGGCGAAAAAGGCTGTTATCGCCATCCATGGATGGCAGGGAAACAGAAACAGTTTTTACTCGATCGCCAAAACACTTCCTTTGCCGGATGCATGCTGGTATTTACTGGAAGCTCCCTACAAAATTGAGAATGATGATTCAAAGAGATCATGGTCTCGGGAAATTTCACCGGGAGTGTGGGATATGGAATCTCCAAGGAAGCTAATTGGCAATTTCTTTTCTGAACATATTTGGCCTCATTATGATGAGAAACATATTTTTGTCCTGGGTTTTTCAATGGGTGCCATGGTGTGTTATGAGGTCATTTTAAAAATGGATAGAACATTAGGTGGTGTTTTCCCAATAGCCGGCTTTATACATAAATCTCAGAGTACAAATTTTAAGATCCACCAAAAACAATTAAAGACTCCTATCATAATTGGACATGGCAATGAAGACAATATCGTACCTGTAGAAAAATCTCATATTATTTTTAAAATATTAAAAAAACAGGGTGCCAATGTTGATCTTGATATATTCAAGGGTAAGCATAAAATCAATATCTCATTTTTTAAACGGATGCAAACTCATATTCAGAATGTAGAATAATTGTCTTATTGATCTTTGCAGTATTGAAAAAGATGTTGAAGTATTTTATAATAGCCGTTATATACATCAGCATTAAGTTATAGGCCTAAATAATATATATTTATATCTAATCAGGAAGGAAATATCATGAAGCCACTCATCAGCAATCTATTCATGTTAACGGTAGTTGGCTTATCATTTGCATTTTCGCAGGATACTACACAAGTTGAAAACAAAACCGCAATGACATCCATAAATCCAACTTGGAAGCATTATGTATCTGCAAATATAGGAATCTTAAAAGGAAACAGTTATGATTTAAGATATGGATACTTGCCAAGAAATATTGAAATTCGTTTTCGATTTGATTTTAATCGACGATTTGGTTCAGAAATTAAAGACAATTTAATAGTATATGATTTTTTTGGTTGGGATACTACTTTTAGTGGATCTGATACAAATATCGCTCCAATTTTAATTCCACAAGAATTTGAGAATGTTGCACCTAATGATAAAGATGAAAATAGCAATATTGCATTTTATATTACAAGAACTACTCAGAAAAAAACATTAAATAGATTAGAGATCATGCCATACTATGGTATTGGTCTTTCCCACGTGAGATATAAAAGATCAAATGTGTCATACAATAATAGCTCAACCTACAGATACGAATATCTAGACGATGATATCTTTTATAATGTCACAATTCTTGTTGGGATGAAATCTACAGTTGAGGTTTATAAAAACATTCATTTTGAATTAGACTATTCTATTAATTTGAATTATGCAAAAGGAAAAGAAATAGACGATGATAGGATGTATACAAATCACTTATCATGGAATTATAATCCAGTTGATGAATTTCATCTAATAGAAATTGATAAAAAAACAGAAAGCTTTTCAAGTATCGACATATATACTGGTACTCTAAAATTGATGTTGAAATACTATTTCTAACATTTGATAATCCTTTAACCGTATTTTCATTGTCGGGCTTAAGCCCGACAATTTGCTAATAGCAGGACAAGATTGTCCAGCCAATTCTATTTACTCAAATCTGCTTGATTTTGTGTAAATTCACTGAGCATATTCCATAACAAATATCTCAAAATAACATATAAATAAAATGTAAAGTGAATAACCAACAACAATCAAATAATTACGATTATATCATTATCGGTTCCGGTTTTGGCGGCAGTGTGAGTGCACTGCGTCTGGCAGAAAAAGGGTATTCTGTTCTTGTCATCGAAAAAGGAAAACGATACCAACCCAAAGATTTCCCAAAAACAAATTGGAATCTTCGTAAGTATTTGTGGCTGCCTTCGCTGTTTCTGTATGGAATCCAGAAAATCACTTTCCTCAAAGATGTTCTTGTTCTCCATGGTACCGGTGTGGGAGGTGGAAGTCTTGTATATGCCAATACCCACCTAAGCCCTCCTGACAATGTGTATAATGATGCTCGATGGACAGATTCAAATTGGAAGTCCAGACTCGAGCCCTTTTATGCGCTTGCCCGAAAAATGTTGGGAACTGTCACTGTAAAACATATTGCCGAGTCAGATAGACTTTTGCAGGAACTTGATGCGGAAAATAAGGGAGACTCTTCATTTTATTCTGTTGATGCCGGTGTATTTTTTGGGGAGCCTGATGTCACTGTAGCCGATCCATATTTTGATGGTAAGGGTCCAGACAGGACTGGATGTAATTTCTGTGGTAATTGCATGGTAGGTTGCCGATTCAATGCCAAAAACACACTTGATCGAAATTACCTTTATCTTGCCGAAAAACTGGGGGTAGAAATCCTCCCGGAAACAGAAGTCACAGATATTCTTCAAATGCAAAATAATGCATACAAGATAAAAACGAGAATAAGTACAGGCATTTTTCATTCTAAAAGAGAATTCACCTGCAACAATATCGTCATGGCTGCCGGTGTACTGGGAACGGTGAAATTGCTTATGTCCTGTTTGAGGCGAGGTTCATTGTCAAAATTATCAAATTGCCTGGGACAATATGTGAGAACCAATTCTGAAGCCATCGTTGGAACCCGGACGGGCAGGGAATTTCGGAAGAATTTAAATAATGGAGTAGCCATTTCCGCTGGATATTACCCGGAAAAAGATACTCATATTGAAGCAGTACGATTTGGAAAAGGAAATGGAGCTCTGAGCTTTCTAACAACATTTATGGTGTCACGACAAGGAAATGCACCGCAAGTTATTAAATGGTTTGCTGCTCTTATCAAACAGCCACTCAAAGTTTTGAAAGCAATGAATCCTATCGGATGGGCATCGTCAAGCATAATACTCCTTGTGATGCAGCCAAAAAGTAATTATTTGAAACTAAAGTTTGAAAGAAGATGGTGGCGTTTTGGTAAACGTACTATAAATAGTTCTCTAAGTACAGCTGGAAATATTCCATCAAGTATTTCAGCCGGGGATGATGCCGCCAAAAGATTGGCCAAGATAACTGACGGGGTCCCAATGACTACCGTCACCGATACCCTATTTAATATCCCCACCACCGCTCACATTCTTGGCGGCTGTATTATGGGTAAAGACGAAAGTTCTGGTGTTGTGAATTCTCACGGTGAGGTATTTAATTACCCTGGTATGTATATTACAGACGGATCGATTATTCCTGTAAATCTTGGTGTTAACCCCAGCTTAACTATCACCGCCATGGCAGAATATGTGATGAGTCAGATAAAGAAAAAAGGTCACTTCGACTCCGCTCAGTGACCTTAGATAGAACTCTTCAAATAGAAAAAGGAAGATTTAATTTTCTCATCTAATCCCAGCAATGATGGACTGGTCTTAGAAACCTCAAGACAAAATATCATCACATCCATAGCTGGAAATTTCTAGGTTTATATGAATCAGCGAAGGGATTTATTCCTTCGGTTATATGAACAATAAGTTTGATTTCTAATGAGAATCGAAGGACTTTTATTATGGGATCAAGAAAAACCTAGGTCACTGAGCTGAGTCGAAGTGACTAAAACCGCAGAGACAAACAACTCAAACCACCATCTAGTTTTCTAAATTCAGACATATCCAATTCGATCGTGGGATAACCATTTGCTGTAACTGCTTCTTTGAATTTAGGATATCCTTCAGCAATTATAACAGTGCCATTTACCCAAATACAATTTGCCGCATATGATTCAGAAGGGTCCACCTGGATAGTAATAAATCTGGAAAATTCTTTTTTGTAAAGAAATTCACCTGATATAACCATTGTATTATTTTCCAGATAAGACACCCCTGATTTAAGATGAAGAACTTTCTTCAAAGGAATTATTGATCCGGTCATTCCATGTTTTTTCAGGATTGCAATCATCTGGTTGGCACCATGGTGATTTGTACGTTGAGAGATACCAATATAATAATGATTTCCCACCTTCATAATATCTCCTGCATCCAATGAACCAGGTGCATTAATACGTTCAATTTCAAGATAAAATTGTGATAAAGACCTCTCCACTGCAACAATTTCACCTTTCCGGGAAGGTGCTCCGGGATTTGTAATTACGGCACAAACCGGTGTTAGTAAAGCGGCGTCCTCAATAAAAACGGAGTCAGGGTAATTCTCATCAGCAGCAATTGACGTCACCTCAACTCCGCATTCCACCAGTGCTTCAATATATTTCTGATGTTGCTGTAAAGCTAAATTATAATATGGTATCCCCAACCCAGCATTTGATAAACCTTTGACCATTCTCCGACAGGGCATTCTAACAATGGCATTTTTGAAGTGTGAATTTGTACTCAAAATACCTCACAATTGATAGTTCGATTGTTAAATTCTTCAGATTTGAATAAATCAACATTCTTAAATGGGACAAGTCTTATAAATATTACCGGTGACACCATGGGATAATTTATACTGAACTCCTTTGTCTTACCCTTGAAGAAAAATAATTACAGTTAATGTTTTTGATGAAGTTATTTATTTAGTGGATAAAACTGAAAACATTGCAAAATATATGAATGGATAAGATTTATAAAGGGTATTCATAGTTAATTATCATCACGGACATACATACTCAGATCATATAAATCAATTAATTAATGGTTGAGCACATCTGTATTTCATGTGTAATTTATAGACACAAAACAAATACATAGACGCCAATAGAATTTTATCTATATGTTTATCGATAACACACATTTTTGATAAATAGCGAGTATTGTTTTAATTCCCCGGGTCATTATTTCTATTTTTATGGAATGAAATGTGATTCTTTCACTTGAAGGTTTGAAAGGATAAATATGAATAAATCAACAATATTTCTGCTAACGGGATTGTTGATATTTAACGTCGTCTCATCTAATGAACCAACCCGAAACCGTTATTCCTCTCAATTACCCTCTGCAGTATCAGTTGAAGACGTGGAAATACTCACACCCATAAATTCGAAGATTAGAAATGCTATCCCTCCATATATTTATTCAAATCGCTGGATTTCTCGAGGCTGTGATGATGAAGGGCCATGTTTTGATCTTTCTTATGTGGCTGAAGAAGATGGTGAGCATTTTCTCTCGAGCGGTGATGTTGGTGATACTTTTGCCGTTGTTTTTAATCCACCTGCGGCCTGTATTGTTCAGGAAGTATATCTCCAATGGTATCACACTCAACCTGGTGAATCGGTAATTGCTTTTGGGGCTGATTATGGAAATGTAGTTGAGATTAGCCCAAATGGAGATTCATACAGCATCCCCAGAGGATCGACTAATTTATCTCCCATTGGCGAAATAAGAACGGCTCCAACCCTGAATTCTGTCATCGGTTCTAATCCAAACTGGTCAGATGTATCTTTACTTGATATTGGCGGGACCTTTCCTGTTGGCGATGAAAGCAATATTACAAGTCCACCGTCTTTTGTAATTGCCTATATAAAAAACAGCGATTATTCCATTCCATATTCCAATGATAACAGATATATTGGCCGTGAAGAAAATTACACATGGATTGGCGGATCATTAAATATTGATGAACCAGGAGTATGGGGTCAATATCTTAACTACACAGAATTGATGATGCTAGTTAAAGTCTCCTATCCCTGGGGTAGACCCATATGGACCAATACTGAATTATTATCCAGTACATTTATCTCCGAAGGCACCAGAACCATTAAAGTTGATGTCTCAGATGATGTTGATGAAACAACCGGCTTTGCGATCACAGAAAACGATGATATCCATTTACTCATTTCAATAAATGGAATCGAATATTCAGACCTTCCATTTGACCTTGCCTATGAGGTGGATGTGGGTGAAACTGGAAACGGATTTTATGCATGGGATATGACTTACTCCGCAAATGTGGGGGATTCTATATCATATCAGATTTATTCTATAGATGATGATGGATTGGCACTGGAATCGGATATCAAATCATTTCAAATAAAAGCTCCAAATAATATTAACGCCGATTTACTCATAATTAATGATGGCGGTGAAGAACAACAGGTTGGATATGAGTTAGCAGCCGACTTTTATAGCATCCCCAATGAATTATGGACGATTGAAGAAAATAATGGAATAGACTGGTCCATTATCAATCATGGCTGGTCTAATATATTGATATATGGATCAGGTTCTACATCGCTCCCGGTAATTGCAAGTGAAACTGATCCCGGTTATGGCGATTTTCTCAACAATGGCGGTAATCTCATGTTGATAGATCAGGACTGGTTCCTCGGACATGATCTTGATCCTTATCCTGAAGAATTGAGTTTTGGGCCTGGTGATCCAGCTTATGACTGGTTTGGAGTTAGTGGTGGAGTCAATGATCCAAATGAGAACATTAATGATTCAGATGGCGAGGCAGACATTCATCTTGAGTCAATGCTTGAAGATCTAACAGATTTAAATCTCAACCATAGTTTATATTCTACCAGTAACTGGGGGGATTTTATAACACCTGGAATGGCTGACGCGGTTTATCAGGGTGAATTTACCGGTGAAGTTCATGGAATCCGATACGATAATGGTATTAGTAAAACGGCCTTATTCACATTTATGGCTGACGCCGCTATAGGTCAAATCGATGGTGAATATTATTACCTGCCTGAGTTTTATCAGTTTGTAAATTATTTCCTCGTTTGGTTTGATACAGGCCGACCGCCCGATATTAGAAATGTTTCGGGGCCATCCGGTATAACCATTGGGGCAAATCCGTGAGAAGTTACTGCAGAAATTTCAGCCACTAATGATGATCCTTTTACGGCAAATCTGGAATATTCAATCGATGATGGTCAAACCTGGGTAAGCATAACCATGAATGGAGTATCCTCTATTTATACTGCTTCAATCCCATCTTTGGCTCCTGGTATAACTGTCCATTATCGCATATCAGCTACAGATGAAAATGGCAGCATATTGGCGTATGATGATATGGGTAGTTTCTATACAATTTTTATCCCAACTAACGAAATCCTCTGGGTCTTTAATAATGAAATGGATGGTGTGGGAATCCCTGATGAATTTTATTTATGGGATGATGAAACCGCCGATCTTGCTTTTTCTGCGGATTTTTGGTTTGGTGCTGTCACAGCTGAACTTTTGGAATATTACGACATCGTCATGGAAATCACCACCACAGCCACCGGTGAACATGCAAATCATTATGAAATTATCCACAACTGGCTGCAGGAAGGTGATAAAAATTATTTCCTCGCCGGTGATGATACTTTCGGTTTGGTAAATGGCACATGGACAAATGAAGTTTTTGAAACAGGCACCTTTTTTCATGATCTTGGCATTGCCGAAAGCCGTAACGATATTGGCTCCTTCGGTTTATTGAATGTTTTGGATGCTATTGAAAATGATCTACTATCTGGTGCCATGTATAATGCCATTCCGGATGGGAGCTCAATCATATACGATCCTGAATATGAAATTGGATTTACCAACTTCTTAGATGGGCTAATTCCCACTGATGATGCTGTCGCATTTCTTACGGATGCTTCCACTGGTTTGGCAGTTGGTATTTATAATATCTGGGAAAATGATAGTCGAACTGTTTTCTGTGGGTTTGATCCCCTCTCCCTTAACTCGTCACCAGAGTATTTCCGATTTGGGGCATCGCAATATGGACCTACAATTATGTCCGCTAATTGGTTCACATGTGAGATGGTCATGCCGGGTGATTTGAATGGGGATTACAGTATCGATATGCTGGATATTGCCAATCTTGTTGAGCATATTCTTGGGAATACCTCATATAGTCGATGTGGCCAAATTGCAGCAGATATAACGAATGATCAATTTATCGATTTACTGGATGTTGATGCCCTATTATCACTTTGGGAGCCACAGGATCATGCCATGGCTACAAACGCGTATATCGTTTCTGATAATGGTAATGTTAGTCTTCACGCTAATGGATTTGTAGATGTCCTTCAAATTACAATTTCCCATGATGTTGACATTAACATTACGATATCCGAAGGGGCTCTTATAGCTGATTTAGTAACAAACGGTACTCTCACTAATATGATCATTGTTTTACCGGAAGGTGATGATTTATTTACGACTTCAGATGATTTTGAAATTGTCGAAGTCTTCGCAGTATCCAGGCAAAATTTTGTGGATGTAGTATTGGATATCCCAGAAAGATTTTTATTGAAAGCAGCATTTCCAAATCCATTCAATGCCGTCACCACTATTGGCTTTGATGTACCAAATCCTTCAAATGTAAAATTAATAGTGTATGATTTGATCGGACAACAAGTAACTCAATTGGTTAATGACTATCGACAACCCGGTAATCATTTTATAAATTGGGATGCAGCAGATTTACCAAGCGGAATGTATTTGGTTAGAATGAACTCCGGTGATTTTATGAGAACGCAAAAGGTGATGCTGGTTAAATAGGAAAACTGTCTGAATCACTGATTATATCGGATTATAGGATTTCACTGATTTCTGATCATAGTACAATACTTTATGTTATAAAAATTTTCAGACAAATAATCAGTGAAATCCAAGTCATCGGTACAAATCAGTGATTCAGACAAAAAAAAGAATTACCAAGGGAGTGAAGGCATCATCATGAAATATTCGTTCCATAGCCCAGTCCTTTAGGGCTGGGGTAAAAAATCAGTTACCACATCTTCTGGACAAAAATTATTGAATTTTCATGAGGTTGAAGAGCTTTCTCAAAAATTTCCGAAGGAATAAATCCCTTCGCTGAATCAAACTTATCTGGATAAATCCAGCCATGTAATAGGTGAATTTTTATTTCGAGGTTATTTAGCCCAGTCCTTTAGGGCTGGGATTATGTGATCAGCACAAACAACAAAATTTTCAAATCTGTGCCTCTCGAAATCCAAATATGAAACCAATTGAGTCCACACCCCAAACGTTACATATATTCATAATATATCTATACTTTAAAATCCATAAATAGATTATATTTAGAATCTGGAAATATCAAATTACGTATAATTTGGAAGGAATATATGAGATTATTTATAATTCCAATAATGTTTACAATCACCTTCATCGTATCGCAAGACGGGATACCAACTGATATATTCAGTTCATCTAACCAAAATATTCCAACTAGAACAAACCCACCTATAAACCTCATAGCAACAGGCGGTCAAAATGAAATCAATCTCACATGGGATGGACCTGATGAAAACGGTGATAGTGCTGAAGTTTATCTATGGGTATCAGATGTAACTGAAGACAATATTGAGATATCCATATTCAATTCTGCCGGTCTACAAGGCTTTCAATTCAATATCAATATTGATGAAACACTCAATGCTGAACTTTCTGGTCCTGGTATTGGTGGTATTGCACAGCAAAATGGACTTATGGTACCTACTAATTCTGATGGATTGGTATTAGGCTTCGGTTTGCTCGGTAGCTTTATTCAACCTGGTGAGGGAATTCTAACAAATATTCCCTGGACTCATGAAGATGGGGATGGATTTATAGATCTTTCCATAACGTATGTTTCATCCAGTTATGATGGCAATGGATTATCTACTAATTCAAGACCACCATATTGTTTTGGTGATTGTGATGAGCAAATTCTCACCTATAATATTTATCGGGATGAGATCATCCTGGTGATAGAAGTTGAAGATACTTTTTATTCTGACACAGAGCTGGGCTCATCAGAATCATATTGTTACACTGTAACTTCTGTGTTTTCGGATAGCGAATCAGAATTTTCAAATGAGGCATGTGCCACAACGAATTTAGCCTCACCAACTAACCTACTTGCAGAATCGGCAGAATGGCCTACAACCCATATTCAACTCTCCTGGGATACTTCTGAAGGTGATGATCTACTTGAATATTTAATTTCTAAGAATGGTGAGTTCTATACTTCAACCTCTGATACTTTTTATGCTGATGCTGAAACCCAACATGATGTAGAATATTGTTACACAGTTTCGGCATTATACGATACCGGGGAATCTGAACCATCCAATGAAGCATGTGCCATGTGGCAATTATGTCCACCCAGTTCGTTAACTGCCATAGCTGGTGATGGAGAAGTATTTATTACCTGGGATGAAATTTCATGTGACGAGCACTATAACCCTTTTCGCATTTACACCAGTAACTTATTCCGTGATGGTGAACTAATTGCATCTTTTGATCCAAATGTTTTCGAATATCTTGATACAGATGTGGTGAATTTGGAGGAATACTGTTATACGATATCTGCTTCCTTCACCGAGGGTGAGTCACCTATGTCAGACCCTGTTTGTGTGATGCCAGCTCCAAATGAGGCTCCGATTAATCTTACAGCATTCCCTGATGACAATCAAATCTATCTTTCATGGGATGCAGGTAGCACTAATGATATGTATTATGTGATTTATCTTGAAGGGGTTCAGTTAGGGATATCTGATGAAACAAGTTTTATTGATGATATATCAGATCACTGTTTTGGAACCTGTTACATTGTAACTTCTATGGATGATGAAGGTGAATCAGGTCATTCAAATGAAGCCTGTATTGAATGGGAACTAAATAGCATAATTCTTTGGATTGAAACTTCTGGAGACGATTACAACGAACTCATGTGGACACATTCCGGCGCACCCACTATTGGAAGTGGAGAAACGATTGAAGAGGCAATTTTTATCACTTCAATCCCATTTGATGATACACAGAATACTAATAATTTTGTCAATGACTATGATGAAGAATGTCCCTACACAGGCAGTCTTTCCCCTGATGTTGTTTATGCCTGGATTGCTGAAACTGGTGAGTATCATATTGATATTTGTGATTCAGATTACGATACCAAATTATACATCTATGATGACACTCAGAATCTGATTGATTGCATAGATGATTCTTGTAATTCTCCTGATGGAAATCCATTTCGATCTGATCTGAATATTAGTATCACAACTGAAGGATGGTACTATATTGTTGTTGATGGATATGGTAGTCAGGCGGGGAATTATAATCTGTCATTAACTGAGGGCTTCCTTTATTCTGAGAGTATTGAAGATCAGCCAGAAAAAGATGATTCAACTCCTTATCTTGATTTTAGGAATGATAATAATTTTGATTCATCTCAAAACGGAGGTTCAAACAGAGATCTTGAAGGATTTGAGATTTATCGTGACGGCCAATTCATCTATCTATCAGCACCTGACGAGAATTCATTTATTGATAATGATATCGGTGACTACGAACATTGCTATTTTGTAATTCCAGTATTTTCTGATTGTACCGGACCAACATCTAACGAGGCCTGTGGTCCAATTGGGCCCTTAGCCATGTGTCCTCCTGAAAATTTTGATGTTGATGTAGATGATGAAATCCCTGTAGCTAACCTCACTTGGGATCCCCCCGGAAATTGTGATGATGGTGGTGGTGGTGGTGGCGGAAACGTCCTCCTAACCATTTTGACTGATACATGGGCATCTGAAACCTCATGGAATATTATAGATTCTGATGGAATCTACATCGATGGAATTGAAGCTGGAACGCTAGTAGACTTAACCTTATATACATGGGATATTGATCTTGAGGCAGGTGCTTATACATTCACTATTTTAGATTCTTACGGTGACGGTATTTATTGCTCCGATGGTGGATACTACCAGATCGATGTGAATGGTGTTACAATTGGTGGTGGTCCTGGTATTGGCTGCGATTTTGGTTCTGGGATAAGTCATGATTTTACTGCTGAAGGAGAATTACTTAGCAATTCTGAGTTCCATTATGATACTCCAATTCAAGGTCAAAAAGGTCAAGCCAGATATAATATGACTGGTAGACAGAATATTGAAACCATCAATTTTACTAATGAGAGTCCAAGGAATGATCGTCTTAATGGTTATCGTATTTTCCGGGATGGTAATGAAATTGCCAATGTTGGTGCTGATGAAACTGAATATTATGATTATGATATGGCTTATGATATTGAACATTGTTGGCATATGTTGGCTGTGTATGAGGATGGTACTTCAAATATTACAGATGTTATATGTTATTCGCCAATAGAAGAGCCGGGAATTTCTCAGCTTTATTTTGAAGAGGGATTTATTGAATCAGGGGAATCAGGTGAATTAGATATCAACCTGATAAATATATTAGATATAGCAGGTTTTCAATTTGCAATTACAGACTTACCTGATCTGCTCACTGTGACAGATGTTGAAGTCACCGATAGATCTTCAAGTTTCGTTGTAGAATTTAATGAAATGGGAGATGGCTCAATTTTTATCGTTGGATTCAGTCTTACCGGTGGAGTGATAACTATTGGAGAAGGTCCAATCCTTACACTGACTATTGAAGCTGATATTGTTGAAGATCAAACAGATGTGGTAATAAATTTTGATGAGATATTTTTTGGTGGTCTACAGGGAGAATTAATAACCACACTTGGTCATGAATCAACAATCTCTATTTTGCCATACACTCCATTTGAATTGATTATCGGCGATGCTTCGACAACAGTAGGCGATACTGTTATTTTTCCGATCTCACTTACAAATGAGATGAATATTACTGGTTTTCAGTTTATGCTTTCATTTGACTCTGATATAGCTACTCTTGTTGAAGTTTTGCCCTCCGAAAGAATTCCTACTTGGATGATATCCTTTAGTTTAGAGAGCGGTATGATTATCGGAGGCCCGTTGTCTGGGATTATTTCACCTGGAGCTGGACCTATTTTAGATGTTACAATAATTGGAGATGTTATTGGAAATACATCTGCTTGTTTATCGGAGATTCTTCTTGGAGATATGAGTGGTAACCAAGTGTTTGGAAATTCACAATGTGGCGAACTTGTCGTTGAGGAAGAGGTCCTTGTTGAGGCACCTGTCATCAACAACATAGCCTCAGGTAATGATGAGATTTATTTTGACTGGACATGGGAAGCTTCTTTACAATCAGATGCAGAAGTGAATTTATCAATCATCAGTTTTGAAGATAATCAATTAGTAATTTATATGGAAAATGATTTTGGCATTCCCGGATATACTTTGACTTTGGATTCTGATATTGATGGGTATATTCTAAATGATGCTTACGGTGGCAGCAGCGGAAGCCCTGGATTTCTGATTGTCAGCAATCCTGAGGGAATGATATTATTATTTTCTACTGGTCAAGTAATCCCAACTGGCGAGGGGATACTTGTTTATGCAGATGTGACTATTTCAGGTAATGAAGGATGTTTCTCACTTTCATCACCTGAATTTTCAGATGAAAATGGAAATTCACTTAGCGTTGATACAGGACAGCCTTTTTGTATTTCTCCAGATGGAATAGAAGGCTGCACCGATCTTGATGCTCTCAACTTTAATCCTGATGCCACCACTGATGATGACAGCTGTTATTATCCAACTTTTAACATTTATCGTGATGGTGAACTTATAGATTCTGTTATTGATGTATACTCACTGTTTGAAGCCAATCTGGATCCAGGTTATTCCCATTGTTATTCTATTACCGCATTAGATGAAAATGGATTAGAGTCTGATTTTTCCAATGAAGCCTGTATGGATCTCACGTCGAATGAATTTGCGCCTGAGTTATTTAATGGTCTTCCCTCAATGACAGGTTATTTCGCTCCTATTATCATTAACGATGTCATTGGTATTGGATTAGGATTTCGCGATGAAATTGGAATTTTTGATGCCAATGGTGTAATCATTGGTGGAGACTGTTGGTATGAAACGGGTGAAATATTGGTTGGATCTGATATCTGGACAGGTGATTCACTGCTTATTTCAATAATCGGTGCTTACGAAGGATGTGGATTTGGAGGTCCCGGCTGGTTACCTGGTTATCTTGAAGGAAACACTATATCATTCCGATACTTTGGCGAATCCACGAATACTATCTATGAAGCTGAGCCTGAGTATTCAACTGGTGGGGGTACATTTGGCGAGCCAATAACGATCGTAAACCTTCATATCGAGACAAATATGATTACTCAATCAATTGTCTTAGACCCATTTATTAATAACGGAATTTCCACTTATGTAATTGCTGATGATATGAGTTGCGAAACAATTTTTGGGGATGATGTTTTTATTGCCCGGGATGATCATGGAAATTTCTATGTACCTGAATTTAATATTTATTCGTTGGATACTCTTTCCAATCTTGAAGGATATGCTGTATTTCTTCAAGGTAGTGAGTCCCACACAATTGACATTACAGGTACACAGATTGATCCTGCAACACCACTTGCTCTTCATCCATTTGTCAATAATTATTTACCATATATTGTCCCCACCGCAATGGCATCTGAACATGCTTTAAGCTCAATAGCTGATGATATTTTGATTGTCTGGAATAATCAAGGTGAGTTCATTGTGCCTTCTTATGGACTATGGTTTTTAAACACATTTGAACCTGGGAAAATTTATGGCACCTTTCTTTCAGGGTCAGAATCCATCGAATTCTCATATCCCTCACCTCAGCTGGCAAATATATCTTATAATGTTTGGGAAGAGCTAAAACCTGCAATGATCAGTCAGCATTATGATGTTGTAAAAACCGGTAATGTCCATCCCATTGTAATTACCGATGTTCAAGGTGATATTCAAATTGGTGATGAGATTGCCGTGTATGCAGAGGGTGTACTTGTCGGTGCCACACGAATCGCTTCATTGGATCTGCCAATACCCATTACTGCCTGGGGTGAAATAAAACAATATGGCATCGATATCCCAGGATATTCAACTGGTGATGAAATCGAGTTTCGTATTTGGAGTATTGAGCAAAACAAAGAGCTGAAAGTAACAGCCAATTTGGATGGAAAATATTTTGGTGAAACACCATTAACCACCGGTAGCATTATCGTCCACAGTCAAGATTTGATTCCAACAGAATTTGCTTTGAATCCGGCGTATCCAAATCCGTTCAATCCCATTACCACAATATCTTATGATATTGCTTTGGATGGGCAAGTAAAACTTGCAGTATATGATCTTCAGGGTCGATTGATTTCAGAATTAACAAACGAAATTCAGTCTGCCGGTAATTACAGCATCAACTGGAATGCCAATGAATTTGCTTCAGGAATCTATATCCTGCGAATGACAACATCTGAATACCAGTCATCCCAGAGGATCATTCTTCTAAAATGAAGCCCTTAAGGAAAAGTCAATGAATAAATTTGTCATAATGCTTCTTGCTGGATTCACATTTGCAAATGTGAATGAATTCCCTGGAAATGACTTAATAATCCAAGAAGATCCAAGCATTTTAGTCGATGGAGAAGTCACCATAGAAATTGGTACTGTTGATGGCATAAACGGGACATTTGATATAAATTATACAAGCAACGCTGATATTTGGGGATTCGAACTCTTTGTAGATGGTGTCACCATCAATGAGGTGAATACTGATGACTTCTTTGTTGAATTGGCTGTTGATCTACCAAACGGATATATTTTTATTTCATTTTTAGGTGATCCTCTACCTGCCGGTTCAGGAACACTTTGTACTGTCTCCTTTGAAGTTGGAATGAATAGAGAGATCTGCCTCACAGATATTATTGTTGCAGGATCCTCAGGCAACCTATTAGATGTAATTACCGATGATTGTGTAATGACTGGCCTTTGCGACGAGTATGACTTAGATGATGATTTATGGGGTGATGCATGTGACGAGGATATTGACGGTGACGACATCCTGAATGAAGATGATAATTGCCCCATGGTTTTCAATCCTGATCAAACAGATTATGATTTAGATGGCATTGGTGATTTCTGTGATGAGTATTATGGATTATCTGTTTACATTGATTTTGGTACCATAAACATGACAACAAATCCTGATATCGGCACCATTGAAATATTATACTCCAGTGAAGCATCAATCTCTTATTTCTCATTCGATATTGATGGTATAACTTTGACTGGTAGTGGTATCAGCGATATGAATTTGTCGGTAGATGTTGAAACCGGTCATGTCTCAGGTGTTGCAGGCATTCTTCCTCCTTCTGACAATGGAGTATTGGCCACACTTGATTTCAATTTCATTGACACATTTAATGATGAAGGAAACCCAACAGAGTCTGCCACAGCATGTTTTGAAAGTGTATTAATTATGATTGTATTCAGACCGGTTGCAGATGTTATTATTGGTAATTGTGCTGAAATTATGGAACCAGAAGCAGATTGCACAGGAATTTATAATGGAAGTGCATTTGTAAATGAATGCGGTTGTGTAGGCGGCAACACAGGATTATCGGAAAATTTCTGTTATGGCTGTACAGATTTTGAGGCTATTAACTTTAATCCTGATGCTATTTTTGACGACGGTTCTTGTGAATATGATTGCCCCGGTCAAAACCCTGCTGGTTGTTTCCAAAATGGTTGCCCAGAAGGATCTACCTGTATAGATGATGAGATTTATGGTTGCGTGCCTTCAAACTGTGAATGCAATGCTGAGTATAATATCTGGGCTTGTACCGCCGATTGCAATGGTGGCACCTGCATTCAAGATATTCTAATCGAATTCGCAGAGGTTGATAGTGTAACCGGAACATTCGATATCAATTATACCAGTAATTTTGATATTTTTGGATTTCAGTTCATTATAGCTGGTGTCACTCTTATTGATGCATCAACAGATAATTCAGATTTCATCGTCGTTGTCAATCCAGATAATGGTCAACAAGTTGTTGGATATTCACTGATTGGAGCTATATATCCAGCGGGAGATGGTACACTTGCAACATTCACTTTTGAAGTGGGAATGAATAGAGAGATGTGTATTGACGATCTCGTTATTGCAAGTCCAATAGAATTCCCCGTTAATTCATATGCAGGTCCCTGTACAATGACCGGTCTCTGTGATATTGTAGATACAGATGGGGATCTCTGGGGTGATTTATGTGACAATGATATTGACGGAGACGATATCCTGAATGACGATGATAATTGTCCAGAGTATTTCAATCCCGAGCAAACAGATTATGATGGAGATGGCATTGGGGATCAATGTGATGACGAACCTCCAGATTCTGTATATCTTTCCTTAGGAAATTTTGATGGTGTGAGTGGGACCATTGACATCAATTATGAAAGTGATGCAGATATTTATGGATTCCAGCTCAATATTTCTGGGCTCAATCTAATGCAGGCATTTTCTGACAATCTGGAATTCATAATTAGCGTAAATCCTGCTAATGGGAATGTTGTTGGATTTTCATTGACAGGTGGAGTTTTTCCTTTCGGATCCGGAACTCTGACGACCCTCCAATTTGAAACAGAAATACCTGATATGGTTTGCATTAATGATCCAACTATCGCAGGTATTAATGGTATTCTTGTTGACTCATACTCTGGTCCTTGTTTTTGGTTATATCAATGTGATTATATAGATACGGATGGTGATTACTGGGGTGATTTTTGTGACAATTGTCCAGAGGATTTCAATCCCGAGCAGGATGATGATGACAATGATGGTATAGGAAATGCCTGTGATGCGAATGGAGATGTAAACGAGGATGGATTGGTGGATGTGGTGGATATTGTAATGCTCGTAGACATCATACTCAATAATTTGGATTACAATTTTAATGGTGATCTCAACAGTGATGGAATAATTGATGTGGTGGATATTGTCGCCACTATTGGTTTGATATTAGGGTAATTAAAAGATAATCACAAAATAAGGATCTGAAATGAATAACATATTAATAAGAATGGGCGGAGGGTTTATATTTGCCTATAGCATGTTTTTTTTGGTGGGACCAGAGTTAGGATTTAAAGCTACTATTGGGATAGCGCTACTAATTTTAGGATATCAATTATCTGAATATGGTATCAGGAAAAATATCTGAAACTATAATTAAAACTATTATGACTATAGATTAAATCGTGAATAAATTTTTATTAATTAGTTCACTTATGTCACGCCAATCCTTGCCTATACATCAGATCTGAGTAATGGTTTATATTAGGTGAAAATGACGGCTGGAAAATATTAAAGTACACAAAAGGTGATACTGGTGAAATAGGGAAAACTGTCTGAATCACTGATTGGTACCGATGACATGGATTTCACTGATTATTAGTCTTAGAATAAATTATCACATAAAGCATTGTACTCTGATCCGAAATCAGTGAAATCCTTTAATCCGAATAAATCTGTCCTGCCTGCCGCAGGCTGGGATTCAGACAAAAAAGAATTACCAAAAGAGTGAGAATAACACAATGAAGAAAATATCAATACTCCTGTTATCAGGATTGATAACAATCACCTTCATCATGGCATCAGATGGTGAGAGGAAACAAACCTCACAACAATCGCATATCAAGAATGAGAATAATGTAGAATGGCTCATGCCGGTAGGTTTCAAAAAGTTAAACGAATCAATTCCAGAAAGTTTTAAGAACATCCAATCAGATTTGGATTTTCATGAAATTCCATTTAGATCTCCGGTGTTTAATGTTGAGCGAACTACACGTGATTGTGAAGGGTCATGGCCATATTGTCAACTATCTTATATGAATGAAAGTGATACATATTATTATCTTAGCAGTGGTGCCGAAGGCGATACTTTTGCAGTTGTTTTTCAACCGGAATGCCCATGCACTGTACAGGATGTTTATGTCCAATGGTTTACAGCTGGTGAGCTTATTGCCTTTGGTGCAGATTACGGTGCTGCAAGTGAAATCAGCCCTACTGGAGATAGTTATGATATTCCCCGTGGATCAACAAATCTCTCTCCTATAGGAGAGCTTAGAACCAATCCAACTTTGAATACGATTGATGGGTATAATGCAGATTGGTCAGAAATTGCATTATTAGATATCGGGGGGACATTCTACGTAGGTGATGCGTATGATCTCTCAAGTACTCCACCATTTGTCATTGCATTTGTCAAAGGTGGTGATACACCTCAACCGCTATCAAATAATAATGAAATGACCGAACGGGAAGAGACATACACATGGTTTGGTGGTCCCTGGAATGATGATGAATCTGCCACATGGGGAAATTATAGTCCGGTCATTGATTTAATGATGATGGTAGCAGTCCAATACCCCCAAGGTGGACCAATTGCTGCAAATCTTGGTATTTTAGCAAACACATATGCAATTACAGATACACGTACAATTATAGTTGACATTTTTGATAATGAGAGATGTGATGGCAGCGAACTTGCAATTGATGAAAATGATGATATATATATTCATGTTGAAGTCAATGGGGTTGTGTATGCAAACCTGGATTTTGATTTAGCATATGCGATTGATATCAGTGAAAATGGCAATGGTCTGTATGCATGGGATGTCACATACTTTGCAGAAGTAGGCGATGTTATTTCATATTGGCTATCTGCAACAGATGATGAGGGACTAATGACGGAAACTGCGTCCAGATATTTTGAAATTAAATCCCCGGTTAACCCTGACGCAGATCTACTGATTATTAACGATGATGGAAGTAGTTTTCAGACCGGTTATGAACTAGCCGCTGAACAATATGGGATTCCTTATGAAACCTGGGAAGTCAACAGTAATAATGGGATTGACTGGTCAGTGATTAATCATGGCTGGTCAAATATTCTGGTTTATGGCTGGGGTAACTCAACACTGCCCGTTATTGCTAGTGAGGTTGATCCCGGTTACGGTGATTATCTTAGTAATGGTGGTAATCTAATGCTGGTGGATCAGGATTGGTTTTTGGGTCATAACTTAGACGGATATCCCAATTCAATTCTCACCGTTGGTCCTGGTGATCCGGCATATGATTGGTTTGGAATTCATGGTGTTTTAGACGATCCTTACGATTTAGATAACCTTGAGGAGGGTTGCATTGGAGATACATCGTTTATATCCTTATTGGACGGACTTCCCAATCTGGATCTTCATCACAATATTTATGGTAGTTCAAATTGGGCTGGTTTCATCGAAACTGGATTTGCAGAGACTGTTTATCAAGGTCAAAGTACAAGTGAATTTGGAGGAGTAAGGTATGATAATGGAATAAATAAAACCGCTCTATTCACATTCATGGCTGATGCTGCTGTGGATTCTACAGACGATGGTGATGTGTATTATGTACCAGAATTCTTTCAGTTTGTTAATTTCTTTTTGGACTGGTTTGAAGTTGACGGACCACCCCTAATATCAAATATTTCAGGACCATCCGGTTCAATATTTTCATCAGAACCACAGGAGATAACTGCTGAGGTTTCAGAATCAAATGGAGATGTATTTATAGTTAACCTTGAATATTCTATCGATGATAGCGAGACATGGACCAGCATTTCAATGTCTGACGAATCTGGTATTTTTATCGCATTTATACCGTATTTGCCTGGAGGAACAAATGTTGACTATCGTGTATCTGCTACCGATGAAGATGGCACTACCACTACCAATGGCGATTCATATTTTGTGTATGCGCCATCCAACGATATTCTTTGGGTATACAATAATGAAATGACTGGTGCAGGATTCCCCGATGCCTATTATTTCTATGAAGGCAATGAGACTGGAGAATTCCTGTATACTCCAGATATATGGTTGGGAGGAGTCTCAGCAGAACTTTTATCGTATTATGATATTGTCATGGAGATTACCACTACTGCTACTTGGGCTGATTTGACTGATCACTATGATGTAATTCACGATTGGTTAAATTCAGGTGAAAAAAGATATTTTCTTGCAGGGGATGAAGTATCGGGAATAATGTCAGGGTGGACTGATGGTCCAACGATAGATGGGTCACTTTTTAATGATATGGGAATTGCTGAGATTTTCAATGATATCAATGATGGCAACGAAACTAGTGTGCTAAATGCTGTGGAAGGTGATCTAATCTCCGGTGATATGCATGAGGGTTTACCTGATGGAACTTCCATAATCTATGATCCTGAATATGAAATCGGCTTTGATAACTTGTTGGATGGCATCCTCCCCACTGATGATGCCACCGTTTTTCTTACCGATCAAATCAGCGGGCATGCTGTTGGCATCTACAAAGAATGGGATAATAATAGCCGAACGGTTTTCTGCGCATTTGATCCCCTTTCTCTGAATTCTGCACCGGATTATTACTGGTTTGGCGCATCCTATGAAGGTCCGACAATCATGTCGGCTGGTTGGTTCACCTGTCCATTTGTCATCTCAGGTGATGTGACAGATGATGGTAATGTGGATGTTTTAGATGTGGTAGCAATTATCGGTCACATTTTGAGTAATTCGCAACTCACAGGATGTGCATTAATAGCTGCTGATCTGAACCAGGATGAAATAATAGATGTAATGGATATAGTCGAATTGATATGGCGATTTTTTCCACTAATTCCCAGGGACAGTGACATTGCTACAATCGCTACCCTTAATGTGATTAATTATCAGGTCTCATACCAATCAAATGGAATTGTAGATGCTTTTCAGATTACGATTTCGCATGAACTTGATTTAACAATTGAATTATCAGATAATGCTTTGGTTGCTGATTATGTTACGGATGGATATCTAACTACAATGATCATTGTTGCTCCGGAAACGGATGAATTATTCACTGTCAGTGGTGATTTTGAATTTGTTGAAATCATTGCTGCCTCACGTGAAAACTATGTGGATGTTTCGATGGCTACTCCCGAGAGCTTTGCATTGAAGTCAGCCTATCCAAATCCGTTCAACCCTGTTACCACCATAGCATATGATGTGCCAATTCCATCGAATGTGAAAGTAATCGTTTATGATCTCCTTGGCCGACAAGTTACTGAGTTGGTGAACAATTATGTGGAAGGTGGAAGTTATAATGTTAGCTGGGATGCCTCCGAATTTTCAAGTGGAGTATATCTTGTTAGAATGAGTGCCGATGATTTTATTAGTTCACAAAAGGTGATGCTGGTGAAATAGGGAAAACTGTCTGAATCACTGATTCGTACCGATGACTCAGATTTCACTGATTATTTGTCTGAATAAAATTTATTACATAAAGTATGTACTATGATCAGAAATCAGTGAAATCCTATAATCCAAAATAATCAGTGATTCAGACTTAAATAAATTTCCAAAGGACTGAGAGCATCATCATAAAATATTCGTTCACATCGCACAGTCCTTTAGGGCTGGGTTATTAATTATCAAACCAAATCAATTTTCGTACACCATCAAACAAATCCATTCAAATCCCTTCAAGACAACACTTATTAGATACAATTGAGCAAGTGAGTAATCATAGATTTACCTGCTCAAAATTCTTCTAATTATATTGATTACAATTCACATTTATGGATATTGATTTATTATTGGTTTTCCTGCTTGGTTTTTCCAGCGGATTTGGTCACTGTGTTGGCATGTGCGGCGGCATCGTTCTCACCTATTCCATCAACCTTCAGAAAAATTCTGGCCAGGCAAATTCCTTTTTCGCAACTATCTTCCCCCACCTTTATTATAGCGGCGGAAGGACATTCACATACATGTTCCTCGGTGGAATATTTGGTTTATTGGGTACCACTTTATCTTTTGCTAAATCCGCATTCGATCTCCAGGCTCTATTACAGATTTTCGCAGGTATCCTGATGATATACATGGGTTTGGATCTGCTACATCTCATCCCCAAATTCCCAGCCATTTTCTTCAAATCAGGGAATCCTTTCAAGCGAATAATTCATGGTTTATTGATCTCTGTCAATCGATCAAATATTTTTGCCCTTGGCATCATGTTAGGGTTCTTACCCTGCGGAGTTGTGTATGCAGCCGGAGCCAAAGCCGCTTCATCGGGAGGTATATTTTCCGGGATGATCATTATGCTGGTTTTCGCTTTGGGAACTGCCCCGGCCATGGTTATGATGGGCCTTGGTGCCAGATGGATTTCGGGTAAATTCCGTTCAAGAATTTTTAAAATTTCAGCAATTTTAGTTATTATACTGGGTGGTTTAACAGGGTACAAAGGAATTGTGAAATTGAATAAACCTATCCTGGAACATCAGCAGGGAAATGTTCAGCTAGACTGTTGTGATCCCTCCTCAGCTGCAGATTCTACCTCCGATCACCGCCATCCCTCATCCAATAAAAAATAATCAAGAACAGACAGATAAATCGTGAATTCTTTCCGTATTGAAACAATAAAATCGAGTAATCACTGTTATCACTGCGGTGATGAATGTGGTAACTCGGCCATCACTCTGGACAATAAAGTTTTTTGCTGTAATGGCTGTCTCCAGGTATTTTCGCTGTTAAATGAAACTGGCATGTGTGACTATTATGAGCTGAATTCAACACCAGGGAATAATCCTGGCGAAGCTAATCTTCATAAACAGAAGTTTGAATATCTCGATGATGAGGATATGCTCAACAAATTGATTGATTATAATGATGGTACCTATTCTACAGTAAGATTCACCTTGCCTGATATGCATTGCAGTTCATGTATCTGGCTGCTGGAAAAGCTTTATAAAATTGATCCATCTATCGTTTCATCGCAGGTCAATTTTACTTCAAAAGAAATTACTATAAAGTTTATAAATAAACAATTTTCTCTCAGGAGAACAGCCGAAATACTCACATGCCTGGGATACGAACCACAGTTGAATCTTAAGGATCTTGAACAGGATCAGCCTTCATCAACCAGAAAACAATTATACATTCAAATTGGTGTTGCTGGATTTTCGTTCGCCAATATCATGCTCTTAAGTTTACCTGAGTATCTCTCGTTTGAGAGTAACTTGGACGGAAAATTTAAAAATTTCTTTGGTTATCTGAATATCCTTCTTGCTACGCCAGTATTATTTTTTAGCGCTAAAGGATTTTTTAGCAATGCCTGGAATGGACTGAAACAAAAATTTATAAATATAGATGTACCAATCGTTCTGGGAATTATTACGCTGTTTAGTAAAAGTCTTTTTGGGATTTTGACAAGATCGGGATCAGGGTATATGGATTCATTTACCGGACTGATTTTTTTATTACTACTGGGAAAATTATTTCAGCAAAAAACCTATGATTCTCTCTCGTTTGACAGGGATTACAAAAGTTATTTTCCCGTTTCTGTCCACAGAAAAACGCCTAAAGGTGAAGAGATTATTCCTCTTTCTAAATTAGAAGTCGGCGACCGGATCATCATCCGTAATGGAGAGATCATACCTGCTGATTCCATTCTGATAAAATCTTCTGCATCTATCGATTATAGCTTTGTTACTGGTGAATCGATTCCAGTTACTAAATCTTCAGGAGATCGAATCTATGCCGGGGGCATTCACAAAGGCGGTTTGATTGAACTGGATGTCATCAAAGATCTGTCCCAGAGTTACCTAACCCAACTGTGGAATACTAATGTTCAGGATGAAAGTACGGATAGAAATATTATCCATCTCACCGATCGCATAAGTCGCTACTTCACATTGATAGTTTTACTTATTGGATTCATTACAATCGCCTATTGGTTAATCAATGATCCAGGTAAGTCTTTGAATGCATTCACTGCCGTTCTAATTGTAGCTTGTCCATGTGCCCTGGCACTCTCTGCACCATTTACTTTAGGTAATGCCTTAAGGATTCTTGGAAAGAATCAGCTGTACCTCAAAAATGCCCATATTATTGAAATATTATCAAAGGTGGATACCATTGTATTTGACAAAACCGGCACCCTCACTTATGGTGGTAAGACCAGCATACATTATGCATCAATGGATGGAAAAGACATACCATTAAATCATGACGAGTTGAGTATGGTTAAATCCCTGGTAAATCAATCGACTCACCCTTTAAGCCAGGCAATTTTCCATCATATCTCGTCAAATGATTTGTTAGCAGTCGAGCAATTTGAAGAGATCCCCGGTGAAGGTATAACTGGGATAATTTGTGAAAAACATATTTCTATTGGATCCAGCCAATTCATTGGTATCCAACATGATTCTGGAGATTCCAATAGGGTTTATATTTCAATCAACTCTAATGCCCGGGGATATTTTGTTATTCAAAATTCTTACCGAAAAGGTCTAAAAAAAACAATAAATGAATTGAGAAATTCATATGAATTACATCTGATAACTGGAGATAACGATAGGGAGCGACAGAATCTTCAACCACTATTTGGTGATGGATTAAACTTTAATCACACACCATTTGATAAGCGGAATTTTATTCATCAGCTTCATAGGGATAAAAAAGTAGTCCTAATGGTTGGAGATGGATTAAACGATGCCGGAGCCCTGGAACACAGTGATGCTGGGATTGCCTTATCAGAGAATAAAAACACTTTTAGTCCGGCTTCAGATGGTATTCTGGATGCTGCAGTTTTTACGAAGTTGAATGATTATTTACATTTTTCCAAAATAACCATGACAATAATTCGATCCAGTTTTATAATCTCATTCATGTATAATTTTGTCGGGATGGGCTTTGCAGTGTCGGGGAATCTGTCTCCACTAATTGCGGCAATATTGATGCCTGTGAGTTCGATTTCTGTCATACTATTTGCAACAGGAATGACCAACTTTATGGCCAAAAGCAGAGGATTAGATTGGGGGTTTTAAACCTGCTGAGAGGTAAAATAATTAACTAGTTTTTTGAAAATGACAGGGACCGATATGTTTTTCAGATTTTTGACTTAACGGGGGTGTAAATAATTCTGTGTAAATGGCATTGCAGGGTTTGAACTTTGAACCCAAAAAAAGAAAGAAAAAGCAATGCCTAAAAGAACAAAACAAGAAATGCTCATCGATGAGCTTCTAAAGAACA
>Ga0233431_1002432_pt1 | contig 26038 bp, 19 predicted proteins | sample SI_118_April2016_FD_179867 | JGI IMG/M metagenome (GOLD analysis project Ga0233431, IMG submission 179867) | Seawater microbial communities from Saanich Inlet, British Columbia, Canada - SI_118_April2016_200_MG | ecosystem: Environmental > Aquatic > Marine > Inlet | place: Canada: British...
AGTAAACTGCATATCAGGCAATGCCTGAAAAGGATTGTATTTGAAGATATCAAGTCTCCCATTGATGTACCTGGTTTTAATAACTCTGCAATGGATGGTTATGCTGTTTCGAGTGATGACTTGCCAATCGGGCAAAGTAAGACGTTTACTATTGTTGGTACGGCCTTTGCCGGCAATCCTTTTACTGGAAACTGTGGGCACAACGAATGCGTAAGAATCATGACCGGTGCGATGGTTCCAGAGCAGGCAGATACTATTGTAATTCAGGAAGATATACAGTTGCTTGATTCTACTAGCATTGAAATTGGAAGTGGACATAATAAGAATCAAAACTTTCGTTATGCGGGTGAAGATATAAAAACAGGTTCTACTGTTTTTGCACAAGGCCACGTAATTAAAGCTGCAGATCTTGGTGTTCTAGCATCACTGGGTATCAACGAAATCAAAGTCGTTAGAAAACCTCGTGTCAGTTTTTTTTCAACAGGTGATGAGCTGAAATCTATCGGGGATACCCTGGTTAAAGGTGAGATATACGATAGTAACCGTTATAGCCTTTACGGTTTATTATCAGACTGCGATGTGGACATAATCGATATGGGAGCGGTGTTAGATGACCCTGACACTATTAGGCAAACCTTGTTATCAGCGACAGCCTGTTCTGATGTTATCTTAACTTCTGGTGGTGTCTCAGTGGGTGAAGCAGATTATATAAAAGGAATTTTGCAGGAAATAGGGAACATGGATATCTGGAAAATTGCAATGAAACCCGGCCGCCCATTAACTTTTGGGCAAATTGAAAATAGCATGTTTTTTGGCTTGCCTGGTAATCCAGTGGCTGTCATGGTTACTTTTTATCAGTTTGTCAAACCGGCATTGAATAAGATAAAAGGTATGCCTTTAAAAGCTCCACTTTCACTAAAGGCAACCTCATTGAGTTCAATCAGGAAAAATCCTGGTAGAAGAGAATTTCAACGTGCGATAGCTTCAACAGATGAAAATGGAAATTTGCAGGTAGCACTGACTGGAAAACAGGGCTCGGGTATTTTAACGTCCATGAGTCAGGCGAACTGTTTTATTGTATTGACTGAAAAGCGTGGTAGTGTGGAGCAGGGTGATCAGGTAGATATTCAATTTTTTGAATTATATTGAATCAAATTTAATTTGAAGTGAACTGGATTCCACCATAAGATTTTATCGCCAAAGCTCTTTTAAAATTGAATTAGCGAATCATAGTCATGAATGATTTTTACCTGGAACGTCATTTCAAGTTATGGGAAGACAAGAATACACTGTTAAAAAGAATAGTTTTTCTAACAGTGGTTATTTCACTCTCGTTAGTGATCAAGGTATTAACACCTTTTGTTGATTTTTCAGTCGATAAAAAGCCCGTCATTGAAGTTATTGCTTCTCTTAATAAAAATAAAGAAAGCGTTAATCGAAAGATTCTTCTCATCAGTAATACGGCGCAAGTTCTTCAGGATGTCAATAAATTCATATCTAAACAGCCCTGGCAAAAACAAAAATATAAACTGATTGACCGGTATAAAGAGATGCGTATATCTCCGCCCGCAGAAGGTTACACTCATCAACAATATCAGCAGGAGGCGGACACAACTATCAATAATATTGCTGAGCTTTTGCAGGAGAATATTTTATATCCTTTAGAGCAAAGTATGGTCAATGCCGAAAAGAATGGTATAAACCGCTTGAATAAAGAAATGGATTCATTAAAACAATTCATTCAGGAATGGAAGGAAAGCAGTATCAATGTTAACTGGTTCCAGACTCTACGCGGAAAAGACCGAAAAATGTACCAGTTAACGGTTGACCTTAATCAGCGCCTTGATGAATTTTCAAGGGTTATCAATCTAGAGTTAACGAGTGTTAAAAAGAAAAAAGCTACTGTAGATAAAGAGTTGAAAGTACTCACACAAAAAATTGAATCAGAAGCTGAAAAACTACAGTCACTTGATTCAGAACTACAAAGAATACTTCCTGAATGGCTTCGGGGACTGGTGAAAATTGAACAGGTGATCCAGTTATTGCCGGTCATATTATTAGGCACTGCTTCTTTTGTGCTTATTTTAGGAATGAGTTTAACCCGCCATTACAATATCTATCGAAACGGAAAAGAGTTTTCCAGGGAGCTTACAGATGATCCCGGCATGAGTACCGTCTGGACACTAATTTATCGTGGTATTACTGGTTCAATTTTAACAATAATAGCCTATTCCCTGTTTATAATTTTTAGCTGGTTTTTATTTGAAAGATCAATCCAGTTGTTACAGGAATGGTTAATCATTGATCCTTCACAAGCCTGGGTGAGTAGTGTTGAATTGTGGGATATGTTTTTATGGTTGGGCCGTGCTGGTTTCATGCTGTTACTGATAATTATATCCAGCAGGCTTCGTCGAATTATGGCTGCTTAATATTAACTGAGAAGGAGAGAGCTGATGGATTTAATATCAAACTGGAATGAAGTCAAAAACCTTTTCAAAGACTCATTTAAATCTTCGTTTCATTTTTCGATAGCGTCCGTCTCTGAAAATGGAGAGCCTCATGTAACGCCTGTTGGTTCTTTAATTCTTGGCAAACCAGGCCAGGGAATCTATTTTGAAAAATTCCCTCAACTACTACCTTTATATTTTAAAAGTAATAATAGAGTTTGTATTATGGCCGTTAACAGTGGTCGCTGGTTCTGGTTTAAATCATTGTTTAAGGGGGAATTTTCAACACCTCCAGCGGTCAGATTATATGGAGAAGTAGGTACACTTCGTAAAGCGACAAATACTGAAATTGCACTTTGGGAAAAGAGAGTTAAAAGTGTGAGCTTCACAAAAGGGCATGCATTAATCTGGAGAGGTATGAGCCAGGTAAGAGATATTAAGTTTGACAGGATTGAAGCCGTTAATATCGGTCAAATGACTCGTAATAACTGGAAAAATCAATGAATCGAAAAACTTTTAGATTTGTTTTTGTGTGTTTAGCTTTTTTTCTAATGTCATGTTCTGATAAGAACCTATCACCAGAAGATGAAATAAAACAATATATTGAAACAGGTGTGGAGGCTGCGGAAAATAGAAGCTCCTCTGATGTTGCCGATATGATTCAGGATAACTATCGTGATCATAAAAATTTAGATAAACCGCAGATCAAAAAAATGTTGCGTGCTTATTTTTTCATGCATAAAAATATTTACCTGTTTACTAAAAATCTTGAAATAGATCTTCATTCAGATAAAGAAGCCTCAGTGAGTTTACATGTTGCAATGGCGGGCAGTGTGATTGCCGATGTCAGTGTACTATCCAGTTTACGTGCAAGAGTTTATAAATTTGAACTGGAGCTGGTCAAACAGGATAAATGGTTGCTACAGAGTGCTAAATGGCACCCGGCTGGTTTAAGTGATATGCAATAACTTTTATGACAAAATAACTATTCTTAATACTGTTATTATGTTTGGTCAATTGGCTAGTTTGTGCCAACTACTGCCGTTCCTTATAGGGTATAGGTATACTACTCCCCCCTGAATCGCATGATTCTCTTAACCAAGCTTTTGATTCAGGTTTTTGATGAATGGAATACTTATAGTGAAAGAGATTTTCAGAAAAAACATATCTTTATTAACAGTTGTCCTTCTGTTGATATATATCCCCTTCATTGAAAGTTTCTCACCTACTTTGTGGGGGCTGAACTGGAATAGCCCTCTATTAATGGATAAAGTTGGGTGGTATTTAAGAGCGGTAAAATTATTTTTCGTATCTTATGGTCTACTTTTATTTATAAAATGGGAAGTTCAGATACATGAATTGCTCTCAGTTAAAGCGATATTCTACTTATTTAAAGTTTTTACCTTTTTAATCGGCATACTTCAAATAGCGCTTCTTTCAATAGGTTTTTTATTCTTTCATACAGGTCAGTCTTTAGATAGAAAACATATAGAGAAGAGTTATGGTGATTTTTCAATTTATACATTGACTCGAGATGTTGGGGGTTTGGGCGGTAGTCAGTATTTTTATATTAAATGTCCTAAATATTTTGGTCGTTATCAGTTAACCTTTATCAAAAAAACAGACTGGTTAAGAGATTTTGATTCCTATATAAATGACGATGTATTATTTATAAAAACTGAAAGCGACGAAACTCATCAAGTTAATCTATCAGAATATAATTTATGTAATGATAAATAGCTTTTGATTTTCCTATTCAAGTTAAATGTTATGTGTTGATATTTCTCCAGCCAAGTATTCCTCGAATATCAGGGAGCAGTATTCCTATTAGTTTATACTTTGTACTTCTTCACTCTCAACCGGTCAACGACTCCAATCACCACTTCAAAACTAAAGACTACAGCCTATCTGGAATGACAGAAACGGGTCGTGAAGAACCAATTGCAAGAGACCTTTCTATCGGCAAGTTAGTTGATAAAACAGTCGTTCGCATGAGTATGTTTAGTCGGCAAGTCAGTGCAATTGCCTGTCTGGTTGTAGGCATCGGCCAGATCGTTAGTGTGAGTAGTCATTGAGATTAGTCAAAACTGTCTTTTGTAGCATTTGTAGAATCATCCTATGTACTACAGTCTCCTGGATTTTAAGATCTGTATATATTGATTAATACAATAGCCCAGTGATACGATCAGCATTATTCCAACAAAGAGGAAGTAAAAAGTATGCCGATCTTTTCTTGGCAAGATAAATATAGTGTGAATGTCGAAGAGATAGATCTTCAGCATCAGAAGTTGATTGAGCTTGTCAACAATCTCCACTCATCGGTGGAGTCTCGCATCAGTAAAAATAAACTAGAACAACTGTTGATTGAACTGGTGAAATTCACCAGCTTTCATTTCTCGACTGAAGAGAAGTATATGAAAGAGTATAATTTTCCTGGATTCGCAGAGCATTATAAAGTGCACACAGACCTGCTTGAGCATATGAACAACCTGGTTTCAGTTGTTTCAAATGGCAAAATCCCTACCTTTTACTCTGACTATGATATTTCCTCTGATTGGGCACTGGCTCATATCGCTGGGCATGACAAACTCCTGGGAAAATTCCTGAATTCAAAAAACGTTTATTGAATCACCTGTATAAGGCAATAAAGGGGGCAATTTGTTGAATTGTGACTGCGGATTCCAGGCTGAAAGAACATGCAGGAAAACGCACTCATCATTTCATCATGAAGACTATGATGGCACCGGCCCTGAGTTTGTTATCTATGGCTAGAATAAATAGTGCCAGATTGCGAATTCAATTGGTTAGCTGTATTCATATTAGAGTAGCCCAGATTTCTTTTAAGTTAAACTCAAGATTGGCGATACCCGAGTCAGGGGCGTAGAAACTGGGTTTATTTTGTTGTCGTTTCTGGTCAGTACTACGAGACTGACCTTTATGGATTTGCTGGAAGCATCTGGTTGGCAGTGCTACTGGTAATTCACCTGGGCTCGGAACTAGCTTTTTTCCTAATAATACCTTATAGCATAATGATACATAGGTATTATCGGTTGGCGACTTAGCTGCGGTAAGCGCAGGAGAAATAAATCTAACACACATATATCCTGGCTTCCCCTAGAAGCGTATCATGCGCCTTTCTAAATTAAAGACTGAATAAAATCTCATGGCTGAATTCTTTTTCGACTACGGACTATTTTTACTAAAAGCTGTGACCATCGTGGTCGCTATTATTGCCGTTATTGGGGTGTCGGTTACGGCAGGTATGCGCACGCGAAAGGCGACCAGGGAAGGCCATATCGAAGTGACCAGGGTAAACGATGAAATTGATCATTTGCGTGATACCTTGTGTGAGACTGTTATCGATCCCTATGCTTTAAAAACTCAACTCAAGCAACGCCATAAGGCCGAAAAAGCTGAACACAAAGCTAACGTCAAGAAACTCAAGAAAGCTGCCAAAAAGGATAGCGACGAATCAGCGGAGCAGGGTCGTAAGCGTCGTCTCTTCGTACTCGATTTTCACGGCGATATGAAAGCCTCGGCAGTTGCCAGTTTACGTCGTGAAATAACCGCAGTGTTATCGTTGGCAGAAACGCAAGATGAAGTCCTGCTTCGCCTGGAAAGTGGTGGTGGCATGGTACACGCCTATGGACTGGCTTCGTCGCAGTTGCAACGGGTTAAGGATCACGGTATCCCTTTAACCGTTTGTGTCGATAAGGTCGCCGCCAGTGGCGGTTATATGATGGCCTGTGTTGCCAGCAATTTGCTCGCCGCACCATTTGCCATTATCGGTTCGATTGGTGTGGTCGCACAGTTGCCTAACTTCCACCGGTTGTTGAAAAAAAACGATATTGACTTTGAAATGATCACTGCAGGTGAATACAAGCGCACGCTAACCATGTTTGGCGAAAACACCGAAAAAGGACGAGAGAAATTTGTAGAAGACATTGAAGATATTCACGTTCTGTTCAAAGATTTTGTGCTGCAACACCGGCCGCAACTGAACATCGATAAAGTCTCCACTGGAGAAATCTGGTTTGGACAACGCGCTATCGATAATGCGCTTGTCGATGAGCTCATGACCAGTGATGAATATATTGTTAAGGCCTGCAATGATTCTGACGTATTCGAAGTGAAATATTGCGAGAAAAAATCGCTGCCGGAAAAACTTGGCATGGCTGTGCATTCGGCCGTTGATACGGTATTACTGAAGTGGTTTGATCGTGGTACACGAAATCAATTCTATTCCTGATAGACTGTCTGTAAGAAGCCATTCGAAGCATTTTATATTAACTCAGTTTGCTCATATCTCATATTTTAGTGGATTTGATGAATTGCTCCGTAGTGGCGAAGGATCCATTGAGAACGATTAAAATATGATAAGTCTATTAGCTCTAGTCCTTGGTATTACTGGATGTAGTGGGGATGAATACGGCCGCCCCAAAACACTATTTAACTAGCCTTTAAGTAAGTCAGTTCATTAAGCTGAATCCGCAGTTGGACAGCATACAGATTGGTTTTGCCCATTTGTTTGGCGTAGCTAAAAAATAAGGCAATGGCTAGTCCCTGGTGTTTTTTTAGCATAGCCAGGCGAATGGGCAAGGCCGATATGGGCGCTGTAGCGCTTTCACCCATTGGATGAATAACGATAAAGTCGATATTCTCAATGTAATCATGTATTTGAAGCGTATTCAAAGCGGTCAAATGCGGAATCTAGGTTCAAGAGTTGCTTCAGTTCCACTTCTATTTACAGCTCTACAGCCATTTGAGCAATCAGGTCGCTGGGGTAGTGATACCAAATGGCTTCACTCCTCCATATGCTCTCGGCATTTCAACTCTCTTGATCATTTACGGATAAAGACTGCGGTATATTCAGGTCTTTACTCTTATATAAACTTAACAAGGCTTCAAATTCTGCTGCTGGCACCGGTTTACCAAACAAATATCCTTGCCCTTCTGCACACCCTTCTGAAATAAGAATTTGGTTTTGCATTTCAGTCTCAATACCTTCGGCGATAACAATCAACGACAGGCTTTTACCTAGAGCCAATACCGCCCGTGCTATCGCAGCATCATCATCTTCATCCACTATATGATCGACGAAAGATTTATCAATTTTAAGGCGGCTGACAGGTAATTTCCTCAATGAAGAAAGTGATGAGTAACCTGTACCAAAATCATCTATTGCAAGTCCAACCCCCAGTTTGTTCAATCCATTAAGAGTTTCGATACCAAGCCCATCTCGATGGACAATAAAACCTTCACTAATTTCCAGTTCTAGCTGATGAGGTGCTATTCCACTGGCACTAAGAGCTAACTGAGTAGATGTAACAAGGCCACCATGTTCAATTTCAAATCCGGAAATATTTACTGCGATTCGCTTCAGGCTGTATCCCCTTGATTGCCACTCAACAAATTGCCGACATGCCTCATTCATAACCCATTTATCAATATCAACAATCATGCCAGTCTCTTCAGCGACCTTGATAAATTTATCCGGTCCAATTAGCCCACGGTCAGGGTGTACCCAGCGAATCAGAGCTTCTGCGCCAATAATAGTGTTAGAAGGAAGCTCCACCAGGGGTTGGTAAAAGAGCTGGAATTGATCAGTAGTACATGCCACGCGGAGATCAGCTTCCAGGTTAAAATGTTCTATTGCCAGTGCGGTCATCTCACTTGAGTAAAACTGATAGTTATTCCTACCTTTGCTTTTTGCGTGGTACATTGCAGCATCTGCATTACGCAACAAAGTTTCAGGGTTCTCACTGTCAATCGGGTAGATACCAATTCCAATACTGGCTGTTACATATAGCTGATTTTCACTAATTTCTATCGGTGAAATCAATGCTTCAATAATTTTAGCGGCGACATTAGCTGCAAATTTCTCATTGTCAAAAGGTGCAATAATAACCGTAAATTCATCCCCCCCAGTCTTGCAACGGTATCACTTTCGCGTAGACAGTGTTTGAATCGTTCAGATACCTTTTGCAATAATTGATCACCGACAGTATGGCCAAGAGAGTCATTGATAGTTTTAAATCTATCTAGGTCAATGAACATTAAGGCGGTCTTTTTTTGCTCACGCCTTGCAATGGATATATTATTTAGTAATCGATCTTTGAATAACTCTCGATTAGGAAGTCCTGTTAATACATCGTAATAAGCGAGGTGATGAAGATGTCTTCGAATGTGTTCCTGGGAACTCAAGTCAGAGTATATACAAACGTAATACTTCACCTGACCATGGGAGTCAAGGATAGTCGTCGCATTCAGCCACTCAGGATAAATCTCTCCACTGGCTCGGCGATTCCAAATTTCACCTTGCCAGTGTCCCTCTGATTTGAGCTGTATCCGCATCTGGTCAAAAAAGGCATCATCATGACGTCCAGATTTCAGTAGTCCAGATTTGCTTCCAATTAACTGGTTAATGTTGTATCCAGTTGAGGTCGTAAATGCGGGATTAATCGAGACAACTTGCTCTTTTACATCCAGAATCATCACTCCATCCGGCATTGTTTCTATTACCTGGGCTGCCCGTTGTAACTCCAGCTCAGTTTTCTTACGTGCGGTGATATCAGTATGTGTTCCAATCACCCGTTTCGGGATTCTATGTCGAAATTCGTTCTCAGCGACCTTTCCGTGAGCTTGTATCCACAGGTAGTTATCATCAGCACATTGCAGCCGTTGTTCAGTATTAAAGTGACTTATAGTTCCAGTAGTCAGTTGTTCAACAATTTCTACAAAGGCTGGTAGATCTTCAGAGTGAATTCGTTCTTCATAACTTTTATAAACAGGTTTCAGTGAGCCTGGACGATAACCCAACATTTCCTCCCATCGAGGGCTAAGATACATGGATCCTGTTTGCAAATTCCAGTCCCACAGGGCTTCTTGACCAGCTTCCAGCGCTACCTCCAGACGTGACTCACTATCTTGCAGCATATCAACGGTTTTATTTAGATTTTGCTCTCTTTCAAAAATTTGTTGATACAGGCGAATCCGGTTTAATAACTGGTTGTCATCAATGGGTTTTGTCAGATAATCAACGGCTCCCACTGCATAGCCTCTGTTTCGAAATTCATCAGCTTTAAATACAGCGGTAATAAAAATGATCGGGATATGTTTTGTCCTGGCGGTCATTTTCAGGTGTTGCGCTGTCTCGAAACCGTCCATTACCGGCATTTGAACATCGAGTAAAATAAGGTCAATATGATACTCAAGAGCAGCCACTAGTGCTGCCTCACCTGAACCTGCCTGAATGATTTTAAAGTCACCTTTTGACTTCAACAATGTATTTAGTGTGAAGAGGTTGTTTTCATTATCATCGACAATCAAAATGGTAAAACGTATATCAGTCATAATACCTACATCATTATTTAAAACGATAAATTTTTCCTTGCCTGTCGAAAGGCTCGAAATAGCGTCCACCCTGTCCGGTGGATAATCCCTCACTCTTACCCAACACCAGAAAACCATCTGGATGCAATGAACGAGAAAAGTTATCCATAACCTGCTCCTGTAGTATGGGTTTAAAATAAATCAGTACATTTCGACATAAAATTAGCTGAAACTCATTGAATACTCCATCGTGTATCAGGGAGTGCTGATAAAACAAAATATGTTTGTGATAGTGATCTGGAATCTTCAGGTAAAGGCCATTATTTTCTACATGACTATCGAAATTTTTCTTACCACCGCTTGCCAGATAGTTTGATCTGTTTTGTTCGAGGCTCTGTAATGGAAATAGCCCTGATTTTGCATGAGAAATGGCAAAATGATTGATGTCTGTGGCGAATATTTGTGACTTTTCCAGCATTTCCATTTCATCTAGCAGAAGTGCCAGGGTATATACTTCTTCACCACTGGCACAACCTGCTGACCATATTTTCAGGCGGGGAAAACTATCCAGGTAGGGTAATATTTCCTCACGCATACGTTTAAACTGATCAGGATGACGAAAAAAGCTGGTAACTTCCACCGACATCTCCTGGTAAAAACGCCGGAATAACCCCGGATCAAGCAGTATCTGGTGTTGAAAGCTATGAAAGTCATCAATCTCAAGCAACCGCATTAACTTATCGATACGGCGTTTGACGGTTGTATACTGATACCCTCGATAATCATAGCCATAGCAGTGATTAAGTGCTTCCAGAAAAAGGTCAATTAACTCACTGGATAGTTCTTCGCCTGGTTTAGCAGTCGTGCTGGCTACATAACTGGTCATTTCCCTGATACCCATGATGTAATCATAAATGCCTTGTTTACGTGCCTGATCAGGCAGAAAGGGAGCACTACATTCGGCACTATCTTCCAGTAAAACGGTCCCTCCATGGGTACGCAGTGCCTGACAACCAGCCACCCCATCAATATTTAAACCACACAGCAAAAGGCCAACCAGACCTTTACCATATTCAAGGCTTAATGATTTAAACAGGACATCGATGGAGGGACGTGCAAAACAAACCTTGGCATCATGTGTTAGATAAATCAGCCCATTTGCTACCTTTAGATGGTATCCAGGTGGTGCAATATAGATCGTTCCCTGTTCAACCTTACACAAATGGGTTGGCATGAGTATTTGATAATCGGTATATGTTTTAAGCAAACTGTCTAGTTTATTCTCGGTTTTTTCATCCAGGTGCTGAACTATAAATATGGGTAATCTACTAACCGGCAAATGTTTTATGAAATAGAGTATTTTATCCAGGCTATCAGCGGAACCTCCAATCACTACAGCTTTGAGTTCTTCCTTTTGTTTAGATATTGCCTTATGAGGTACATGATTTACTGGTAGAGAAAGGGAGACCAAAATATGAGTAAGGTAAGAATGATAAGTGAAAATTTTCAAATCCTTTCCTGCCAGTATCACAGCAGCCATGGCTTCAATTACTTCTTTTGGCAGAGTTAACGCATCATAAAAAGAGATCTCAAGCCTGGCTGTTTTTAGCATGGCTTGCCGAATATTTTCTATGAGTGGAGAAAAATCTTCTTCTCGATCATACTCTCCGAGCACATCAATCCTGTCCTGGGCTGCTGACACATTCAGGCTAACGCTCACAGCTTTGTCTCGCACCATACACTCGCCATGTTGATTAAGACTTCATAATCAACCGGTTTAGATAAATAGTCATCAGCACCAACTGATAATACCTTATCCTTATCTGACCTTAATGCTTTTGCTGTCAGTGCAATGACTGGAATATGCTTTAACGAGGGGTTGTTTTTGATTTTTCCAATCGCCTCATAACCATCCATTCCAGGCATCATGATATCCATGAAAATTATGTCTATATCGGGTTTATTGTTCAGGTATTCCAGTGCCTTAATTCCATTTAAAGCAGTCTCGACATGTGCACCGGCTTGCTCCAATGCCGATGTAATTACAAACAGGTTACGTGGGTCATCATCAACGATCAGTATGTGGCGATTTTCGAGTCTGGTTAGGCCGCCTTTACCAATACCGGAAATTTTCCCATCTGCAACATTATTACTTTCAGGAACATCCTGAAGAAATCGTTCTATATTTTCCAGCATGCGTGCATCTGTTTTTGGTTTCCTGATAATAATGCTGTCGATAAAATCTCTGAGCTCGTGCTCTTCCTCAGCGTTCGGTTCACGGTTACCATACACGATAATAGGCAGCAGCGGATTGTGTAGTTTTAGTTCTCGACAAATATGAACACACTCTTGCTGATCACGATCAATATCAACCACAACCAGTGCGGGATTCTCTGACAACATGTTGATAGAAGATTCGAGATCTGTGGCAGTTAGTATTTCCAGAGACTGTCCTATAATTATTTCTTTGAGGTGTTCTAATGTTAGACTTGCCCCCAGGATTAACAGCACATTATCTTTTGCTCTTGCCTTATCAATTATCTGTGCTTCAGCATTAACCAGTTGTTCAAAATTAGCAGGCTTCTGAAGATAACCTACAATACCTTGCTTTAGCAGGCTATGCTGCTTTTCCCTACCAGAAATTATATACACTGGAGTCCTGCATAACTCCCTGGTTGACTTTAATTCATGTAACACCTCGCTACCATCCATATCGGGTAAACCAAGGTCAAGTAATATACCCTCTGGTCGATAGGTTTTAGCCATACGTAACCCCTCAATACCGCTACTGGCAATCAGGGTCTTATAACCTTCTTTTTTATTCAGTAGAGCAAGCGTTTCGGTAAAGGTTGTGTCATCATCAATCACCAGTATCACCAAATCAGTCGATTTTAAATTTTGTCGATCATCATGTACCTGTTTTGTACTTTCGACTTGAGAAGCGGGTACTAGCCCGGGCTTTGGCATATGCTGAGGTATAATATCTGGCAATGAGTTACGTTGTTCTTTTGCAGTGATTTTATGTGGTAACAAGATGCTAAACCGGCTTCCCTGTTCAAGCTCACTTTCCAGCTCAATGGTTCCACCCAGTAACTGGGCAAAATTCATACTGATGGAAAGACCAAGGCCGGTACCACCAAACTGTCTCGAAACAGAGCCATCTACCTGCTGAAAAGCTTCAAAAATCTGCTTTTTGCTTTGCTCCGGAATCCCTATACCGGTATCTTCCACCATGATTTTAACCGGTAAATCTTCTCGTCCACTTGCCTCAATAATTAATGAAACATGACCTTGTTTTGTGAACTTGAAAGCATTGGATAACAGGTTACGAATTATCTGCGATAATTTTTCTCTGTCCGTAAACAGAGAGGTATCCTGTAATTTACTTTTAACTTTAAACTCAATTCCGGCAACATTGGCAATTTCACCAAACATATTGAGGTAATCATCCAGAAGCGCATCAATAAATACCTCCTTAATATTGAGTTCCATTTTACCCGCCTCTATTTTTGACAGGTCAAGGATATCGTTAATAAGACGCAATAGTTCTTCACCCGCCTGGTGAATAACACTGGCGCGTTTCTGCTCTTCATCCGACAAGTTTTCATCTTCGTTCATCGACAGCATTTTAGATAGCAAGATTACAGAGTTAAGTGGTGTTCGTAACTCATGTGACATATTTGCAAGAAATTCTGATTTATAGCGGCTACTTTGCTCAAGCTCCTGTGCTCGCCTGTTTAACTCTTCCTTTGATAACATCAAATCAGCATTTTTGGTTTCCATCTCTGCTGCCTGTTGTTGGAGCTGTTGTTGCTGCTCTTCCATTTGTGAATTACTCTGCTGTAACTCTTCAGTCTGTTGCTGTAGTTGTTGTTGCTGCTCTTCCATTAATGAATTACTTTGCTGTAACTCTTCAGTCTGCTGCTGTAGCTGTTGTTGCTGTTCCTCCATCTGCGTATTGGCCTGTTGTAACTCTTCAGTTTGTTGTTGCAGACGAAGTTGCTGTTGTTCCATTTGCTGATTGACGACGGTGAGTTTATCGCGTTGCTCGCGAGCCTCAGTGGCTGCTGTCTCGGCTGTCTTCAGTAGGTTGCTAATCTTGCGTTGTAGTAAAACTGAGGAAATAAAACCGGCTATGGTATGCGAAGCTCCCTCAATAAAAGATTTTTGGAGCTCTGTGAAGGACTTAAATGCGGCCAGCTCAATAACCCCAACCAATACATCCTCCTGAAGCAATGGAAAAGTGTAGGTATATAAAGGTTGTCCACTGGCGGTTCCTGAGGTAATTGGTGCTTCTTCTGGACGTAAATGAGTCAATGCAATCGGTGATTTCTCTACTGCCACCTGACCAATTGCTCCTTCACCCAGATTAAATTCAGTACTTAATGCTTCACGTTCGGTATACATATAGGACCCTAAAAGGGTGAGCTGTTGTTGCTGCCCCTCCTTAAAAACATAGAAAACACCACGTCCAGCATCCAGGTAATGCCCCATTGTACTAATAGCTCGATTGGCGAGTTCTCTTGGCTCAAGGTTACCGTTTAATTTCTGGTTGAGTTTGCTGATACCATCTTTCAACCAGGTTTGTGAGTCAGTATGTTGCTTATTTTCTCGCAACATTTCCGTCATATTATTGATGGCATTTCCCAGACGATCATTATTGGAAAGAACTTTTATATTGCCAGTAAAATCCCCTTGAGCAATCACATCAGCCTGTGTAGCGACTAGCTCCATGTTATCTGTCAATTTACGGGTAGAATCCAGAATCTGACCAATTTCATCACTCGAATGGTATTCGATATTTTCCTGTACAACTTCACCCATACCTAGTCGCTGTAGTTGACGGGTAACAAAGATTAAAGGTGATAAAATACTATTCAGAAAGAGCCTGGATGTAACAAACACCATTATAATAACCACAGCGAGAATAGAGAAGAAGACATATTTAAAATTTGTCAGCTCAGTAAAAACCTGCGCTTCATCGACCATTCCCACCATTATCCAATAGTTTTCCCGGTCTTCTGGCAGAGGGTAAATCCGTTTGAAACCGAATACATGACCTTGACCCATAAAGGTACCATCCTCGACTTGTTGCATACCCTGAAAAACGTCCGGGAAAAGCGTACGGAAATTATGACTGTGTCCTAACAGAAGGCCAAAAGACTTGCCCGGTTCAGGGTGATACAGAAACTCCCCCTGTTGATCGATCAGGTAAAATGATCCATTCTCAATGCTCCCTTCACTTTCCTTGATATATTCGAAGAAAGCTTCGGCAAAGAGACTAATTACCAGTACACCGTATTTGACATTATTATCACCAAAAACCGACTGAGAGATCCGCACCACAGGTACAAGTGGTCTTTCAATTTTCCCAAACTCACGGTTTAGTCCTAACGGGGACACTTTTATTCCCCCCTTTTCCAATGCCCGGGCATCAAGAAAATAATGTTCATTTTTTTTGTTTTGCAATTTCTGATCCGGCATAGCCTGCACAATACGAGTTTGCGGATCACGTCGAATGGTAATCAGTTCTTGCCCCTGTAGATTCAAAAATCGAACCTTGTAGAGGTAGTCGTAACTGCGCACAAAATTTTGCCAGCTATCCAGAGCTATCGATTTCCAACGTTCGGCTTTATACTCTTCACCAATATCTTGCCAATAGATATGACGCATTAAGTCGTTATTGGTAGCAAAAAAATTCAAATCATTACGTGTCAGGTTAAGGAAGTCTGAGATTTTTTGACTACTCTGACTGGTATGACCTCTTACCAGTTCTTTGGCCTTATCACGGTGTGCACTTGCTGCATTAGAATAACCGTAATACCCAACAATCGTCAGTGAAAGCAATGTGACCAGGTAAAACAGCAGTGCAAATTTTGAACGAACACCCAGTTTGGTAAAAGAAAAACGATTCGACATATTAGCCTTCATCACTGCCTCAGTCACAACCTATGAATCAGATTTATCTTACGCTTTAGCCAGCGCAATAGCTGATGAACATCAGCAGGAGATTTTTCCGTATAAAATTTTGCTGCAGGTGTGATGCTGTATTTTAGATTCATCCGGGCCTTGACGGGTTGTAGTTCGGCGAGCACCATACCCACCATATTGAACACATCTGCTGGTAAAGCGGCTTCATCTCCTTTATTGAGAAATGGTGAAAAATCTGTAGTGCTTAATCCAATGTTGACCTGCAATTTCTGTACCTCCTGCATTAACTCGAAGGCAGCCTTTAGAGAATCACCAGGTGTAACGTCAGCAAGCTTCTCTGGTGGAAAGGTGGTGTCCTGTAACTTGCGCAAACGTAAAATAGTATTGATATCTTCATAGATACGTATTACTTCGGCAAATACTAAAGCAGGGTTAATATCTTCTCTGTTTAATATATCAAGATTAAGAGAAATTTTTTGAAACCGATTGAATACATCAACTGGTTTTTTACCCACAAATTTTTCAAGTTTCGTCACTTCAGCTTCTATACCCAGACGCTTTTTTATGATATTTAATTCAGTCAACAAACGTTGAGTCTGTTCATATGGAGCATTCGGATCCATCTCTAGCACGGGCTCCATCGAATTGATATTATTGACCGGAAGGCCTTTTTTACGCCGGAAAGAATTAATTTTGACAAAAATAAAATAACTCTTTTGCCAGACATGTCGAGGTAGTAATTTTACCGGATAATGTTTTTCCAAATGATTTCCCTGAACGCCCTGAGCGTTCATGATTAACTCAACTTCCTTATCGACCTGTACAACCTGGGAAAATACATCAGAAGGACTGATGGTGACTTCAGCTCGAACGCCCACACTGAAACATAATAATAATGTCAGACTAGATATTTTTAATTTTTTTATAAAGCTCACTATCAAACTCACTACAGGTAAGTATTGTGGGGCTATTCTCATACCCTGTTTCTATAAATCAAATTCCATAATTATTACTATTCAGGTTATATAGTTTATTTATTTCCAATTTATTTTATATAAGCATTTTAGTTGATCTAGATTAAGTAAAACAGTCCGAAAGAAAAAATTCAAATACGATCAACTGATTACAGGCAGAGTATTAGAAAAAACAGCAGTATGTTATATGTTTTGGGGCATTAAGTTAGGGATGAAATTTTGTTATCATTACTCCAGCATTAGTTTGGAAAACTAGTTGAACTTTAGCTCTCTTATTTCTTTATCAAGAATTATCATATCTACTCATGACCGAAATGAAACGACATTTGGTGTTTGAAACTAATAATTAAATTTTAATCTTCTCCCCAGATTAAGTCACCACACTGGTTTAACTTGTATCCTCCAAGGTTAAATGCAACCTCCTGTCCAAAGTCTGATTTTAAACTGGCGATAAGATTCTGGAATAAATGGCGGAACCATATATTTCTAGGGATAACGAAATCAAATGCCTGCCAGCCCAAACTGATAAAATCCAGTCCGAACTCATTTGCTATAGCCCGGGTTCCGACAGAAATATCTGATTTTTTTAAGATGATTGAGGAAGCAGCTTCTCTTTCTGACAGAGATGTAGTGGTGCTATTTAAGCCATCCTGGTTGAGTCCGTATTTGCTTAAAATTTCCATCAAAAAACGTTGAGCTCCAGAACCCTTTTGACGAATTGACCATCTATAGGATGGATTGAACAGTTCAGGAATTATTGGCGTGGTATCTAAGTTTGATGATTTAAAAATCAGCCCCTGTTCACGTTTGAATGCTCTGATCAATACCCAGTTGTGATGTTTTGAATATTGCTGAATCAGTGAAGGGTGACGCCGGTTACTTTCACTTTCTGGTCCCCAGTGAATACAACATGCATCTACTTTATTGGCATTTAATAAATCCAGTCCGGGTCGGGTACCGGTTGATGTGTAAGTTATAAGTGCTTTATTGCCGAGTGTTTCTGCAAACTCCAGAACTATTCTGTATAGCAAGGGATCATCACTACCAGTAATAATAAGGCGGTCATGTAATAAGCCGTTATGCGTCGAGTCGAGCATCCATTTATCGATTAACTCTTTAGGGAACATCCATTTTCCGGTGATTTTTGTAGCAGGAATATGACCTTCATTGACCAGCGCGTAAATCTTCTTTTCATTGACATGCAGGTAATTGGATACCTGCCTGACGCTCATAAACACATCTATTTGGTTTTCCAGTAAGCGGTTCATGTTCTGTTCAATGCATGGTTCTCTTTGTTGATGCAGAAAGTTTGACCGGTTTGGCATCATAAAGAATGGTTGAATGTCCGTTATAAACCATGAAATGTTTACCTTTGGCCCTGGCTATTAATGTGACGCCCATTTTTTTTGCTATATCTAAACCCATTTGGGTGACTCCAGATCTTGATAGCAAAACGGGTATGTCCATCAATGCAACCTTGATCACCATTTCTGAAGTGAGCCGTCCTGTTGTGTAGAATATTTTATCTCTGCCCTGTATTCGGTTGAGCCACATGTGCCCAGCTATAGCATCGACAGCATTATGTCGCCCGACATCTTCAATAAAAATGCTGATTTGAGTTTTTCGGCATAAAGCACAGCCATGCACTGCTCCGGCACGTTTATAAATTTCATTATGAGCACTGAGCGTTTCCAGTAGTTTATAGATCATCGACTGATTTATTCGCTGTTCTGCTAACTGGATTTTATCCAGTTCTTCCATCATGTTTCCAAAAACAGTACCCTGTCCACATCCAGTTGTTACAGTTTTATGGTTTAATTTCTGATCAAGATTTTCAACGACTGAGTGAGTTGTTATCGCTACAGAATCTGTTTCCCAGTCAACCTGTACAGATTTAAGCTGGTGAATATCTTTAATAATACGCTGGTTATGTAGCCATCCCAGAATCAGTAACTCTGGGTGATTTCCAAGAGTCATTAACGTGATGATTTCACGTTTATCGAGGTAAATGGTTAAAGCACGTTCAACAGCGATATTACTGCTGACTTCTTCACCAAGCTCATTCAAAGCGATAACTTCGCTGGTTGAGTCCAGCCCTGCATCGGTCAGTTCTGGTATGTAGGGCTGTTGAATATTAACGAGTTGCTGCATAATTTAGTACCTGATTTTTAGCCGCCAGTCATGTTCATGTGTCGCAGCAGAATTTCATTGGATTGGATATTAAAATCATGTCCTTTTGGCTTTAGATCCAGTGAGTTGATAATGGCATTCTGTAATACTTCTGTATTACCAGGGTTGGAACGAATGACTTTTCTTAAATCCACGGAATGTTCCTGTCCCAGACATAACAATAAGCGGCCTTCAGCAGTTAAACGAACTCGGTTACAACTGTCGCAAAAGTTATGACTGTGTGGAGAAATAAGTCCGATACGTGTGTCAGGATGTTCTGCTAACCTGAAATATTTGGCGGGTCCAGCGGTGTGTTCTGTTGTTGAGAGTAATTCATATTTATTCTTTAGGTCTTCAACAATCTGATCACTGGAGTAATAAGTACCTTTATGGTTATGTTCACCTGTAATACCGAGAGGCATATTTTCAATAAAGCTCACATCAATTTTTCTATCGATGGCAAAATCAACGAGCCTGGAAACCTCATGATGATTTCTGTCTTTAAGAATTACACTGTTAATTTTTATTTTTTTAAAACCACTTTGTATCGCAGAATCAATACCTTGCAGTGTTTTCTTAATGTTGCCATTACGAGTTAATGTGTTGAATAAAACAGGATTTAAAGTATCCAGGCTTATGTTGATACGTTTAACACCTGCATTTTTTAATGATTCGGAAAATTTGCTGAGCTGAGTACCATTGGTGGTCAACGTAAGATCCTGTAATCCTTCCAGTTGCCCCAGCTTTTCAAACAGTGAAATCACATTTTTTCTTACCAATGGTTCTCCACCGGTAATTCGAATATTTTTGACGCCAAGATTGACGTAAGTTGTGGCAATTTGAAAAATTTCTTCCAGAGTCAGTAGTTGTGTTCGTGGTACAAACTTCATATTTTCAGACATACAGTACACGCAGCGTAAATCACAACGGTCGGTGACTGAAAACCTGACATAATCTATAGTTCGACCAAATCGATCGACTAAAACCTTGTCTGGATTTTTCTCGTTTTTGTTTATCACGGTGAATTGAATATTGTCATAGTTGAAATAATTAAGTATAAAACTTAGCAATAAATATACCCATTTGAAATCTTCAAGCGATAGTGAGTGTTTAAATGATTAAAGCCGATTAATAATCTATAACAGCTTCTACACAAGTAACTATATTGAGTCGTTCTGTCACAAACCGGGTCAATCTGTCGGGTCAAATTAAACCACTTAGAATTTTTCAGTTTGTAATTTATAACTATTCACAAGATAAAAGAGGGAAGTTACAGGTTGGTATAACATTTGCAGAAACATTGGGAACTCGTTTATCAGGTTACCTTATGCAAACTATGAAACTTGAAGGTTTTGAACAAAATCTACCTGATGAAATGTCAATTTCAGTCATTATGGAGAAAATACCTTCTCAACATAAATGGGTGAATTTTACTTATAAAGCAATTGGTGTCATTGCCGGAGAAGCTTCTGAAGATAATGAAGTTAAAAAGATCCATGAAGATAATGGACATGAACAGTTTTTGTTCTCCGGCTTAAAGCTAAAACTGTTTGAAGATGAATGTGAAAGTTATTATCACAATTTAATGTCTCCTAAACCCGGTTGTTTTGTCGTTGCAGATGAAATGGATGACCCGGATAAAATGCCTGTCCCATACCTGGTGAGTTTAAGTTTTGATGAAGTACATGCTTACCTGGAAGGTGATGAACATGTTTATGCTGTAGAAATACCCCCCGAACTTTATAAATGGACCGAAGCTTTTATCCTGTCTCATTATGTTGCGATTAAAAAGACTAAAAGAAAACTAAAGAACTGGAAAGCTCAACCACAGGAGAATTCACCAGTTCAGCTAAAAGGTAGTTCAAATTCGAGAAGTCACTACTGATGACTCAAACAAACCAGGAAAACCTGTTATTGCGTTGGTCAAGGCGAAAACAACAGACGGCTGTTGATACTCAAAAAGAAGATCAGTTTATAGAGCTTCAGCAACTTGAACTATCTAACCCCGAAACTCATAAAATCCTGGAACTGGATCTGAAAGAACAGGAAGTTGTTCTTACCGATGAAGATATGCCCGCTTTAAATACATTGAGTGAAGACTCTGATTTTAGTGGCTTTATGTCATCCGGTGTTAGTGATGAACTGAGGAATCTTGCACTTAGAAAATTATTTAATGCGCCTTCTTTCAATCTTCGAGATGGACTCGATGAATATGATGAAGATTATACGTCATTTGAAAAACTGGGTGATTTGGTCACCTGTGACATGAAGCATCAGATAGAGATGGAAGCAAAGAAAAAACTCGAAGAAGAAGCTAGTAAATTATCTGAAAATGATTCTGTTGCTACCTCTGATCTCACACCATTAGAACAAACTACCCTTGATAAAAGTGAAGAAATAAATCTTCAAAGCAATGAACAATTAGACTCTGAAACTATTGAACAACTTCAGAGTGACACTCCTGAAATATCCTCAATGAGTACGACTAAAAATAATGAATGAAATGAATAAACAGGCTGTATCAGCAGCTGAAATTGCACTCAAAGGTTTTAACTCTAAACCGACCAGTTTACTGAGTTATCAATCTAATGGTCGTGTATTAGTGCTTGGTAATGAGCAATCGCTTAATTTCTGTAAAGGCTTTACTCAGCCCTTAAATATCATTTTTCTTTTAATGACAGGTTCATCCAAAACTTTGGATATTGAGAATGTGCTTTCATTAAATCAAAGAAGTATCGATATTCAGGGACATCTGGGAAATTTTAAAATCACACTAACCGATGCTCAAGGTGTTACTGACTTTATTGAAGTAGATTTGATCCTGGATTTAAATACTGACGCTTTAATCAAACTTGAAATTCCTCCGTTAGGTTATGTTCATGAAAGTAATACTGATGATAATCAACAGGAAATACAAGATCGACTGGTTGATTTAACTGGAGAATTTGAAAAGCCAAAGTATTTTAATTACAACGCAGAAATCTGTGCGCATGGTGTGAATGGAAAAACTGTATGTACAAATTGCATCGAAGCCTGTCCAGCTGGCGCTATCACAAGCCTGGTAGAAAAAATCAAGGTCGATGCCTATTTGTGCCAGGGCGGTGGTACCTGTGCAACTGTGTGCCCATCGGGAGCTATTCAATATGCCTACCCAAGGCTGAGTGATAGCGGCAATCAAATACGTCTGATGTTAAAGGCTTTTCGTGAATCTGGTGGTGAACATGCTGTAGTTTTGTTTCATGCAGAAGAAGAATTAAATGCTGAACTTGCACCCAATTACCTGCCCATAAAAGTTGAAGAGATAGCCAGTGTTGGCATGGAACTATGCCTGTCTACATTGGTTTATGGAGCTTCACAAGTAGTTTTGCTGGTGAATAATGATGTGCCACAACTTTCTTTAAAGAATATCAATCAACAGCTAGACTGGTTGCAAACCCTGTTGATGGGACTGGGTTTAAAACCATTAATGGTCACATTGCAAAAACATCCGAATGAAGTAATGCCAGTCAAGGACCTGGTTTCACTTGAACCCGCATTTTACAGTATGCCAGACAATAAACGACAAGCATTGTTTCAAGCGCTGGATCACCTTTATCAACAAATAGAAAAAACCAGGGAATTGGTCAGCTTACCTGCCGGTGCTCCTTTTGGTTCAGCCAGTATAGATGAGAATAGTTGTACTTTGTGTATGGCTTGTGTTGGTTCCTGTCCGGGTAAAGCGTTACAGGATGGATCAAACCGGGAGGTTCCTGAAATATTATTTATCGAAAGTAATTGCATCCAATGTGGAACCTGTACTCATACATGCCCGGAACAAGCTATTTCAATCTCGCCAAGATTCATTTTTAATCGTGAAAAAAGAAATCAGTCCAGAGTTTTAAATCAGGATACGCCATTCGGTTGTATCACTTGTGGAAAACCTTTCGCTCCAACATCGGTGATTCAAAAGATGAGTCATCAGTTAAAAGATCATTATATGTTCAAAACTACTCGTGCTCTTGACCGTCTAAAGATGTGCGACGACTGTCGAGTGGCTGATATTGTCCAGGATCCTGAAGCTGTAAATGGAAATATTGACCCACTTAGGTCAGCTTCCAGCGAAACTTTATCCTAATTGGTAATTATCGATGACTATTTTCCCAAAAATATCGGAACGTAATTTGCTACCTGTAAACAATGAGGAAATATTTGAAATGACATTGCAAGTTCAAACCCAAACCGCAGCGTATGAAGAGCTCTATACAACTCAGACTGAAATGTCGGGTGAATCTATCAGCATTAATGATGAGGAACAGCAATATCGTGCTTCTGCTTATAGTTTGATGGCAGCATTGTTAAGAGCATCACCTAATGATGCCTTGTTAAATCGACTTTCCGGTTTGACCCAGGAAGCACAGGGTGAAGGTGATTCATTAAAGGTGTCTATGTCAATGTTGGGTTTGTCAGCGAAAATTCTCACGGCAACAGCCATTGAGGATGAGTTTCATGATTTGTTTATTGGTCTGGGTAAGGGTGAAGTGGTGCCTTATGGGTCGTGGTATCTCACCGGTTTTTTAATGGAAAAGCCGTTAAGTGACTTACGAGATGATTTAAAAAAACTCGGTTTCGAAAGAAGTGATTCTGTGACTGAGCCGGAAGATCATGCTGCAGCATTGTGTGAAGTGATATCTCTAATGATTAGTGATGGTAGTGAACTCTCAACTCAAAAAGACTTTTTCCTTACTCATATGGCTTGCTGGATGGATAAATTTTTCAGCGATTTAACGAATGCTGAATCAGCCATATTTTATAAAGCATTAGGACGTTTTGGATCGGCTTTTATTGAATTCGAGAATGAATATTTCTCGATGCAGACTTAAAGTTTTAATTATTAAAATAAAATAGCGTAATCACCCTGCAAGGGGAGGAGTTTTTGGTGAAACAAATAAAATCAGAAAGCGATGGAATAAGGCTCGACTCACAAAGAAGAGAGTTTATTAAAAAATCCACTCTTGTTGGTGCAGGTATTGTTGCCAGTTCTGTATTACCCACTGCAGCGATAGCAAGTGCAAGTAATGACAAAACAGATGCTCAACAGCAGAAGGGTTATCAGCTTACCCAGCACGTCATTGATTATTATAAATCTGCAGCTAATTAAGTCGAGGTGAATAATGAGTAAACTAACTAAAAAATCCAGTCAAATTAAAAGCCTCGATGCAAAAGTAAAACCTGTTGCTGAAGCTATTAACCGCCGTGCTTTTCTGAAAGGGTCAAGCCTTATGGCGGGTGGTGCTGCTCTGGCTACAACCATATCACCGGTGATGATGAAAAAGGCTGAGGCCACATCAACCAATGGTTCTAACACGAAAGAAGTTAAAACTATCTGTACCCATTGTTCTGTTGGCTGCGGCATTATTGCCGAAGTACAAAATGGTGTCTGGACCGGTCAGGAACCAGCTTTCGATCATCCTTTTAATAAAGGCGCTCATTGTGCAAAAGGTGCTGCGATCAGAGAGCATGGTCATGGTGAAAGACGTCTTAAATATCCAACCAAACTTGTTGATGGTAAATGGAAAAAAGTTTCCTGGGAGACCGCTATTAATGAAATAGGGGACAAACTGCTGGATATTCGTCAGAAATCCAGCCCCGATTCTGTTTACTGGCTGGGTTCAGCAAAGCACAGTAATGAGCAAGCTTATCTATTTCGCAAGATGGCTGGCATGTGGGGTACCAATAATGTTGATCATCAGGCACGCATCTGCCACTCCACCACGGTAGCCGGTGTAGCCAATACCTGGGGTTATGGAGCGATGACCAACTCCTACAATGATATTCATAACTCTAAAGCTGTGTTGATGATCGGATCAAATCCGGCAGAAGCTCATCCGGTTGCGCTGCAACATATTTTCAAAGCGAAGGAAGAAAACAATGCACCTATCATTGTAATTGATCCTCGTTATACCAGAACGGCAGCTCATGCTGATCACTATCTGAAAATTCGCCCGGGAACTGACGTACCGGTTATCTGGGGCATGCTGTATCACATATTCAAAAATGGATGGGAAGACAAAGAGTTTATCCGTCAACGTGTTTATGGCATGGAAGACATTAAAAAAGAAGTGGCTAAATGGACGCCTGAAGAAGTTGAACGAGTCAGTGGTGTTCCTGGAAACCAGGTTTTTGCAGCAGCTAAAGCAATGGCCGATAATCGTCCCGGTACTTTCATCTGGTGTATGGGTGGTACTCAGCACACAATTGGTAATAACAATACTCGTGCTTACTGTGTTTTCCAACTGGCTTTGGGCAACATGGGTGTGTCCGGTGGTGGAACAAACATCTTCCGTGGTCATGATAACGTTCAGGGTGCAACTGATCTGGGTGTGTTGGCGAATACCTTACCTGGTTATTACGGTTTAAGTTCTGGTTCCTGGAAACACTGGTCCCGTGTCTGGGGGCTTGATTATGAATGGGTCAAAGGTCAGTTCGATAAAGGCAGTTATGAAAAGAGCAAGGGTAAAGATGTTCATGTGATGAATACCAAAGGTATTCCTGTATCACGCTGGATAGACGGTGTGTTAGAAGACAAAGGTAATATGGGCCAGAAAGATAATGTGAAAGCGATGATCTTCTGGGGGCATGCTCCAAACAGTCAAACCCGTGGTGTTGAAATGAAAAAGGCCATGGAAAAACTGGAACTGATGGTAGTTGTCGATCCTTACCCAACTGTTTCTGCTGTAATGCATGATCGTAAAGATGGTGTGTATCTGTTACCCGCGGCAACTCAGCTTGAAACTTATGGTTCGATCACTGCTTCAAACCGTTCTATTCAATGGCGTGACAAAGTTATTGAACCACTGTTTGAATCTCTTCCAGATCATACCATCATGTACAAGTTGGCTAAAAAACTGGGTATTGCAGACCAATTATGTAAAAACATGAAGGTGACCAATGATGAACCACTGGTTGAAGATATTACGGGTGAAATTAATGCGGGCATGTGGACTATTGGCTACACAGGTCAAACCCCTGAACGGTTGAAACTGCATCAGAAGAACTGGGGAACCTTTGATTACACCTCACTCAAAGCAGAAGGTGGTCCAGCCGATGGTGACTTCTACGGTATGCCTTGGCCATGCTGGGGAACGGGGGATATGTACCATCCGGGAACACCTAATTTATACGACGCATCTTTACCGGTTGCAGAAG
>Ga0233431_1002433_pt1 | contig 26036 bp, 20 predicted proteins | sample SI_118_April2016_FD_179867 | JGI IMG/M metagenome (GOLD analysis project Ga0233431, IMG submission 179867) | Seawater microbial communities from Saanich Inlet, British Columbia, Canada - SI_118_April2016_200_MG | ecosystem: Environmental > Aquatic > Marine > Inlet | place: Canada: British...
ATATCAAGTTGGAATAAGGGGTCATTTGAACTTGGTTAAACATAATAACAAACTCATTGGATGTAAAGTAGAGTCAAAAAAAGATTTGACCTTGTATGGTCAAAATACTATTTTCCTTTGAAACCTAAGTATTGCATGCCTTCACAGGGGGTTTATGCGTTAAATCTCACTTATATCTATTCAAGCGACTGATCTGTGATAGTATTTTAGTATTCCTTTCAACCGTGCGCGACATTTTATCTTTCCCTTTTAGTACTCTATCTTCTCAAACTCCACATTTTTAGTCAGTTTAAGCGCCATACTACCTAATATTATTAGGTAGTACATCAAGGAAAAAAGAACGGTTTATAAATCCTCATACTACCCAGCATATAAACATCTGATATGATTAGTTTACAATTAAATAATACCTACTAGTAATTAGTAATTAGTACCTATTTAAAAAACTGTGAATCACCACTTTTCTATGTTACCGCTGAGATAATTTTTTTACCTTTTAATTCTAAATATGAATAAAGGAGTCTTTAACGATGAGCAATTGTAAAACAGACATCAAAAACCTTGAGGCAATATCCAAAAGGCAGAGGGCTGTAGATGTTCTTATGGATGCCAACCAATATGCTGATAAAGTATTGGCCGGGGGGAGCGTAGTGAATGTTATTACGCGAGAGATATACAAGACCGACATAGCCATATTAAGTGGAATCATTCTCATGGTTGGAGACTGTAAAACTCTTATCGGACCTGGTACCGATGTTCTTGAAATGAATGGAAAGTTTATTTGTCCAGGTTTTATTGATTCTCACATGCACTTCGAAAGTGCAATGCTGACTATAACAGAGTTCACTCGCCTTTCACTACCGACAGGAACGACCTGTTTAATTTCAGATCCTCATGAAATCGGAAATGTACTGGGACCATCAGGTATATATGAAATGTGTAGAGAGGCTGAATTGATGCCCCAGCATGTATACTCCAGAGTACCGGCTTTATGCCCCGATTCACCAGGACTTGAAACTGCAGGTCATGATATTTCTTCTCAGAATATTCCGGAAATGCTTGAGTTTCCAACAGTAACAGGAATCGGCGAAACTCAAGGAATCACCTCAGCAAATCATGTGTACCGACACAATCCAGGCGTATTTAGAGATACGATTATTTCAACAGTATATGCGCAATCAATGGGTCATAAAATAGATGGCAATGCAGCCGAACTGTTTGGCCCTGAGCTTGCGGCGCATATTATAGCGGGTGGAACTGAGATTTCTTGTCATGAAACCACCACTAAAACAGAAGCTGTAGAAAAGATGCGTTATGGTGTTTATATGCTGATGCGCGAGGGGTCTACTCAACGTAATATGCCTGAATGTGTGCGTGCTTTTACTGAAGAAAAACTGGATAGTCGAAGAGCTATCCTTGCCACAGATGATATGCTTGCTGAAGATATCGCTAAAACTGGCCATATGAATGACATTATTCGACGAACAATTAACGAGGGTGTTGATCCCATCGCAGCGATTCAAATGGCGACCATCAATGCAGCTAGTTGGCAGGGATTAGATCACATAGGTGTGATAGCCCCTGGCAAACTTGCTGATTTGGCCATCATCGATGGTAATCTGGAAGATATGAAAGTCACTCAGGTATTTTTAAAGGGTGATCTGGTCGCTGCAGATGGTAACTTGTTGATCAATTTACCAGCATACCAATACCCTAACTCCGTAAAAAAGTCAGTAAAACGTGCTCCCATTATAGCCGAAGATTTAATGGTTCCAACCGATAAAACAGGTAAAGTTAGCGTTAATTGTATTGGCTTGATACTGGATCAGAATCTTTCAGAGGCAATATTGACAGAGATGGAAACCGATGGGGGATTTGTTAAACCAGGCTTAAAGGCGGATTTGTTACCGATTGCCGTAGTCGGTCGGCATGGTCAATCGGATATTGGAAAAACTTTCGTACAAGGATTTAATATGGCTCATGGAGCTATGGCTGAAACAGTTTCCCATGACACGCACAACATAATTGTAGTGGGCACTAATTACCAAGATATGACTGTCGCTGTCAATCGGGTAATCGAGATGCAGGGAGGAGTTGTTTTGGCCAAAGAAGGGCAGGTAATCGGTGACTTACCACTTCGAATTGGTGGGTTAATGACGGATGAACTCAATGCCCATGATCTTACAAAAAAAATGGCGTATTTGACACAGTTAGCCAATGAAGAATTAGACTGCCAAGCTCATGCGCCTTTTATGCACCTTGCTTTTTTATCGCTGTCTACCAGTCCAAAGTGGAAGGTTACCGATAAAGGGGTTATTGACGTCGTAAATTATCGGATACTTCCGACGATAAACTAAGTATCCGCATGAGCAATCAGATTATTAGTAAAATCTTTTTAACTTTTTTAGGAGGAAATATGCCAACTCATCAACGAAAGGAAGTGCCCTCAGATGTTCAAAACACTGAAGCACTGTCAGCTGTTCAGAGCAATGAAGTGCACCAAGATGGCAACAGTGGTGGAGTGCTATCTAATTTATTGGAGAAAAAGTTTAAACTCAGAGAAAACGGTACATCCGTTCGAACGGAAGTTATTGCTGGAACAGCCACTTTTTTGGCTGCAGCGGCAATGCCAGCCATTACACCTGCCGTATTGGGTGCTGCCGGATGGGACAAAATGGCGGTATTCACCGCCACAGTTCTGATTCTAATGGGTTCAGCTCTCGCTTATGCTTTCTGGGTTAAGTATCCTTTTGTTTGTGGTCCTTCAATCGGCGTCAGTCCTTGGGTCGCCTTTTATGTTGTGAATACCCTTGGAGTACCTTGGCAAGCCGCTTTGATGTGCTCGTTTATTGCCGGAGTTCTGTTTATTCTTCTGTCAGTGGTTGGATTTCGCGAGAAGATTTTGGGGGCAATTCCAATGACATTGAAACACGCTTTTGGGGCCGGAATCGGTGCTTTTATCACCACCGTCGGACTTTTGCAAACAGGAATCATTAAAACGGATAGCAAGTCGTTTTTTGGTTTGTCATTGGGAGATTTGACAGCTACTCCAACGCTAATGGCAATTATAACCATTTTCATTATCGGTTTTTTCATTGTTCGTAATATCCAAGGAGGCTTTTTAGTTGGAGTGCTGGCTTTTGCCATTGCGGGGATATTCATTATGGATCCGGCAACAGGTAGTCCCATTACGAAGTGGACGGGAGAAATTTTCTCATTCGCTAACCCTATCGCGGCTTTATCCCCTACTCTATTTAAGCTTTCTTTTGCCGGTATGGAAAATTTAGGTGAAAATATTTGGATGACTATCGGAATTATCATTTTTATAACATTTTTTATCGATGTCTTTGACACGGTTGGAACAGTTTCCGGAATCGCAACTTTAGGTGGTTTTATTGACGAAAATGGGAATATTCCCAGAATCAACCGTGTTTTCATGGTAGACGCTTTAGGAACAACAATCGGTGGACTGTTAGGTTTAACTCTTGTAACGACCTATATCGAAAGTTCCGTTGGTGTTGCCGAGGGGGGGAAAACCGGTCTGACTTCTTTATGGATAGCCGTACTCTTTGGCTTAACCTTGTTTTTTGCACCAATATTTACAATGGTGCCGGCAGTAGCATCCGGTTCAGCTATCACCCTGATCGGTGCACTGATGATCAAATCAGTATTAAAAATTGATTTGAATGACTTTACAGAGGCTCTGCCGGCGTTTTTCTGCATCTTTATGATGCCCTTTACCGGTAATATGGGGACTGGTATTTTAATTGGTATTTTTACATACACCATATTAAAAACACTGGCAGGCAAACAGAAAGAAGTAAATCCGACCTTATGGATACTTTCCATAATCTTTATTTTTTATGTAATTGCCAATCAAATGATTTAATTTAGGTTTTTTAAAATGAAAGGAGAAAAATCAATGAAAGATTCAAATAATATTAAAACACCAGATGTGATCTATGGAAAAGCCGCTTTGTTGGTTATTGATTTCCAAAATGATTTTATTCTCTCCGGGGCACCAATTGAGTGCCCCGGAGGGCAAGAAGCCGTTAAGAATACTCTTCCACTAATTGAAAAGGCCAGGTCAAAAAAAATACCTGTGATTTTTACCACAGAATTTCATCGAGATCCAAAAGTGTTTGGGCCCTACGACTTTGGCCGAGAATTGGATGGCGAGGATCCGGTCCACTGCGTTAAAGACTCTGACGGATACCAACTGGTGGATGAATTGTTACCGTTGGCGCCCACTGATTATGTGCTTGATAAACCGAGATACTCAACTTTTATCGGAACTGATCTTGATTTGATTCTCCGAAGTCACAAAACCGAGACACTCATTATCACAGGGGTATGCACCAATATCTGTGTTCATTACAATTTTATCGATGCCCACCAAAGAGACTATCGAGTTCGAGTGGTTGAAGAATGTGTGGCGGGTACCAGTTTGGATGCTCACAATGCTGCGTTGAAGCAAATAAACTATCTTCAATACGGTGGTGTTCAAAAGCTTTCGAGCATAATGACTGCTATCGATCAAATCGAAGATCACTTTAATTAGAATAGGAGAAACGATGATGTCTAAATTTCATGATCAGTTCCAACTGATCGACTTATCTCAAGAAATATACGAAGGAATGCCCGTCTTCGGGATGCACCAGAAAACATTTTTTATGTTAAATCAATCCCATGAGAAAAACATGAAGGATACTGGTTCTAAAACGCTCGGTTTTGCTGCCCGCAATATGCTGATTAGCGAACATGGCCCGACACACTCTGACGCAGTGTGGGAATACCTTCCTTCTGGTCCAACGATTGAAAAAATGGATTTGAAACTCTTTTGGGGAGATGCCATTTGCGTTGATGTATCGCACATCCGTTACCCCAATTACATTGAAGTGGCTGATATAGAGGATGCTCTTGTTAAGCATGATTTAACAATAAAAAGTGGCGATGTCTTTTTAATGTATACCGGCCATTATGATCGAACTTACCCTGATAAAAATTATGGGGGACTAGAAAGCAAACACTCGGGTGTGAGCTACAAATCGGCTAAATGGTTGGCTGAAAAGGGAGTGGTTAATATCGGAGTGGATGCTCCCGCTATTGATCAAACACCTGATGATCTCGATTTTTCAGGCCACTTGGTGTGTGGTGAGTTCGGGATAACCAATACTGAGAATCTATGCAATCTTGATCAGGTCGTTGGAAAACGTTTCTTGTATATGGGACTTCCCCTCAAAATACGTGACGGCAGTGGGGCACCTATTAGAGCTGTCGCTATGATTCCTAAAAATTAGTTTATTTTATTCATTAATCGACCTCCAATTATCAGTTACTGGAGGTCGAGTTCACAGGAGTATTTATGAATGCTTATGTACATGCCGTACCTAATTTCAGTGAAGGTCGGGATGATGAAATAATAAAAAAGATCGTCGGACAATTGCAAGGAAAAGAAGGAGTCAAGCTAATTGATTTTTATCCTGACTATGATTTCAACCGCACTGTCATTGAAGTCATTGGCCGTCCCGAGCCATTGAAGGAGGCCCTACTGAATATGGCGGGTAAATCCTATGAGCTGATTGATATGGAAAAGCAATCAGGCCGACATCCTCGTATTGGAGCACAAGATACAATTCCACTTTTTCCACTCAAGGGTATTGATCTTGCGGAATGTAAATCAATGGCAGAGGAAATTGGTCACATACTTTATGAACGTTTCGAGGTTCCCATTTTTTTCTCAGGAGAAAATGCCCGTACGGACGATAGAAAAAATCTAAGCTTTATTCGAAAAGGACAGTATGAAGGATTAAAAAAAGAAATCCACAAACCGGAACGGTCACCGGACATTGGTCCCGCACAAATGCATCCAACAGCCGGAGCAACGATTGTTAGTTCTGCAAGCACCGGTTTGGTCGCCGTTAATATAATATTGGACTCCAACGATCTTGAAATTGCCAAGTCCCTTGCTTTAACGGTCCGGGGACCAAGTGGCGGATTTAGTACAATTCGTGCCGTTGGATTTGAGTTGGAAGACCTAAAAAAAGTTGCGGTATCAATGAATATGTTTGATCTTAACGCGACACCAATTCATAGAGTTTTCAATGTAATCGAAATGGAAGCTCATCGGAAGGGAGTACAGGTTATTGGAACACAAATTGTCGGCACATTGCATAATGAGGTCCTGATCGATGCTGCAGCACATCATCTTCGTTTAGTCGATTTCAAACAAACGCAAATCATTGAAAACCATATGATTAATCTATAGGAGAACATAAAAGTGTTAACATCACATTCCGTAAAAGAGTTTTTAGAAATACTTGCCTCAAAACAACCGGCTCCTGGAGGGGGCAGTATTAGCGCTTTATCTGGTGCCCTAGCAGCAGGTCTTGTGGCAATGGTTTGTCGGTTTAGTATTTCCAGCAAAAAATTAACAGATCATAAAGAAAAGATTGAGAATATTTTGTTTGATGTACAAATTCTAAAGGAACATTTAACTAATTTGATTGAAGAGGATACGGAAGCTTTCAATCAAGTCATGGCAGCATTCAAGTTGCCTAAGGACGACGAGGCACAAAAAACGCATCGCAGCCAGGAAATCCAAACAGCTTATAAAAAGGCCGTTGATATTCCTTTATTAGTGGCATCAAAAAGTTTAGAAGTTCTTAAATTAGCCAACACTATGACGAATCACTTCAATATCAACACCGCCAGCGATTTAGGAGTTGGGGCACATTGCGCCGATACCGGAATTAAAGGTGCTTTATTGAATGTAGATATTAATCTGCTGTCGATCAAAGACCAAAGTTTTGTGGAACGTATTAAACTGCAAAAAACCGAAATTATTCAAGCCACTGATCAAGAATTAGAAATAGTAAATCAGGTTGTTCAATCGAATATTTGAATTAATTTCGATCAATAAGTAGTTTTTTAAAATATAAAAAAGCAATATTGCTTCATGAACGGATTCAAGCCTATTTTATTTCTCAGATTACTCTGGGGCGTAGAATTGAATTCATTCATGTTCTCCCTTTCTGTTATCCACTAATAATAATGATTATGACTTTTTAACATTTTTTTTTAAGAGGAAAGAAAGTAAATCCCCGTAACTATTTGCAATCAAAAACGTAGTATTCTAAGAATTCAATAGAAGCGTTTTGGTTTCATCTAGAAAAATATAAATTTCCCAAAGGTAGTGAAAATGAAAATTATTACTATAGAAGAACATTTTGCTATAAAGGAAGTAACTGAAATTTCTGGAAAGAATTTATCCAAAACAATAAGTAAGGATGAATCATCCGGAAAATCTGATGATGAAAGTAATCCGAGTAGAGAAGAACTCGAAGATATAGCAGAACTTAGGATACAGTATATGGATGAAAGTGGAATTGATATGCAGGTCATATCTTATGGCAGTAATAATCCTCAGGAACTGTCCAGGGAAGCATCATTGGAATTGGTTATAAAAGCGAACGATGTTTTAGCCGCATCCATAAAAAAGAATCCGACACGACTTGCTGGTTTGGCATCACTTCCTGTAGTATCTCCGAAGGATGCCGTAAATGAGCTGGAACGTGCTGTAAAAGGATTGGGGATGAAGGGCGCTGAAATTACGGGAATGGGTTATCAGGGGGTAACTTTTGATGATTCTTTTTTCCTGCCGATATTTGAAAAAGCTGCTGAATTGAATGTGCCGGTTTATATGCACCCTTCCGTCATAAATAAAAATATTGCTGATTACTATTATAAAAGTGCTCAATGGCCTGATTCGGTCAATGAAATACTTTCAACTTCTGGTTATGGCTGGCATATAGATAGTGGAATTTTGATAATCAGAATGATACTTTCTGGAATATTTGATCGGATTCCGAATCTGAGCCTAATTTCAGGACATTGGGGTGAATTTGTACCTTATTATTTAGAAAGATTGGATGAAAAATTTAAGCCGTCAGTAACTAATCTGGAACAACATTTTTCTGAATATTACTTAAAGCATATTTATATCACACCTGGTGGCATGTTTTCAATACCGCAGCTTAACTTTGCGCTTGATCAAATGGGCGTAGATCATATTCTTTATTCAGGTGATTATCCATATGCCAAAGATACTAAAACAAGAGAATTTCTTGAAAATGCACCTATTTCTGACGAGAGTAAAGAAAAAATTGGACATATAAATGCAGAAAAATTGTTAGGCCTTTAACATAATAGTTGAATTAGTATTTAAATTAAGAATACCAGCATGATGGAAAAGATAACATTAGAGATATCATCTCACATATTTTGAGAAGTTAATAGCTAAAATATCGGTTGGGAAAACTCATCTATCGAGGATTTAGAAGGAATAAAATTTGATTATCATGGGATTTTGAACGACATGGGCTGGTGATATAGCAGGATTAATATTTTGTGCAGAAGAGATTAAGCAAGAGTATGAACTGGCAGATGCAAATCTGACATGATATTCAGAGTGTTTTATGGCCGTTTTCCCGTCCATTGAATTCATAACTGCAATTTGTCATAATTTAATTTATTTTGACTTTAGCATCGCTTTTTCCTATTGTGGCAAGACAGCAAATTGCTGTTCATATGTTTGATAAGGTTTCAAGTACCAAAGACAGACAAGCATTTAAGAAAATATGCAAAATATATTTCATCTTAAAAAAAGCTACTCAAAAATATCAGTAATCATTGTTCTAGCAATCGTTTATTTTGTTGGAGCAAAACTGGGATTCATGCTAATTATTCCAACAACTAATGTATCCCCCGTTTGGTTGGCATCAGGTATTGCTTTTTCCTCGGTAATGCTGTTCGGATATTGGGTCTGGCCGGGTATTATGCTAGGAGAGTTTGTCGCCAATCTTCTGCTTTTTTCAAATATTACTGAATTTAGTGTAGAGCGGATCATGATTATCTCTTTCGTGCATGCGGTCGGATGTACGTTAGAACCCCTCCTGGGAGTCGGAATTATTAAACGCAAATTTGAAAATAGGAATTTTTATCTTAACCAAACTAAACATGTATTTTATTTCCTGGTTGCTGCAATTGCCGCTGGAATTACTGGGAGTATCTTTGGTGCTCTAACTTTAGGTATCGCTGATGTTATTCAAGGAAATGAATTTAGTATTGTATGGGTGACTTGGCTCATAGGTGACACGACTGGAATAATATTAATTGTTCCATTTATTTGGGCTTGTGTCACTGGCAAACGGTTTGAATTTACCCACAAGAAGATTTTGGAGACCGTTCTAATTTTTATACTACTTACGATTATTAGCTATTTGATTTTTGCTCAGAACAAACTCAATCAAGCGTTTTATGTTCAACCTTATTATCTGTTGCCTGGTTTGATCTGGGCGGCATTCCGTTTGGAGTTAAGACGAATTACAGGTGCCGTACTGCTCATTTGTGTATTCGCTGTCTGGAATACAACAAATGGCAATGGCCCTTTTATCTCCAACTCACTCAATAACTCTCTTCTAAGTCTTCAATTATTCATATCGATCATTTCCGTAACAATGGTGATTTTAGCTTCAGCAATTGCGGAAAACAAAGCTGCCAATAGTCGTATTTTGTCAATTAATAAAAAACTTGAGGTAAAAGTTGAGGATAGAGTCACTGAACTCAAATCCGTCAATGCGGAACTTGCCAAACACAAAGATTCTTTGCAGGAAATGGTTGACGAGAAAACGTTGGAACTACAACAAAAAAATATGGATATCGCATCAAAAGCAACTGAATTAGAAGAAGCTAATATCACCTTAAAAGTACTATTAAAACAGAGAGAAAAAGATAAATGTGAATTCGAAGAAAAAATTCTCACCAATATGAACAATCTTATTTTCCCCCACATTCAAAATATTAACATCGAGTCATTAGACGAAAAGGACCAAAGCGCGTTTACGATGATAAGTAATGGCCTAAACGATATATTTTCTTCATTTGCTGCTAGATTGCACCATGCATACAACAATCTTACACCAAGAGAGATTCAAGTGGCAAATTTGATTGCTGAGAATAAAGGGAACAAAGAAATCTCTGATTTATTGGGAGTATCAGTTAGAAGTGTCGAAACGCACCGAGATAATATTAGAAACAAATTAAATTTAAGAGGAAAGAAAGTAAATCTCCGTAACTATTTGCAATCAAAAACGTAGTATTCTAACGAATAAGGTTAGATTGTGTGAGCGAAGCGAACCACAATCTGAACCGTTTGTTGGACAAGCCCGACTTTCATATATAGAAAATATCACTTTGGAGGATGGTTGGAATCAAACAAAGATTTTTAAAAACTTTTGTTTGATATAGTTGGATTTGCTTTGCGAAATCCTTTTGGGAGAACATGCTGCAGCAATAATCACAATAATTTCTCTCCGCTAACGGTTTTGGTTTGATATGCCTTCGTTTTGGAATTGTTGAATCTGAAAGTAACCTTACCGTTCTTGTTTTTCAAAATATCTTTTTCCTGAATAACACCTTTGTACAAATATTTACCCGGATAGATGATCACTTTTTATTTTATTGGGGGTGGGCTAAATACTATTTTTAAAAAAATAAAACATTTGTAAGGTTTATTTATCCATGGTATGGTTTGTAAAAAACAGAAATCATTAACTTTTTGAAAAAGGCAGACTACCCGAATACTGAAGCAATTAACAAAAACATTTCGGAGTTGATATCCATGTCAAATAAACCAACGTATGAAGAATTAGAACAAACGATTAAGGAATTGGCATTGGATGCGGTTAAGCTTAAAAAAGCAGAGGAAAAACTGTGGGAGATTGAACAGTGTTTTAGGACTATGATGGAAAAGTCCCCTTCAGCCATAGAACTTTACGAACCAAACGGGAAATTGTTAACTGTCAATGATGATTACAAATTCTTTGAAATACGCATTTCTTGAAGGCCAAACAGGAGATATAAAAATCAGTTTGGAGCAAACGGAAGACCAATTCAAATTGGTCTACTCTGACAATGGCGTTGGGATTCCAAAGGATCTTGACTGGCAGAAATCAAAAGGTATGGGATTTCGTCTTGTAAAACTTCTCGGTGAAAGGCAGCTTGGTGGCTCAGTACAATTGAATCGGAACCTCGGTACTTGTTTTATTATAAAATTTGAAAGCAATGAAGAGTCTACAGAGATTGTATCATGAATAAAACAAAAATAATGATTGTTGAGGATGAATACATCATCTGTGAAGAGATGATAGGTATGGTAGAAAGCTTAGGTTATGAAGTAACGGCGACAACTGATAGTGCTGAAAAAGTAATCGCAAAAGCAGAAGAAGTTAAGCCAGATCTCATTCTCATGGATATCCGTTTAAACGGAGAGATGGATGGGATTGAAGCCGCGGAAGAAATCCGGAATCGATTCAGTATTCCAGTTATCTTCTCAACCGCTTACCTTGATAAAGAAAGAATAGAAAGAGCTAAAATAACAATGCCATTTGGTTATGTATTGAAACCGATTCAGGAAAGGGATCTGAAGGTTACGATTGAGATGGCGTTGTATATTTCTAAAGTTGATATTGAACGTAAGTTGGCGGAGCAAGCGCTAAAAGAAAGTGAAGAACGTTTTTGGAATCTTTTTAACAATATGAGTAGTGGGTGCGGTGTTTGGAAAACAACAAATGGTAATGAGTTCACATTGGTGGATTTAAACATCTCTGGTGAGAAAATGGATAATGTAAAAAAAGAAGAAATTTTCGGGAAAAATATTGTTGAATTATTTCCTGATCCAGACAGAAAGTTCAATGTAAGCGAATACTTTAAACGAGTTTGGAAAACCGGGAAACCTGAACGTTTACCAATACTGCAATTCAATATAAGCGACAGGGATGTTTGGAGAGAAAATTACATCTATAAGCTACCAACAGGAGAGATTGTTGTTATTTTTGATGACATCACCGAGCATAAGCAGATCGAAGCAGCTCTACATAAACGAGAGACATTGTTAACCGCTTTTATTAATGCGCTACCAGACATTTCATTCATATTCGATGAAAATGGAAAATATATTGAAGTGCTTGCTTCACAAAAACATTTATTAATCGCCCAACCGGATGAAATGTTAGGAAAGACTGTATACGATACTCTGCCAAAAAGAATTGCTAATAAAATTCATAGAAAAATCATGGATACTATTAAATCAAACAAGCCACAAGTTCTTGAATACAAACTTGTTGTACCAGCGGGAGAAACCTGGTTTGAAGGAAGATCAGCGAGTATGAAAAAGAAGATTGACAGCAAGAACTTAGTTGTATGGCTCACTCATGATATCACAGAACAAAAACAGGTTGAGGAAGCACTAAAGGAATCAGAGTTAAACTTGAAAACAATCCTTGAAAATGCTCCTGATCATTTGATGGTGCTTGATCTAAATGGTAACATCAACTATGTAAACTGTACGTCTTATTCTGAGAGAAAAGGCACTATTGGCATATCAATATTCGATTTACTTCCGGAGAAATCTAAAGATATTCAGAAAAAAAATATTGAATTAGTATTGAAAACAGGTAAAAAGCAACGATATGAAATCGAGTATCAGACGTTAGAAGGTCAATATAAAACTTTTGAAAGTCATATTGGTCCAGTAAAAGTTGAAGAAAAAATAATAGGTTTTGTATTGATAAGCAGAGACATCACTGATCGATAAATGATCTTGTTCATGAAGTAGTCATTTTGCGAAGGTTTCTTCGAATTCTTCTGTTATAAGTTTTATCTTTTAGATCGGGGGAGACTTAATTCGAATAATACATTGACGCTACCTCACTACTTTTACCTAACAATTCAAAATCATTCTTAAATTATCTAGGAAGAGGATTTTGGCATGAGCGCCTATCAGCATATCCAAATTCATCAACCTGAAGATCGACGATCTAGTCAAATGTAATTTATTCAAACGGATCACATTCATTGAAATATCTCATAATACTCCCACAAAGATTGGTCATCTTTCGCTTGGCCGACATAATCATTGATCAAAAACAGGCATACCCATAATTTTAGAAATTATAGTTTTTAAGCTTTTATTGGTTTTAAATCAGGTTTTAAAAACTGTGTGTGTTGACTCATTATAAAATTATAACTGAACCTATTAGTGACTGCGTCGCCTTGGAGCTGTGATATTAACACGGATAGAATCGGATTAATTTCCCGGTGAAAAAATGATATCAGGAGGAATGACATTAGAAAATAAACTGTAATACTGAACTATAGTTCTTTAATAGTGAACCATTGTTTTTTAATAGTGTTTATTTAACAAAATTCTGAATGTTCCTGTTTCAGTATGATTATCTTGTATCTAATTGTATTGTTTGTTTAATTATAAATTTAAATGTATTGGCATCCATCTTGAAGCTGGCACCGATATCTTTAAATTGATGTGTGTTTAAAAATTTAGCAATAACACCTTCAAACCTGTTGAAACTTCCCTGTTTCATTATGGGTGAAAATCAGGTTAATACTCAAGTTTTGCAATTATTATCTTCGTTTCATCATCCCAATTGTATGTGGATGCTATTTTCAAAAAAAAGGAGGAGATACATGAGAAGAACAAGATTTGGAAAATTAAGTACTTGGATTTTATTTGCTATCACATTTGCATTTGTTTTACCTTCGATAGCAATTTCCGCTTCTAAGAAGTTAACAGTAGATGAGGCGGTGATATTGAGCCACCTTCCAGACCAACAGATCGGAAAAACTTACCCGCAAGGTGAGGAAATTAATGTCGGTTTTTTAGCCGCACTTTCAGGGCCAGATGCAGGATGGGGACTTCCAGGTGTAACTGGTAATTCTATTTGGATTGAGGCTGTTAACAAAACTGGCGGACTGCTTGTTGGTGGCAAGCGTTATCCGTTAAAGATGCACCAATTTGACGATGAAGCCAATGCGTCAAAAGCACTTCAGGGTGCCAGGCAATTGGTATTGCAGCATGATGTCAAGTTTATCAGTGCGATTGGTGGGGATCCTGCCAATGCAACGGCTCCGTTTTTGACTAAGCATAAGGTAATCTATGCTTCTTTGGTTCCCACTGATATGCAGCCCGCTCGTCCTTATGTGGTTGCAGGGGGTGATGTAACTCCTCAGTGTAACATGTTCAATCCCTTGATGGCTAAAATGGTATTACCTTCTGAAAAAGAATTGGGTCGACCACTACGATATGCTATTACAACACAAGACGACATTATGTCCCGACAGGTTGGGGCCTGGGAAGTCGGTGCTGCTGTATCTCAGGGATTTGATATCGTTTATGAAAAGTTTTTCAGCACTGATACAACCGACTTTGCGCCAATCGTTTCCGCTTTGTTAGCCACTAATCCAGACGTAATTAGTCTTTGTGAAGCCTGGCCTGAATATCAAACTTTGATGTGGGAACAATTGTATTTACAAGGTTTCAAAGGGGTTGTGGCACAAAATTATGCTGATTGGGAAACCAATTTAACTAAAATTCCCCCAGAATATCCGGCTGCTCGAAGTGCCATTGATAGTTTTCCTTTGATGGATGACCCTTGGTGGGGCGCAAATTCATGGCAAGCTTCATTTACACGAATTTGGAATAAACAGTATGGTCCGGGAGCTCCGGATGATGTTCATCGTCGGATGACCGGCATCGACTGGGACCATGTGGTATGGTTTATTCCTTGGTGTATCGGTGCTCAGGTAGCAGGAAAGGACACCCCGGGTGAATGGCCTTCCAATGATGCTATTTTGGCAGCTTTGAGAAAAATGTCTTCCTTTCCAACAATCTTGGGTCCGGGGCATATGAGTGGTAAAGAGATGTTCGGAATACAGAACATGATTGAACAGCCGGTTCCCATGAATATGTTTGACCTTAAAGCCAATGATAAACGTATTATCGCTCACATGAACTTTGAGCCCTGGTTTGAAGCGATTAAACCTGTAGTTCTCAAAGAAGTAAAGAAGCGTGGACAACATTGGACGCAAAGAAAATAAAATTATAGCGATGAGTGATATTTTGTATCGCTCATCATTATCAAACTATCTTGAAATTGAATTTTGTACTGACATAAAATATTAAAGGATAAAGCAGCATATGAGTAGCCAACTTTTAATACAAACTATAGCCAATGCGATCATGGCCAGCAGTATGTACGCCTTGATAGCAATCGGGCTAACTTTGGCCTTTGGTGTCATGCAGATGGCGAATTTAGCTCATGGTCATTTTTTCATGGTTAGCGCTTATGCTGTATATGCGCTCTACGCTCTGAGTGGTTGGCCTTTTTGGTGGGCCGTAGTAGCAGCCGTTGCAGTAGGTGCCATTTTAGGTGTTATTGTCGAACGAACTATTTTCCGACCATTGCAAGGGGATGTCGTTTCCGGTTTTATCGCAACTATGGGATTGATGTTTGTTTTCGAGGTTCTAGTGGGCGAGATATGGGGATGGGGACTTTCAAGACCTATACCGAGTCCATATATGGGAGCTGTAAGATTCTTGGGTGCTGCAGTATCCTTCCAAAGGGTGCTTCTGATGCCTTTTGCCCTTGTTTCTATTTCGGGACTTTTACTTTTTATGAAGCATTTTAGGTTGGGCCGAGCCTTGCGAGCAGTGGCTCTGGATCCTGAAGCCGCATCGCTTCAGGGAATAAATATCAACCGGATGACGGCATTGGCTTTAGGCATCTCAGGAGCTTACGCAGGTTTGGCTGGAGGCTTAATGTCTCCAATTTATGCAGTTACGCCCTCACTAGGGGGACATCTTATTCTACCAGCCCTCATCGTAGTAGTGGTTGGAGGGATGGGAAGCATCGGCGGCGCTACACTGGCTGCCGTCATTTTTGGCTTTATCATGACCTTTGTTACCACACTGGTCGACGGTGTTACGGCCGTAATGGTATCGGTTACCGTTATGGCTATCGTATTAGTAATTAAACCACAGGGATTAATGGGCCGTGTTATCGCTTAATAAAGAAAAAAATAAAATTTGGACGCTATCGGCGCCCATCTCAATAGGAATCATAGGACTGTGTCTGATACCTCTTTTTGGCGGGCCGTATCTGGTTGAAGTTGTCATGATGTATTTTATCTACATCATTCTTGCCCAGAGTTACCGACTAACTGTTACCATACACGATTGGCAATTATATCATATTGTCATGTACGGTGTAGGTGCTTATGCCAGTGGTATGTTAGCTAAAAACTTCGGTGTTCCGGTATTTTTAGCCATCCCTTTGGGAGGTGTGATGGCCGGTATAATGGGTGTGATGATCACTCTACCCTTGTTACGAACCAAAGGATGGGGATTTTATATCGCTACCTATGGGTTAGCAGAATTAGTTAGGTTATCCTGGCTTAAATTTCGGGACCCTTTCGGAGGATCTACAGGTATTATTAACATTCCCTGGCCACCAGAGTTTATGGGGATAGATTTCAGTGAAGGAATTCCTTACTATTATTTTAGTTTGGTAATTATGCTCATTGTGATGTATTGCCTGTATCGGATAGAATATTCACAGCTTGGAGATTCGTTCAAGGCTATTTCCATGGACCCGGAATTAGCAGCATCAACGGGTATCAATATTCCCCGGCATCGACTGATGGCATGTGCCATTGGCAGTTTTTTCGCGGGGATAGCGGGTGGTTTGCTTGTCCATCGTTTAGGTGCGGTAGACCCAAAATTATTTAATATCGTGACAATGATGTATCTCCTGATATGGGTGGTCGTCGGTGGTACCGGTACTTTCTGGGGACCCGTTATTGGCGTGGTAGTCATGCATACCCTCTTTGAACTCTCACGTCCCTTAATTGAGATAAGACCCGCATTTTTTGGTCTTAGCATGATACTTGTCCTTATCTTTCTACCTGGAGGACTAGGGAATTTGGTATCAAAAGTAGTGGATAGATTTAGAAGACTATCAATTCCACCAGTTACAGAAACAGATTGAGAGAGAGAACCTGATTCGTTATTCCATGGCACTGGTTTTCATGGTGAACGGACTAATAACTGAAACGTTTGTTAATAACTATTTATTGCTGCTTCCATCGCAATAGAGGAGAGACAAAGATTGTGTCGATACTTGAAGTAAAAAAAATGGGCATGCGCTTCGGCGGACTTGCCGCTGTGGACAATCTGAATCTCACCATTAAGGAAGGTGAGATTAGAGGTATCATTGGACCGAATGGCGCAGGGAAAACTACACTTTTCAACGTCATCAGTGGTGTTTTTAAACCTACTTCGGGACAAATATTGTATAGGAACGATCGGTCTATAGGTGGTCTCCCTTCCAGCAAAATCGCAAAGATGGGGATCATCCGGACGTTCCAGAGAACGGCGATCTATCCAGACTTTAGTGTTCTCAAGAATGTAATCGTGGCTTGCCAACTCCATGGTAAAGAAAATGTTATTGACATATTTACCGGAGCGGGCAAGAAAATTGAGAAGGAAAATACCGAAAAGGCTTTGGAAATCATTGATTTTATGGGCTTAAGTCACCTGGAAAATGAGCCAGCTGTAGATCTACCCCACGGCCACCAACGGACGTTGGGCGTTGCAATTGCGTTGGCCTGCAAACCTAAGGTGTTACTGCTGGATGAGCCATTAACCGGTATGACACCTACCGAAAAAGCGCATATGATAGAACTCATACGAAAAGTACACAATCAGGGTATCACTATTCTGATGGTAGAACATGATATGAGATCCGTTATGAAACTCTGTGATTATATCAGTGTGCTTGATTTTGGAACACTGCTTGTCGAAGGAACGCCAGATGAAATTAAAAACGATGAGAATGTAATTAACGCGTATCTGGGGACTGAAGATATCATAACCGGAAACAAATCGTCATGAGGTGAAAAGTTGTTACTCGAAGTTAAAGACATCACGGCTCACTATCATAAAGTGACTGCCGTCAGAAACATTTCAATCACTGTTGAAGAAGGTAAAATTGCTACCCTTATTGGCTCGAACGGAGCAGGAAAAACGACAATACTCCGTTCCCTAAGTGGCTTAAAGCATCCCACAACAGGGGAAATTCGATTCAAAGGGCAAAAAATAGAAAATTTACCCCCCCATGAGATAAATGCCTTGGGTATTGCTATGGTTCCAGAAGGTAGACGGGTTTTTACGCAAATGTCGGTTCTGGAAAATCTTTTAATCGGGGCTTTTTTACGTAAAGATAAAGACAAGATTCAAAGTGACCTGGAAGAGGTTGTTTTCATGCATTTTCCACGGTTAAAAGAACGTACGAGCCAACAAGCAGGAACCCTGAGTGGCGGTGAACAGCAGATGCTAGCCATGGGACGGGCACTTATGTCAGCACCTGAACTTTTGCTACTGGACGAACCATCGTTGGGGTTATCACCGATTATGTGTGGAGAAATTGGAGAAATCATCAAGAACATCCATGCCGGAGGACGAACGGTTATCCTGGTTGAACAAAATGCCCGATTGGCCTTAGCTTTAGCCGACTATGCGTATGTAATTGAAACTGGTGATATCACATTGTCCGGTCCAGCTAATGATTTACGTAACAGTGATGAGGTAAAAAAAGCGTATTTAGGAGGATAAATATGAATACACCTGCCCGTGACAGGATCGCTAAGCTTGATTTTTGGTCAACGGCAGTCGAGCCAGAGCCGCTTAGTGGAGGTATCACTAATGTAAACTTTGTGGTTGATGACCAGGACCAACGATTTGTGGTCCGGATCGGCGATGACATCCCCATTCACGGTGTTATGCGATTTAACGAACTCGCAGCCGCCCGTGCAGCCCACGCAGCTGGTCTTTCACCGGAGGTGGTCTATAGTGAAAAGGGACTTTTTATTATTCGATTCATCGAAGGGAAAACATTTGGAGCACAAGATGTGCGTTGTCAGAAAAATCTGGAACGGATAATTCCTTTGGTCAGAAACTGTCATACTGAACTTCCTAATCATTTCCAAGGCCCCGCACTTGTCTTCTGGCCCTTTCACATTTGTCGCAGTTATATCCATACCGCTAAACAAGGAAACAGCCGGTTGAAAGGTCTGTTCCCACGTCTTCTCGAAATTAATACATGTTTGGAAAAAACTGTTGGGGAGATCAAATTAGTATTCGGGCATAATGACTTGCTGCCGGCAAATTTTATCGATGATGGTAAGCGATTATGGTTAATTGATTGGGATTACGCTGGTTACAATACTGCACTTTTTGATTTGGCCAATCTCTCTTCAAACAATGAACTCTCTGCTGAACAGGAAGATCTGGTTTTAGAGAGTTACTATCAACAGCCAGTAACAGATTGCCTCCGTTATCGTTTTACATCAATGAAATGTGTATCACTATTAAGAGAAACGTTGTGGAGCATCGTTTCAGAAATTCATTCAACCATCGACTTTAATTACGAAAAATACACGGAAGAGAATCTCGATCGATTCGAAAAAAATTATAAAAAATTTCAAGATATGAATTAATTTTAAATAATCAAAAAATCTTTGAAATATTGAATGTTCTTCAGGGTATAACAGTTCTGGATAAAGAATCTATGATAGAAACAACAGTCCAGGAAGAAGATATCTCATTTTCAACCGATTCAATGCTCCATGTGAAGATCATTTCTAAATTGAATAAAATTGAAATTCATGAGTAGATAGAGCTATAAAATAACGCCAGTTAATTCATTTAGAACCTTAAATTCAGTTCCAATCCCACAAACCGTAAAAAGCAAAGAAGGCACATAAATCTAATTCTATTTTGGACACTAAAAACAGCTTTTATATTGAAATTAATTGGAGCAAATCCTCTATGTTTTACCGGGGTCCCCTGATCAATTCAATTCTTAATTTATTTGAGTTGCCATCCCTCAAAGTATTCGGTAAATTTTTGGTGAAATTTCTTCCTTTCCTTAAAATCCTGTAAATCTGACAATTTGTACTTTGAATGTTCGAAGTCTTAGCTAATATGAATTGATAAAAAACTAAAATGGTCATGTCTCGATTATTTATATATTTTTTAATAAGTCCTCGCTCAATTCGGCTGATATGCACCTTGTTGATGATTTTTAATACAATATTCGTTTGTGCTCAGGAGAATAATAAAAAAACTGAGACCCTCTCACTTCGCTTGTTGGTATGGGAAGGCTATGCCCCTGTCAAGGACCAAACAGCATTCATTGAAGATGTTTACAATAAATACAATGTAAAACTGAAATTTGTAATAAAAAATGCTTCCAATCCTGACGATTTTTTTAATGAATTACGAAAAGGAACGGTTGAAATGGTTTCTCCAGCTCACAACCTGCCTAAGGATTCCTTATATAATTTAACAACTAATGGACTGACGCTTCCTATAAACCTGACTAATATTCCTAATTATCGATACATTACCAAAGACCTGCAATATAAAACCTGGGCCATAGAGGGTGATCAGGTATTTGCGATACCTGTTCTTCAGGGACCTTATGGGCTTGCTTATAATTCCGATATCATAAAGGAAGAACCTACAAGTTGGAATATACTATGGGATCCCCGTTATCAAAGGCGCTATATGGTGTCCGGCGATTACTATGAGCTAAATATTTACATTTCAGCCTTGGTGTTAGGATACAAACCGGAAGATATCTTTTCCTATGATATTATAAAAGGTCAACTTCTCGAAGAACAGGTTCGAAAGCTGGCAGTTAACGCTCATTCCTTTTGGAGAGGGTTTGATAATGCCATTCATTTTAAGGGGAAAGCCCTGGCAACAACCTGGCGAAGCGCGTTTCCATCCTTGAATGCTCTGGGGGAAAAATGGCGGATCAGCGTACCGCGGGAAGGCACTACCTGGTGGGTCGATACTCTTATGATTAGCCATACCCTGAGCGCTAATCCAGTTCTAAAACGTATCGCTGAAGAATGGATAAACTATTTGTTAGTACCAAAGGTTCAGGCAGAAAGTTTGGCACTTCAGTTAGGTGTTTATCCAGTGACGACACCGGCCCTGGCCTTGTTTCAAGAAAAGAGATCCCTTTCATCTGATATTATCAATCAAAATCGATTACTTGAAAATCATATTCCCTGGAAGGTACTAAAAACCCGTAGTCGAAATGCGTTCAACCTGCTTTGGAGCGATGCTTTACGTTTTCGAACAGAAAAAAATAGGGGAAATTGGAAATTAAGAATCGAAAAAATAGAAGGGAGTAGTCAGTGATGCAATGGGGAAAACGATCTGGCCGAATGAAGAGCCAGGGTTCATTGAAAATCAGTTTCACTATTTGGTTGTGCTGCGCAATGCTAGTTACTTCGCTAATTATCATGACTGTGGACTACAATCTCGTTTATAAAAGAAATACGCTTGCCTTGAAAAATGATGCAGAGACCAAGGTTGCCACAGCGGTACAAACTTTGGGACAACCCCTTTGGCTCTATGATGTTAATTTCATCCGTAAGTTTGCTGAAATTCTAATTAACGATCGTAGTGTTGCTCGTGTAACTGTTGTCGATGAGCGTAATAAGAATCTGGTTGATGAAATTAATACCGATTCAACCATTGCAGAAAACACGCTTCAATGGACCTTGAATGAAAAGATTTGGTTCAATGATAAAATGGTCGGAAAATTGATTATAACTTTTACCAATGCCGAAGTGAGCCTTCTTACCCGCAGAATATTCCTGTCCGATTTTATTATTCTATTTAGTGTGCTGCTTTCTGTGTTAGGCACGACCTGGTTTTTAATCAATAGGCAGATATTTGCTCCTTTGCGAACCCTGGAAAGAATTTTCCATGAAATCTCGGCAGGGCATTATTCGAGACGCGTTGATCTCAAAATGAAAAATGAGTTGGCGGCAATTTCTTCCGAATTCAATGAAATGGTTAAACAGGTTCAATTGCGGGAGAATAAAATACGGGAAGCTGAGACCAAATATCGAAATTTGATTGAAAGTTCAACAGAGGTGATTTTTACCACGGATATGAGCGGTAGCCTAATGTTCATGAATCCCCGATTTGAGACCTGGACTGATCATAAAATTACTGATTTTTTCGGACAGTACTTTTTGAGGATGTTTTCACCTTCTACCAGGACCTTATCTGAAGAGAAATTTCATGCTTGTATGAGGGGAGAAAAAATCCCCTTGTTTGAAATAGAGCTGGAAAAAAAAGATAAATCGGTCGTTCATATGGAACTTAACCTGACATCTCAATATGATGGTGCTAATAAACAGGTTGGTACATTGGGAATCGCTCGTGATATTACTAAACGTAAAGAATCTGAAACGATGTTGCGGAAATATGAACAAATGATTGCTTCGACCATGGATCAAATGTGGTTAATTGATAGAAATTATAAGATTCAGGCAGTCAATGATGCTTTTTTAAATGTATGGCAGGTATCTCGTGAGGAAATCATTGAAAACAGTATCGCTGAATTGGATGGATGGAAACAATTTGATACTGATATTAAACCATTTGTAGATCGTAGTCTTAATGGAGAGAATGTTCGGCACCAATCCTGGTCAGATTTTCCCGAGGGTGGACGTCACTATATGGATGTCAGTTATCATCCCATCTATGATGCCGGCAAACAGGTGTCTGGTGTCGTTGTTAGTGAGCGTGATGTATCCGAACGTAAAAGCCTTGAAGATCAACTTAAGCAGACACAAAAGCTGAGGGCTATCGGAACGTTGGCAGGTGGTATCGCTCATGACTTTAATAATATTCTCAGTGCTATAATTGGGTTTGGGCAGATGATAGAAATGTTTGATGTGAAGGGGAACACATCCCTGGCAACCCGGGTCGAGCATATTCTCAAGGGTGCTTATCGCGCCAAAGATCTGGTCGACCAAATTCTGACTTTCAGCCGTCATTCGGACCAGGAAAAAAAGCCTTTGAAATTAAGCCCAATATTTAAGGAAGCACTTTATTTATTACGGGCCTCCCTTCCTTCTACTGTAAAGATAAAGGAAGCAATTGATTGTCCAAATGATGTCACCCTCGCTAATCCAACTCAGATGCACCAGGTTCTAATGAACCTCTGCACCAATGCCGCCCAAGCTATGGAACCAAAGGGTGGCATTCTGACAGTTAGTCTGCGCCAGTGTGATTTGAATGCGGAAGATGCTTCTATTGACACCAAGCTCAAACCCCAAGCCTATATTCAATTGTCTATTACAGATACTGGCAAGGGTATAGCAGAATCTGAAATTGAGCGAATTTTTGAACCTTTTTACACCACCAAGAAACCCGGCGAGGGGACCGGTATGGGGTTAGCTGTTGCCCATGGGATTATCAATGATCACGATGGTGTGGTTAGGGTTGAAAGCCGTATTGGAGCGGGAACTACTTTTCACGTTTTTTTCCCTCGGCTAGATATTAAACTAGATTCACCCCATGCTAAATCAGCGCTCCCGATACTTAGAGGTAAGGGGGAAATTCTTTTTGTCGATGATGAGAAACCCCTGGTCATATACAGCAAAGAAATATTGGAGTATCAGGGGTACAGTGTTGAAGCTCAAACTAGCAGTATAAAGGCACTTGATCTTTTTTTGGCAGATCCGGACCGATATAATCTGGTCATTACCGATCAAACCATGCCTGACTTGACAGGGTTTGATTTAGCCGCAAGGATTCACAAAGTCAGACCGGATATTCCGATTGTGTTGTGTACTGGCTTCAGCTCACCGGGAACTGAAGAAATGACTATGGCAAATGGAATCCGCTTATTTGTCAAAAAACCGATTGGGCCGCGCCAGTTGGCTGAAATCGCTAATCAAATTCTATCCAACCCTGCGGATAAGGAGAATGCCAATGGCAGACGTATTAATCGTTGATGATGATGTGGAAATCTGTTTGATGTTGGCGGATCTGGTCGGTAATATTGGGCATAAAACTGTTTTCTGTCACACTTTAGCTGAAGGTCTTTCTCATGCGATGTCTCTCAATTTCGATGTTATATTTCTGGATGTGAAAATGCCGGATGGTAATGGACTTGAAATTTTACCCAAGCTTCGGAATACTCACTTTCCTCCTGAGGTTATTATTATTACCGGAGCCGGTGATTCAAACGGAGCAGAAATGGCTATAAAAAATGGCGCCTGGGATTATTTACAAAAACCACTGTACCCCAAAAATATAATTCTACCACTTAAAAGAGTACTTCAATACCGAGAGGGGGTTAAATCCACCGCCGTTCCACCGGTACTCCTTGAACACAGTGGTATTATTGGGAAAAGTACTCAAATACAGTCTTGTCTCCATATTGTTGCTCAAGCTGCCCGAACGGACAACAGCGTTCTAATTACTGGAGAAACCGGGACCGGCAAAGAGCTTTTTGCCCATGCCATCCACCGTAATAGTGTTCGTAGTGGACAGCCATTTGTGGTTGTTGATTGTGCTTCCCTGCCTGAAACTCTGGTGGAAAGTCAGCTTTTTGGACATGAAAAAGGCGCTTTTACAAGTGCTGATCGTGCTACAGACGGTCTTATTGCTCAGGCAAATGGGGGGACACTTTTTTTGGACGAAGTGGGTGAATTGAGTCCACGGCTTCAAAAATCCTTCCTGCGGGTGCTTCAGGAGAGGCAATTTCGCCGTGTCGGGGGGGATCATGAAATTGAAAGTAATTTTCGTTTATTGGCCGCTACTCATAGGTCCCTGGAAGATATGGTTAGAAGTGGAAATTTCCGGGAAGATTTATTGTACCGACTTAGAAGTGTATCCATAGATTTACCCCCCCTTCGTAGCCGCAAAGAGGATATCCAGGAACTGGTGATTTATTTGACCGGTAGGATATTTGCTAAACAAGGTCTCGCACCCAAGGACTATTCACCTGATTTCATTAGTAGCCTTAAACAATTCGACTGGCCCGGAAATGTTCGTGAATTGAATAACACTCTGGAAGCGACCATCAGTAAAGCCTTCGACGAACCGATCCTTTTCCCAAAACACATACCTGAGCATATCCGTATTAAAATGGCGCAATCTACGGTAGCGCCCGTGATTAATGATCATGCCCCCGGATGGTCATCTGAAATGGAACTACCCCAGACTAGTCTACCCACAATGAAGGTTTATAGATGCTCTGCCATCGATAAAGCGGAAAAAGCGTATCTTCAGGATTTGATGGCTGCCACTCAGGGCAATATTAAAGAGGCTTGTAGCATATCTGGGTTAGGGCGAACCCGTTTATTTACTTTGATGAAAAAACATGAAGTCAGTAGGATGGGTTGGGATATCAATTGAAAGATACTGTCATCCTGAAGCGAAGGATCTCTTTCTTGGGTGATAATATCCTTTGTTGCAAACTTCTCAGGGATGATAACTACTAAGTTCATCACAAACATTTTGCCGAGTACCAGGATTAATATTGGAAATGATAAGAAGTTGTAATTGCTTTTAAATCAAAGTTGCTTAAATGTTTAATGCTACAAAAAATTTTTTAATGTTAACGATGAGGTAATATATGTTTAAACCTGTTAATTCTTTAGAATCTCCTCGCTTTACGGGGGTTCGTACTTTTATGCGTCTTCCTAATAGTCAAAACTTAAATGATGCCGATATTGCCATTGTTGGGGTTCCTTTTGATTCAGGTGTTTCATTTATTCCCGGAGCCCGTTTTGGACCGGCTGCTCTGAGGGATGCTTCGATAATTCTGAAGCCGTATTGCCCCATGACTCAGATAAATATCTTTGATCATATCTCTGTGCTTGACTTTGGAGATATTAATACAGTTCCTGGCTACATGGAGGAAAGTTTCGCTAATATTGAAGCCGGAGTAGCTGACATATGTAAATCGGGAACGATGCCTGTCGTTATGGGCGGTGATCATTCTGTCAGCCTGCCGATTCTGCGAGGTTTGGTGAAGGAAAAAGAACCGGTAGCATTGGTTCATTTTGATTCCCACAGCGATACCTTACCGGATTACTTTGGTAAACCTTATAACCATGGTACTCCTTTCTATTGGGCACTGGAGGAGGGGTTAATCCTGCCGGAAAAATCGACTCAAATCGGTATTCGAGGTCCGCTTTATGACAAAGATGCGATGGATTATCCTAAAGAAAAAGGAATGGAAATCATCACAGGACCGGACTTACATGAATTGGGTGTCGAAGTGGTTGTCGAG
>Ga0233431_1002435_pt1 | contig 26030 bp, 30 predicted proteins | sample SI_118_April2016_FD_179867 | JGI IMG/M metagenome (GOLD analysis project Ga0233431, IMG submission 179867) | Seawater microbial communities from Saanich Inlet, British Columbia, Canada - SI_118_April2016_200_MG | ecosystem: Environmental > Aquatic > Marine > Inlet | place: Canada: British...
TGAAAAAAGTTCAGTCAAAAACAAAAAAATGGATAAAATGATTAAGAATAAAATTGGAGCAAGTTTGTTAATAACAAACTTAGTTGTTGCAATGGTAGCGTTCGCAGTTTTAATTGGAGGAATTGGAATTGTTAGTGGGGGTGTTGTTGAGGAGATGATTAATGAAGGTTTTACTATGGAGCAAATAACAGAAGGTAAAGCTAAGTTTACTAGTGAAGGTTATACTGCAGAACAAATTGAAAAAATTGAGTATGGTAATTTATATGCATGGAAATTTTATAAAAATCTAGATCCTTGGGGGACTGGGGGAAATGGAAATAAGGTTTCTATGAGTTATTTAAATGAAATTGAGGAAAAAGGCATAGATATCAGAGAGGTTAATAGTATATATGAAAAGAATTATGGTGAATCATTACCTCAAGCATTTTATGGAGATTTTTCTGGAAAACAACAAGATCAAGTTATTAGCACTTATAATGGCTTAATGTTAAAAAGTACAAGCATCTCAAAAACTTCAGCTCTTGGAAATCAATTTGTTGAAGCTGTTGGAACAAATTGGGATGGAACAGATATGAACGGGTTAGATAATTTTATGGGTGAATTTAAAAAATTAAATCCTATTGAAAGAGATGCTGTTGAAGCTGCAGTTGAGGGAAAGATAGGTAAAACCATAGGTGTTGCACTTAAAGATGAGACTAGTGAATTTTCAGATGTTTTTGCAGGGACAAAAGACCAGGAAGATTATCAAAATGAATTACAAGAAATCAGATTGACGAATCCAACTGAACAAAGTTTGGGAAGAGCAGTTTATGATAATACAGAAGGCCTAGATATTAGGATATTTGGGAGTGGAGAGGAAGTAAGACTAAAATCTGCACTAGACATCTCTGCAAATAGAGAAGATATTAGTATGGAAAATGTGGAAAAAACAGTGAGAGAGTCTGCGTTGATAAATGATCCTGCAGCAAGTGATAAAGAATTAAACATAAAAGATAGAATTGAAGGAGACTTTTCAGGAAAGACTGAAGATGAATATGTAAAAGTTTATGAGGATGCTGTGAAAGAGGCTGCTGCTGGAAATGATGGTGGAGCTGCAAATATTCAAACTGCTGCTGAAAAAGAGGCAATCAAAATGTCAGAAGAAATGGATGAAATGTTAGAAGGTAGTTCTCAATTAGAAAAAGAAAAAGAATACTTGGAGGATCTAGCTGCTACAAGAGAGGCTATTACAGCTGCTGAAAATGATGAAAATATACCTATTATTAGTCCTCCAAAAAAACCTCCAGTAGATGATGATATACCTACCCCTACTACTGTGAAATCTGTGCTTGAAGGTTACAAAAATAAAGATTTAGTTTATTATAATGGGAAACAAGTTAAAGTTGTAAATAAGGATGGTGTTGCAGGATTTACAAATGCTGATAAAAAATTTGAGGCGTTTAAAACTGGTGGGTTGGAAGAATTTACAAATTTTAAGAATGGACAATTAGTTACTTATAATGATGAACAAGTTGAAGTAACACATGAGAATGGTTTAGCGGGATTTACAAATGATAATGGTGAATTTGAAGCTTTTGGAAGTTCTGATGTAAAAGGAGTTGGAACAGGGGCAGCATTAAGTGCAGCACTAACTGAAAATTTAGTGAGTAATGCATTATGGGCTGTTGGAGCAGGATTTACTGTTAGTCAGGTTGCTGGTATGTTTGGAGCAAGTGATGGTACTCAAAAAGCCTTTTTTGCTTCTGTAACTGTAGGTTTAATGACTCAAAAAGTTGTTGCTCAATATCTGACAAAAAAAGGTGTAACTGGATTATTCAAAGGAAAGCTTACTGGTATTTTTGGAACAAAAGGAATTGGTGCTGGAACTGCAGGAATTATTGTTGGAGGAATTATATTTGCAATGATGTACAAAAAAACATCAACAGAAGTTGTTGAGTTCAATTGTCTTCCTTATCAACCGCCGATAGGCGGTGATGATTGTGAATTATGTAATGAAATTGACGGCGGGTGTTCTGAATATAGATGTAAATCTTTAGGGCAAGCTTGTGATGTTGTAAATTCAGGAACAGAAGATGAGAAATGTGTTTGGATAAATCCTCATGATGTTAATTCTCCTAAGCTTAGAGTTAGTGAAGTTCTTGATGGTTATATTTATCGTCCAGATACTTCTGTTAGACCTCCTGCAACTGGAGTTACAATACTTCAAGAAAATGGGGACGATGTTGAACCATTCACAGCTCTTGAATTTACAATAGAAACTGATGAACCTGCACAATGTAAAATTGATTATAATCTGACCACTAGTTTTGCTGAGATGTCTTATTTTATTGGTGGAACAAATATATATTCCGTAAATCATACTGAGACTATGAGTTTGCCTTCACCTGATGCAGTTAATGCTATTTCTCCTGAATTAAAAAATGATGGAACTTATACCCTTTATGTTAGATGTAGTGATGCTAATGGTAACTTTAACCAAGATGCTTATTCTGTAAGATTTAAGGTTAAAGACGGACCAGACACTACCCCTCCAAAAATTGTTGATCTAAGTGTTCCAAGTAATTCACCTGTAAGTCATGATCAAGAAGAATTAGGTTTAGAAGTTTATGTAAATGAGCCTGCACAATGTAAATGGTCTAGAGAAGATAAAGATTATGAATTAATGGAAAATTCAATGAATTGTAATACGAATATATGGGAAATGAATAATAGAAATGTTTATACTTGTGGAACTACTTTGAATGCAATTCAAAATCAACAGGATAATGATTATTATATAAGATGTAAAGATAATCCTGGTGCTGCTGAAGGGGATAGAAATGTTAATAGCCAAAGTTCTTTGTACACAGTAATAGGAACTCAAATATTAACTATTAAGGAAGTTAGACCTGAAGAAGGAGATTTAGTTAAGAGTGCCACAAATACTGTTCCAGTATTCTTAGAAATTGAAACAGATAATGGGTATAATAATGGAGATGCATTCTGTTACTATACTACTGAAGAGGGTGTTGATGGAAGGGGTGAAGAAGGTGAGTTTATCTTATTTTCAGATACTGAAACAAATATCCATAAACAAAGACAAGATTTATCCTCTGGAGATTATACTTATTATTTCAAATGTGTTGATCTAGGTGGAAATGCAGTTTATGATTCAACTGAATTTGAAGTAGAATCAGATAACACATCACCTTTAATTGTAAGAGTATATAAACAATCAGGACAATTAAGAATCTTTACAAGTGAAGAAGCTAGTTGCGCTTATTCTAATAAGGATTGTAATTTTGAGATTGAAGAAGGAATTAAAATGGCTGTAGATGTTGATGATCAAACTCATGCAACAGATTGGGTAACAAATAAGAATTTTTATGTAAGATGTAATGATGAATTTGGGAACGAGCCAGCAATACAGATTGGTGATGAAGGATGTTCTATTGTAATAAGGCCTTATGAAATTGATGTTGTGAATAGCAATGTTGTTGTATTGTAGAACTGATAATCTGTGAAATACTAAAATATAGGTATCTCATAAACACCTCTTGCTCTGAAGATGATTAGAAAGTATGAATCATAAAGAGTTAAGAGATATAAAATATAAAAAATGGTGATAAATAGAACTAAAAAAAATAAACGTGCTCAAGGAGTATTCGGAATCTCTTTTGGAGTTATCTTTTCCATATTCATGATTATATTTTTTGTGATAATTGCGTTTATTGTGATAAGGGCATTTTTAGGAACTCAAAAATGTGCACAGGTTGCTATTTTTAATGAAGATTTTCAAGGTGAAATTAAAAAAGCATGGAATTCTCCTAAACAAATATCAACATTTAAAGGAAGATTGCCCTCGAGCTTAGATTATGTTTGTTTTGCAAACCTTAGTAAAAGTATTAGGGGTATTGATTCAGAGATGGGTGATGTGATTAGTATTTATGAAGGTGAAAATGCTAATTTATTTTTATACCCTATAGAAAATGCGTGTGATTTACCTTATCAAAATATTAAATATTTAGATTTAGAAAGTATAACTTCTTCAAGAAACCCTTATTGTATTGCTATTGAAAAAGGAAATATTGATATTGAAATTATAAAGGAATTAGGGGATCGGTTTGTGAGGACAGAATAAGATGATAAAGAACAAATCGGCAGTTTCTATGCCATTTAATTGGATTTTTGCATTAATTGTTGGTGCGGCAATTTTAGCTCTTGCAATCTATGGGGCAACAAAGTTTATTTCAACAAGTGAAGAATCTCTTTATACGGAAAGTGCTGCAAAGCTTATCTCATTGTTAGATCCTTTTGAAACAGGTTTAGCTTCTGGAAAATCAGCCCAAATAAATTTTAAAAGTCCAACTAGAACTTTTTATGAATGTGATGAATTTAGTAATCAGCCCTTCGGAAGACAGACAATTGCATTTTCAGAACAAACATTAGGAGATATTTGGGGAGATAAAGGTGGGGCAGTTACAATAAAAAATAAATATGTTTTTGCAGAAAATATTGTTGAGGGAGAAAATATGTATGTTTTTTCAAAGCCTTATTTTATGTCCTTTAAGGTTGCAGATTTAATAATGATAAGTTCTGGTGAATATTGTTTTTATCAAGCACCACAAGAGATTCAGGAAGAGATTGAAAATCTTAATATTGCAAATATTGTTTTTACTAAAGATTTAGGAAATTGTACAGGCAAGACTCGTGTTTGTTGGAGTAATAATGATTGTGAAATCAAGGTAACTGCTAATAGGGTTGTTAAGGATAATAAGGAAATGTATTACTCTGGAGATTTAGTTTATGCTGCAATTTTTTCTTCATCTGAAAATTATGAATGTAACTTGAAAAGATTAAAATCTAAATTTAATGAATTATCATTAGTTTATTCAGATAAAATGAAAGTTATTCAGAGATATGGTTGTGGAACGAGTATTGGTATTGATTTAGATTTAATAAGAACTCAAAAGATTAGCTCATCTAAAGAATTTGTTTCGCTGGAAACTAATATAGAGAGATTAGATGCTTCAAATTCAGCGGCTAAGGGGTGTAAATTATGGTGAACCAACTACAATTAATATCCTATAAAATATTAAGCTACTCAGATGATAAGCGAGAAATAATTAGGAGATATAAATAAATGAGATACAAGATAAACAGAAAGGCACAACTTAAAATTCAAGAAATGGCGTTTTTTATCGTCGCTATAATCTTATTTTTTGTTTTAGCAGGTTTATTTGTTTTATCTATTATTTTTTCTAATTTATATGATAGTGCAACGGATGTTGCTGAACAAAGAACTTTATCTTCAATAACTAATCTTGCAGATTCTCCTGAATTTAGTTGTGGAAAACCTAATTGTGTTGATGCAGATAAATTAATTTCTTTAATGCAAAATAAAAAATATGTTAATTTTTGGCCTTTCTCAAGTTTAATTGTTAGAAAGGGGCAAGCATTCAATAAAACTGAAGCAGAAATGGTTGAATGTAGTTTGTCTAATTATCCTGAATGTGATGCCTTTAATATTTATGATAAAAATGTTAAGAATGAAAGAACTATTTCCAGCTATATTGCGCTTTGTAGGAAAGAAACTGAAAATGATTTTGTTTATGATAAATGTGAGATTGCAGAGTTTATTGCAGGAACTGAATTGAAATTGGAGGGAGATGATTGATGATAAACAAACTGATATCTTATAATATAGGAAGCTACTCAGATGACAAGCTAAAGAGGGTTAAAAGATATAAATATTGTGGTTATATAATATAGGTAAGTTAAAATGAAACAAAAAAAAGCACAAAATGAAATAGTAGGATTTGTATTAATTATAATAATTGTAAGTGTTATGGGTTTGATTTTTCTTAGTTTTATGATTGGAAGAGGAGAACCTATAGCTCAAGATAGTGTCAAGATCTCTAATCTACTTTCTGCTTCAATATATTATACTAGTGATTGTGCTATCAATTATATTCCTAATTATAAAGATGGGCAAGACCTAATTAAATCTTGTTGGAATAATGAAAGATGTTTAGATGAAAGGATGGCTTGTGAGGCGCTTAATTCCACTATGAAAAGTTTAATTGGAGAAAGTCTAGATGTCAATCCTCAAGTTTCTAATAAAGCTTATGAACTAATTATTTATTATAAAGACCTAGCAGGAGAATTACCTCAGGACGTTATTTTAGAATTAAATGAGGGAAATTATAGTAGATGTGGTTCTGAAATTGGTGGAAGTCATTCTATAGCAATTGGAGGAATGACTCCTGGGTTAATTAATATTGAGTTAAGTGTTTGTCGAGGGGAATAGATTAAAAAAAAGGTTTATAAAGAGAAGTATCTTCTATGTTTTATGAAAAGAGAGGGTGTGATGATTAAGAGAAGTATTTTATTAATTTTAAGTATGCTAATTAGTGTTGGTTTTGTTTTTGCCATCGTTACTGTAGCTAATACTGCGGGAACTGCTTTTGCATTAACAAATGAAAGTGTTGCTAATGTACAATATAATTTTACAGTAAATAATTCTGCTGTTGCTGCAAATATAACTGAAGTGAATGTCACTATTCCTACTGGTTTTATTTTTATTGATCAGTCAAATTTAACAGGTGGAAATCCAATTTTTTCAAATAGTAGTTCTTCTTTAAACTGGTCAGATGAAAGTCTTGTAGCAAATTTTACTAATATGAGTTTTGCTTTTAATATGACTTCTTCTTCTACTCCTGGATATTATAATGTTACAATAATTACTAAATTTGCAAATGGGACTGTGAATGATACTACTAACATTTCTCTTAATGTTAATGATACTGCGGCTCCAACATTAGTTGAATTTGTGGATCCGGGTGTAACTGGAACTGGAAATTGGTCATTAACTTCTCTTCCTGTAAATTTGAGTGTTACAGACCTAGGTACTGTTAATGTTATTAATATAACCTTACACAATAGTACTCAAAATATAATAAATTCTTCAAGAAATATTACTAATGGGACAAATGCTTATTGGAATTTTACTGAAGTATCAGATGGAATTTATTATATCAATGCTACTGTTAATGATACAAATAATAATCAAAATAATACTGTTCCAACAATTACTATTCTATTAGATACAATTAATCCCGAGATTACATTTTCATGTACTCCTTCATCCCCTTCAACTGCAGATAGTGTAACTTGTACTTGTGCTTCTACTGATGGCGGGTCAGGAATTGCTAACACTACTATGACTCCTTCAACTGCAACATCTGGATCAAATAACTGGCCTAATGACAGGGGAGATCATACTGTCTATTGTAGTACTGTGGATTATGCTGGAAATAGTAATGTTACAAGTGTGACATACACTGTTTCTGATTCAAGTGGTATTGGATCTGGAAGTGGAGGGGCAAGTTATACTAAAACTTATGTTGCAACTGACGCTCAATTTAAAGAAGGTTATACTAAAGAAGTAAAAAAGAATGAAAAAATAAAGGTTAAGGTTGATGGGATAATTCATAATGTAGGGCTTACTGGATTGACTACAACAAGTGCAACAGTTAGTGTTTTTTCAACACCTCAAGAAGCAACATTGAATATTGGTGATGAAAGAAAATTTGATGTTAATGATGATGATTATTATGATATTTATATTAGCCTAAATAGTATTTCTAATAGTCGTGCAAATTTAACTGTAAAAAGTGTTTATGAATTAATGGAACAAGAAATTATTGATGATGAAACTATTGCGAACAAAGCTAAAGAAAAAGTTGGAGGAGTTGTAGAAAATCTTAAAGAGGGTAAAATTTCAACAATAGTTTGGATTGTTGTTTTAATCATTATAATAATTTTAGTTGGTTTTGTGATTTACAAGTATAAAAAAAATCAAATTTCTTTTCTAAAAAAATAAATTTTAAAAAGATTATGAAATTCTATAGATAAGTTTATAAATAAAAAATGTTTAAGAAGTTTATGAAAAAGGGATTGTGTGTGTTGATTGTGTTTATGAGTTTAATTCTGATTGTTAATGTTTTAGCATATGAGAGCACAATTACAGTTAAGACAGGGTTACCGGATCATGAAATAATATTTAAGCCAGCAGACCCTGATACTGGGAAAGCTATTGCAAGCTTTACTGAAACTTCAGATAGTTCTGGGATGGTTATTTTTAATTATGATTTAGATGAAATAAGAATCAAAATGGGATTTCAAGCATTTAATAGTGCAGGAACAAATAGAAATTTTTTGAATGGAAAGCCAGCCATTTTCTTTCCAAATGTTATTTTAAATGAATTTGTGGATATTGATTTGAATAAGGCAGAGCCTTCTATTGAGATCTATGCTAATACTTCCGAAGAAGAAGTTATTGAAGAAATTGTGGAAGATGTAATTGTTGAAGATGTTATAATAGAAGAGGAAGTTATTGAGGAAACAGAAGTTATTGAACAAGAATCTAGTTTAGGTATAACTGGTAAGGCAATTAGTGAAAGTAAATCCTTTCTTACATCTGCAAAAACATATTATATTCTTGGTGGCGTTATTATTCTAATACTGGCGATAATCTTTTTTAGAAAAAAAATGAATAAAAAAGGGAATTTTAAGGTTACCAAAATGTCTGAAATACAAGAAAATAAGGGTAAAATTGAAGATAATGATGAAAAGTTGGATGATGCTGAGAGGAAGTTAAAAGAAGCTAAAGAAGAACTAGATGAAATTAGAGATAAAAAGAGTAAATTAAAAGAAGCTCAAGAGCGATTTGCAAAAGATAAGGAAGAATTAAAAAGATTAGAAGGATAATTAAGATAAATTCTATTAAAATATATTTATAAGTTAACAGTAATTACTAATTTATCTGCATCAACAACAGGCCTTAGACGTTCTCTACCTTGTTTTATTGAAGAAATAAGCTCTATTAGGCCAAATTGTTCTAATAACCTAATATCGTGTCTTACTGCCTTAAAATCTCTTCCCAAAAGCTTTGCTAATTCATATATTGATTGAGGTTGTTTAGTTTTACATATATGTAACAAACGTGCTTTTTCGTTGCTTAACAGTTGTCTTAAGCTAGAAATGCCTGAATTTTTCTTACTACCTTTTATTTTATGAAAAATTGTTGAAAAAGTTCCTCCTTTTTCTGCAATAGTTATTGTTCTTGTTTTTATTTGTGTGGCCATATTTATTTTCCTGGGTTGTTTAAAGCCTTAATTTACCTAAGAAAACATACTATATAAATATTTCCACCTATGTAGATTATATATATTTTTGTTAGTGGTTATTAATTTGGGTATATGTTTAAAAATATAGACTATCCTTAGATCCTTTAGTTTAACCCTTTCTGACTAAATTTGTTATTATTTAATCATAGTACCATCATATTTATAAATGAATTCTTAAAAAGAGTAGTTTAAATACTTATTTTAGGTATATTATTCGAAACCTTTTTAAACAAAAATTGGATTTATTAACTATTACTTATGAAAATAAGTAATGAATAACTGGCCAGTAAACAGTATTCTCAAAAAGTGATGACAGAAAGAATTGTCTTATAGCTTTATGCTATGAAGATTATAATTATGATTGTTGAAAGGAGGTTTAAAAAAATATAAAAATGAAATTTAATTTCAAAAAAGTGGCTTCGGTATTAGCGAGCGGTGCTATGTTAGCAAGTACAATTGGATTTGCTGCTGCTGCAACATTCCCTGCTCCATTTGACAGTGGTTCTGCTATTGTTTATGGTGCGAATGGAAATGTTCAAGTAGATATGGCTGCTGCTGTAAATATTCAGACTGCTATTGGACAAGTATCTGGAGATGACACTGGTGAATTTGTAATCGGTGGAGACTCTTGGATGGTTGGAACTAGTTCTGATGATTTAGAAATGGGTGAATCAATTTTTAATGTGACACCTTATATTGATAAAGGAGACTTAGATATTTTAGCTGATGGTACTATGGAAAACGAAAAAGGTACTGCAAAATATGAACAATTCTTATACTTCGATGATATAACTTCTTCGGAAGTTGTTTATCAAGAAGATGATGATGAGAATATTGGTCTTTTCTATAAAATAAGTAGTGGTGAAGTTATTGCAAGATATGTAATGCGTTTCACTTCTAATCTAGAATCTGACGAGACTAGTAGTACAATAGAGGATATTGACGAAAAAGAGATCACTATTTTAGGAAAAACTTATACAATTATAACTGCTGTTAACTCAACAGGTGATGGAGCTTCTGCTAGTAACATTGATTTAACATTAATGAGCGGAGCTAATAAAATAATTATTGCAAACGGTGAAGAATTAACTGTTGCAGGCCACACTATAAGCGTACAAGTTACAAGTTCTACACAAGCTCAGTTTACTGTAGACGGTGAAACAACAGATAAATTAAATGCAGGAGAAACCTATAAGATGCTTGATGGCACTTATTTAGGTGTTTCAGAAATTACTTATCAAAACTTTGCAGGTGGTTTAATGCAAGCAACAGCATATGTTGGTGCAGACAAACTATTCTTAGATGACGGTTCAAGTCTTCAAGTAAATGCAGAGACAATAAGTAATGCTGCTGTAACAGTTACAGATTCTTGGTCTGGAGGAGATTTTTCTATCTCTGAGATTACGATAAACATGACTGCAGAAGATGATTTGTTAATTCCTGTTAATGGTAAGTTAAGTGATGTTGCTGATTTAGATGAACCTGAAGTTTTGTTCACTCAAAACTGGGATATTTTATTCGGTGGTTTAGAAGATGCTGAATATGAAACATTAGAAGTAACAAAATCTACTGATAGTAGAATGGAACTAAAATTTGAGAATTATAATGGTGATGAAATAACTTTACCTTTATTTTATTCAAATGGAAGTGGTGTCTTTGGTGGAGAAAAGAACGGAGAGAGGCTGAGATTACAGAATGGAAATTCTAGTACAGCTATCCGTAAGAACGATTACTTTATCCTAAATACTGCTGATCCAGCTGCTTTCGGAAACAATGCAAGATCTTATGTAGTTCAATATAAAGGAGCAGATAAAGTTACAGACTCTAGCCCTAAGGTTAAGTTTAATATTATCGGAGTAGAAAATGACAAACAAGTTACTTTAGCTACTGCTGGTACATCAACACTTCAATTAGGTGGAGGAACTTTTACTTTTGCTAATGCTACTGCAGGAACTGCGGATGATTTTCCAATTTACTTAACTAGTGCAGTTGGAAATTATTCAGTTGGTGCAACTAATCTTTCAACAGATTATTTAGCAAACTTTATAAGAACAAAGAACAACGCGTTAATTACTATAGCGGACTTAAATGTTACAACAGCTCATGGTACTCAAGGAGACTATGCTGCTTGGATTGTAAACGTTACTATTGATGATACAAACAGAGATGGTGATGACTTTACTGCTGCTGCAGGACAAGTAATTTTTAGTGTATCTTCTGCGAATAACAGTGATAATGAAATCACTGCTACATATTCAGGAGGTAACTTTACTGATTGGGTTGCTGATAATGATGACAATACAAAGTCTTCATATGTAACAGTCTACGGTAATGATATCGAATATAGTAATCCGTCTGGTTCTCCAGCTACTGTTAAGGTAATGATTCCTGATTCTATTGTAACACCAAAGGTGTATGTTAGTTCAGGTGAAGTTACTGTAAGTGGTGGAACAACTGCTGCAGGAGGTTTAGCTCCTATCGTTGCTGATTCAGCAATAGGCACTGTTCAAGGAAGTAACTTGGTTGTTGTAGGTGGAAGTTGTATTAATTCAGTTGCTGCTAAATTATTAGGAAGTGACTCACCATTATGTGGTGCAGAATTTACTGCTGCTACTCAAGTGGGTGCAGGTAAATATATAATTGATACATTTGCTTCTCCATACACAAGCGGTAAGGTTGCAATGTTAGTTGCAGGTTATGAAGCTGCTGATACAACTGCTGCTGCGCAGAAAGTTGTTGATGATAGTTTATCACCTGACGCTGCTGCTGCTGCTGTTATCGGACCGGTAACTGCTTAAGGTTTAGTTTTTTTATTTTTTTCTTTTTTTTCTTTTTTTTTGAGGGTTGAGTGGGAACTTTGTTAAAAAATTTTTATTATTTTTATATCTTCTAAATCTCTCTTGCTATTCAGATGAGTAGATTGATACAGAATGGAGACATTAATAAAGAAAGTAATTTAGCAAGAAGAAACATATTTAAACTTGAAAAAATCTAAATAATTATGAGAAGTATATTAGGTAAAAAGGATAATTCAAAAGGAAATCAATTGATTTTAGGAATTGGTTTAATTATTCTTATGTTATTTAGTACATTAGGTTATGCATTAGGTGGGAGAAATAAAGATGCTAATGAAGTTATTGATTATAAGGGTATTGAATTTATACAAGATGGTTCTGGATATTGGAAATTTGTCATAAATAATTATGAATTTTTATTGAAATATAACCCTCAAGAAATACAAGATATTAGTTTTAATGGAAACTTTGTTTTAACAGATTTTCAGGATAAACCTCTTTATTTTGTTGGAGAATCTAATGAACCAATGATTGAAATTGCGAGAAATCTTGAAAGATTTGTTTTAAGGATACAAAATGCTTGTATTAATGGAGAAGATTGTGAAGGGGATTTGCCAATTAAAGATTGTTTTGGAGATAATATCATTATTATAAAAGAATTAGGGGATGGAGAATCTGAAAGCATTTCACAACAAGGAAATTGTTTATATATAAGTGCTAGTTATGCAAATCAAACTAGATATGCGGACAAATTTATGTATAAATTATTAGACATATAAAAGTTTAAAAACTAAATTTTTCATTATATAATATGGTTAAAAAAAAGGCAAAAAGTAATCCTGTGAAGAGTGTGAAAAAAACAACTGTTAAACAAAAACAAAATAATCAGCTTGTTTGGGCGATTGTTTTAATGGCGTGTGTTCTTTTAATTGTAGTTTTTGTTCCATTAATAAAATATCAATTTATCAATAAATTTGTTTATGCAGAATTAGAGTTTCAAAAAACTCAAGCAGATGATCTTCTTTTTTATTCTACAAGGATCCCTGTTTCAGATGCTTTTAATACAAAAATTATAGGAACTTTCTTTATCAATTTTAGAAATGACCCAAGAAAGTTAAAGGATGTTGAAACCGATATTAAAACGGGAATTCCTACATTCAATAAAAAAGAAGTAGTGTATATCTCTACTGGAGAAATGACAAGAAATTGTGCTGAAGGTACTGCCGCAGTATTAACTTTATCTGGTTTTTTAAAACAATTTGCTTTAATGAATGTTAGTGGGGCAATTAGTGATGAAAAAATTGCTATTGAAAATAATTTTCCATATATTGATTGTGAAAACTCTAAACTTAATACTGTTATTAACTTAATTGAAGGCAATGAGACTAAAATAACTCAGGTAAATTCTAATTGTTATACTTTAGAATTTAAAGATTGTGAAGTAATGAAAGTTAGTGAAAAATTTATTTTAGAAATTATTGAAGGATATATGAGTGACTTTCAGAGAAAGGAAAAATGGTGGGAAATCTTTTAATAACTATAGTTTTATCTATGCTCCCAATATCTGAGCTAAGAGGAGCTATTCCTTATGCTATTTTAAATAATATTAATCCTTTTACTGCTTTTTTTGTCGCTGTTTTAGCTAATATTTTAATAATTCCATTTATTTTCTTTTTTTTAGATAATCTTCATGAATTATTTTTAAAAATTAGGTGGTATAAAAAACTTTTTGATTTTTATATCAATAAAAAAGTGGAGAAAATTAAAAATAAATATGAAACATTAGGGTTATTGGTTTTATTCTTCTTTGTAGCAATTCCTGCTCCTGGAACTGGTGCTTATACTGGAGTTTTATTATCTTGGTTTTTTGAATTAGATAGAAAAAAGAGTTTTGCAGTAATTGCATTAGGAGTTATAACAGCAGGGATAATAACGACATTATTGACTGTTGGAGGATTAGGACTTTTCAAATTATTTTGATTAATTACTGATCTTTAATTTTTTTATTACTTTCTTTCCGAAGGAATATTTTTCTTCTATCTTTACAACTGCTACACCAATTAGATACCCTATAAGTGCTCCAGCCATTACATCAGATAGATAATGAACTCCGAAATAAACTCTTGAGAATGCTACAAAACATGCAAATATGATCCAAATGTATCTAAAATTTTTGAATTCTTTGTTTAATAAAGGAACCGCAGAAAATACTAACATTGCCTGAAAACTTGGGAAACTAAAATTCCAAGTATTAAAATTATCTCTCATAAAGTTAAAGGCTATACTTAATACTGAAACCCATCCTGCTTGGAAGGGCCTATGCCTATGAACAAAAACCTTAAGGACATAGCTTGTTAAAACAGAAAAAAAGCTTGCAAACCATAATGGAAGAATCCATCTTCTTTTATGTTCTTTCCATAAAAATAAGGTTGTAAGAAAAAAGAAGATAATAAAAACATTACTTGCAAAAGTTATGCTTAAAAATAAATAATCTAAAGAATCTGATCTTATTGATTCAACAAACTTAACTATAGGTACATCGAATAAGTATGTTATGATTGTTAGAAGAATAATCATAGATAACACTATAAAAATTATTGTTTTTTTTCTATCTGTCATAGTTATTTCAAGAGAAACCTATTTAAATATTTAATCCCCATCTAGTTTGTAGAAAAGATGGTGAAGAGGATAAACAAAATAAAAGTAGATAAGATTTATTTAATCTTCTTAAGATATCTTGTTTTGTTAGGCCTAATTTTTTCACTTCCTTTGATATACTTTATTTTTACACCTCTAACATTATATCCTGTTGTGGGGTTATTGGGTTTGATCTACGGACAAATATTAGTTAATCAAAACGTTATTGCTATCGCAGGTAAGAGCTTTATTGAACTAGTTCCTGCGTGTATTGCTGGTTCTGCATACCTATTATTATTAATGTTAAATTTAAGTGTTCCTATGAAGCTTAAACAGAGAATTTACTCTATTCTTATTTCATTTGCTGCATTGTTAATGCTAAATATCTTGAGAATCTTTATTTTATCCATATTATACCATTCTGGGAGTGCTTTCTTTGATATTACTCACAAATTATTTTGGTATGGGTTAAGTACTCTTTTTGTTGTAGGAATCTGGTTTTTAATGGTTAAAATATTTGCAATAGAACCTATACCTGTTTATTCAGATATAAAATATTTTTTAAAAACTATTAAGAAAGGTAAATAAGACTAAAAATAATATCTCTTAAATATTTCTCGCTATTCAGATGAGTAAATAATAGAGTTATAAGATATCTATAAAATAATATAAACTAACTAAAGACTAAAAATTAAATTGTTGAAGGCGTTCCAACCATTCTTCTAATAACTGAGATTATTGCAATTATTAAGATTAGGTTTACAATAACTATTACATAGATAAACCAATTTGTTCTTAAGTGTTCTGCAATTTTATCAGCTCCCATTGCACTTTTCTCAATTGAGAAAGCTACCTTTTGTTCAGTTGTTTGATCATTATATGTTGTTTTAATTGTAAATTCTTTATCCCCTTCTGCATCTTTATCAATATCTAAAATTATACTAACTTCTTTTGATTCTCCAGCATTAAGAGTTATTGATTGTGGATCAATTGAACTTAAACTTGACCAAGCACTGTTTCCAAAAACTGAAAGCGCATAAGTTGTTTCTTCATCTCCATTGTTTCTAAGAGTTGTCTTGATTATGATTTCTTTTCCTGCAATTGCGTCAGGTGTTGAAGAATCTAATGTTGCAGTTATTGTAGGAGTTATATCCTTTTCAACACAAGAACCTTCAATAAAAGTTGAATATCTGAATCTTGATTCATCATCGTTATCGTTTTCATATAAATCTCCATCTTCATCTGTAACTCTTATCTCAAAGAAAGCCACGCCAGGTTTTGTTTCTTTTGATAATTCATATTCAAAAGATATTTTTTCAAAATCTATTGAACTTACTTCATCTAACATTAATGTTTCATCTAATCCTAATTCTTGACTGAATATTTGTACTGTAACTTCTTCTTCATCATCATCTGCGATGTTCCATACGTCTGCATTAAATGTAAAAAGTTCTCCACAAGCTATGTTTTCTGGAAACTCCACATCTCCTAAGATCATAAAATCGTCTTTGATTATTGAGATTGATTCTGAAGATTCTATACATAACTTATCTTCACCATAATCTTTATCATCACTATATATTTTAACATAAAACATGTAATCATCTACATCTTCATCGATGTCATCAGGATCCACATTAAACATTAATGTAACTTTTTCATCTTTATTTTCTTTAAGTTTAAAGTCAGTTTCTTCATCTTCAACATCAGTACATTTACCATCATCTGTGTTAAGTAAACACCATTCAACAACAATATCATCGATATCGTCAAAGTATACATTGTCTACTTCTACTTCTACTTCAATTTCATCAAAGAAATACCATTCATTATCTTCTTCACCAAATCCTTCTTTATTATTAATTTCTACATCTACTGTTAAATATTCGTTTCTTAATTCATCCTTATCAATAATTCCATCATTACAGTATGAAGGTTTAATTAAAATAGTGTGAGTTTCATCATTTGTTAATAATAAAGTTCCAGTATAAGTTTCTCCTAACATTAATCCTGAATAAATAACAGCACTTGTGTCAATGTTTAAACCATCAATTGTTGAACTAATAACAATATCTGCATCAATATCTGTTACATCATTATATTGTTTATCAAAAGTTAAAGAAACTAAGCCTTCAGTAGTAGTAATATCTGCGCTTGAAGTTGCTTTATCAAATGTTAAAGTTGTAGCACTTACCATTGCTAATGATAAAATTGCTGTCAATAAAAAGATTGAAAGTATTTTTGATTTCATTTTGTTATAATTCTGCAGTTATAACACTTTATAAAGATTATGGTTTTTAAAAATATAGGATTTTGTATATAAATCCGCTATTTTACCGTCGATAAACGGAAAATCAAAACATTTATAATTAAGTTTTTGTTAAGATTGTTGTAGTTTAATTTGCAAAAAAGGAGGTAAAAAATAAAAAAATGGTTAAGAAAAAGGGTTGGAATAATCTTGGTGCATGGGCTTTTTTAATAGGGTTTGTTGCGGCCGTTACATTAGGCCTTTTTAGTGCTCAAGTAACTGAACCAACACAAACAATTGTTCTTTGGTCTTTAATTATTCTTGGAATAGTTATTGGTTTATTGAATATTAGTGGGAAGGAAAGCCCTAAGTTCCTAATGGCAGGAGTAATATTAGTGCTTGTATCTTATATAGGTAGAGGGATTTTAGTAATAATACCTCAGGTTGGAAGTATCTTAAGTGCTTTATTAGTAATATTCGTTCCTACAACAATAATTGTTGCATTAAGGTCTGTATTTGATATGGCTAAGGATTAGTTTTTTATTTTTTTATTGTTCCTATATAATATAGGAATCTTTTTATTTTGGTAAATCATCGATATTTAGGATGTCTGGATTATCCATTGCTAAACCTGAACAAGCAGTATTTATCCAAGAATCTATACTAAAATTCTCAAATTGAGAAATATCTATGTTATTAGATATGAATATGTATGGTTTTTTATTATTCTTTTCTAACTTTTGCTTTAGTTTGATTGCTTTGTTTAAGTTTTCTTGTCCTGGCTTTGTTGTAACTAAAATACCTATGTTGTCTGCTTTTAGATATTTGATTAGTGCTGTTCTTTTCTTTGCCTTTAGTTTATCTATTTCTGTTTGAGAGATTCTTATGATTTTATTGTTTTCTAGTACATATAATATAGGAGTTTGCAAATAGAGGTTTTGTGCATGAAATCTTCCGGTTCCGATTAATAATATAGGTAATTTTGTGTTTACCTTAGAACAACCTAAGACTTGTTGAAAATTTTCCACCTTTATTTTGTTTTTTTCTAATTCTTTCCTATATAATATAGCAAGATCCTTATATTGTATGGAATAAGCTAAAAAAAGTTTTTTTGGAAGTTTCTTTAGTTCTGCCTTGCTAGTTTTAATTGTTAGGTTCTTTTGTTTAGACTCTATGTATAAAAGTTTCATAGTCAATATTATATAACTTATATCTCTTTATATTTTAAGCTTTGCACTGAGTAGCTATTAATTTATGAGACAATAGTTATGATATAAACATAAAATAAGGGTTTAAAAATCTAGGGATTTTGGTAAGAATTAAAAACTAGTCGAGAAGGTTAAATCCCCTAAATCTTGTTTCATCTTTGCCATCCTATATTCTTCATTATGGATCTTTTTTAACTCATTACTATTTATATCTGAAAAATCTATTGCCTCTATACCACAAATTAGTCTTTCGGTTTTACATCTTTTCGAATAATCAATAGAGTCCCAAGGGCCATATTTTCCTTTATTTAATATATAAACATAAAAATCCCTTCCAACGAGATCTGAAGGAGAAGAAATACTTAATTCATTATTCAAATCTCTGCTTGTTTGTTTACTAATTTGATAAGTGATAATATTTTTTAGGTCATATATATGAAAATTTAGACTCCCTAAGATTTCAAAATCATTAAAGACTTTGCAGACTTGAGCAAGATACTTTTTAGTATGTGTAAATAATTGGGCTTTTTCATCATCAGAATTTAATTGTCTTGAATATATATCATAAATCATTAATCTGAAAGTGTTGAACAAAGTTTTTAAGAATTATTATTCTCTAACTATGTCTTCTGCATTAGTTGTTGGTCTTGCAGAAGGTTTGTAAATATCTGCAAATTGAGGCGTTACAATTATTGTATTTTCACCGAAACCTGCAATGCTTCCTTCTAAAGCATCTGCTGTCTTTTTTATTTTAGAAATTGCTCTTTTTAATTCAATAACATCTTTTGCTCTTAATTGTTTAATATCAATAACAGCAATAGTGTATCCTTCTCTTAATGAATTTAATATAGGAGTTACATCTTCAAAACTTTTTAATACAAAAGGTCTAACGATTACTTTTGCTCTTTTAACTTCTCTTCCTAAGTCAATTTCAATGTATTCAGGTCCTTCCTCAGAAAATGCATCTGAAAACCCTTTTTTTATTTTATCAAACATCTTAATAAAAAAATAGGGTAGAAGTTTATAAAGATTTCTGTAGTTTAATAGAAATCTTAGAGTGGCATATAATTTCTATTAACTAGATTAATTTAATAGAAATCTTTGAGGATTATAATTTAGGTTATGGGGATTAAAATTACTTTAATGCTTTCGCCCATTCACTTGTTGATTCTAATATTCCTCCGCAAACTCTTGTTAGCCCTTCGAGGTTTTTTCTTACAGAATGTCCATCCTTTGTTGCTTTTGAGTAATCACCATTATGATAATTCTTTGCTAGATTATCTATATTATTTAATAGGTTGCTTGTTTCATCTATATAATTAGAAATATGGGCACTTAATGACCCTAAATAAAAATATGTTGATTCTTTAAGATCCATTTGTAAGAAATGTTTTAATCAGTTATAAGAATATGTATATTAAATTTATTTTATCTTCTTCATTACTTCTGCTCTTAATTCTTCAGCTTGTTTTGTAAAGTTTTGTTCTTCACCTTCGATAGATTTTAATCTAAGTGATAAAAGTTCTTGTTTCTTTTTTAATTCTTCTTCAGTTGTTTTTTTATCAGTCTTAATCATGATATTTCCAACAATCTTGAATACGTCGTCTTCTGATTTTACTATTTCTGCTAAAGCATTTTCAGTTTCTGATAATTCTATTTGGAAAGCTTGTTTTTGCATTAAAACTTGTTGAAAGTTTTGTTCAAGTCCTTGTAATTCTTGAATTTTTTGTTGAGTTTCTTTATCTAGGTCCATTTTATGTTTTATTGATTATTTTTGTTAGTTTATAAATTTAATTAGAATCACACAGCTTTTATTTTTGCAATATGTTTTCGTGGTTTATAGAATATCTTAGCCCCACAACCAGGACAAAGAAATCTTTTTTGTAAAATATTACTTGTTATTTTTTTTCCGCAGCTGAAACATTTATATTGTGCCATATTATTTTTGTGTTTTTGAGGTTATTTAAACTTATTCTTCCTTTTTAGGTAGAAAGTAAGTATGATGAGCGAACTTTTTTTCACATTTATTACAAAGCCAAATTCCTTTTGATAATCTTTTTGCAGTTCCAGGACAAAAAATACAATCTTGCTTTTTTCTTTGTTTTGTCTCTATGTCTGCAGTTTTAAGTCTAACTTTACGTCCGTATCTTACTCCGAACCTTCCTGCTGCTTTAACTTTTTTTGTTTTTGGCATTTTTATGTGTTTGTTTTGTTTGTTTATTTTCTTGATTTAAATGGGGCTGCCCAGATTTGAACTGGGGTTACGAACTCCCAAAGCTCGAGTCTTAACCAGGCTGGACTACAGCCCCTTAATTTTATCTAATTAAGCATATTTATAAGATTATCTACTGCTTATTCTTTTGCTTCTTCAGGTTTTGCTTCAGCATCTCCACCTTCTTTAGGTGCTTCTCCTTCTTCTGCTGCACCTTCTGGTTTTGCTTCAGCATCTCCACCTTCTGTGGCTTCTTCTGCAGCCTTTGCAGCTTCTGCTTCTTCAGCTGCTGCCTTTTCTGCAGCTGCCTTAGCTTCTTGTTCTGCAGCTAATTCTTTAAAATAAGTATCTATTTTTGTTCTTTTCTCAGGACTTGTTTCAGTTGATTTTGCGTCAATTTCTTTATCAAATTTTCCAAGTCTTACGTCTTCTATTAATTCATTTGGTTCTTTATTCTCAACTAGAATCCCAATACTTGCACAAGTTCCTAAAACAGATTTAACTCCTGATTTAAATTCTTTTTCAAGCATGTTTGAATATTTAACTTTAGTAACTTTAATTACGTCCTCAATAGATGCGTTTCCCATTTTCTGATTTTTATGATCTGCAGTTCCTTTTTCAAGTTTAAGTTCTTTTTTTAATAATTCTGAGGTTGGTGGTGATGATGTTGAAATAGTGAATTCTTTTGTTTTTTCATCTATGTCAAGAGATACTGGAACTTTCATTCCTTTGAATTCTTTTGTTGCTTCATTAACTTCAGAAATAACTTTTCCCATATTGATACCCATAGGCCCTAATTGCTGAGCTACAGCTGGTCCTGGCGTCATGCTTCCACCGTCTATTAATAATTTAATAATCATCTGGGATTAATCCTCCTGTTTGTTCTTCATAATCTTGGCTTAATAAAGGTTGTTCTTCTTCATCACCTAAAAGTGAAGGAGCTTCTTCTTTTGATTCTTTTGATTTTTTTGAGTCTTTTAATTTTTTTGATTCTTTTTTCTTTACTTCTCTTTGAGCAACAGATTCAGAACCTATATCTTCATCGTCCCCATCATCTCCATCATCTCCTTCTTCTTTTTCTCTTCTAATAACTTTAACGTTATCTAATTTAACAGTTACAGGAATTGGAACTACTGCAGCTAATAATGTAACAACTGCTTCTCCTTTAATTTTATCAATTCTAACTACTTTTGCTTTTTCTTTCTTGAAAGGTTCTCCGATAATTTCTACAATGTCTCCTTTCTCGATATTAATTTCTTCCATTACTGGCTCTAACATGTTTTTTATTTCTTCATAAGTAACTGTTTTACCAATAATTCCTTTTACATAAGGTAAGTTGTAAGCTGCTTCTTCTGCAGAATCTCTATCTTCAGCCTCTAAGAATATGTAACCTCTAAGTCCGTGAGGCCTAGCTAAAGAATATACATTAAGTTCTTTTTTTCTTACTTTGTCAGAGATTAATTCTAATGCTCTGTCTTCTTTATTTGTTGTAACTTTTATTACATAAATTGCCATTTGTTTTGTTTTCTCAGCCCACTAAGCCTTAATGACATTAGAAGCCGATAAATATACTTAAAATTAGTGGTTTATAAAGTTTGTTATTTTTTAGAAAAATTACAATGGAACAAAACCCATTATCAATGCTACAATAAATCCTATTAATCCGATTATTCCTAATCCTATTGCAGATACTTTTGCAATTGTTGTCCATTCTTTCTTGCTTGGTTTTTTCATTAAATGCCAAACACGAATCATCTGTTTTATAAAAGATTTTAAGTTAAACATGATTCTAATTAAGAAAGAGGGTTTTTAAATTTATTTAAGTACGTAATAATTAGGGCCTTGTAATGTATGTTCATATAGCCATTTAGTGGTCACCGCATCTGCAGTCTTTGAATTAGCACAAGAATTTCTATTAATTTTTAGAACCATAGATTTTGGAGGTTTATTTGAATGTTGTGCCTTATCTTCTAAACTCTTCAAATTTTTATCTTCCATTTTAATATAATATTATGATATTTTTTAAATTAATTCTTGAAGAGAAGACTCCAATCCCTTTAACTTTTCTAGAACAACATCTGCATGTTTTCCCCAAGATTCGTTTTTATAAAAGTCTGGGTTAAATCCCTTAACCATTGTTTTTGCTATCGGCATTGCTTTAGAATAATCATGTTCTTGGCAATAGGACTTGATTTCTTCCATTCCTGTTTTGAATACAAAAGACAAAAGAGGATCTACATTAGAATGTAAATGTTCTCTCCAGATATTTTTAATTGTACAAGCAGAATCATAAGGGTTTCCCATTTTATTCTAAGAATTCTATTCCCAACTCACTTTCTATTTCTAGTTGTTTTTTAATATCTGCTGGAAGATCTCCCCCAGAAATTTGAGAACTATGGACTCCTGTAATTATGATCATGACTCTGATTGATTTTTCCATTTCTGGTGAAAGCTGAGCTCCCCAAATCATTTTTGCATCAGGACTTAATCTATCTCCTACAGATGCAATTATTGCTCTAGCTTCATCTAAACTCATATCATTTCCGCCAATAATATTAACTAAAGCTCCTGTGGAATTTGAGATGTCAACATCAAGAAGAGGATTTGTTAACGCTTTCTCTACTGCTTCTTGTGCCCTATTTTGAGAATCTGCTTCTCCCATACCCATTAATGAAACTCCTCCATTAGACATTACAGCCTTAACGTCTGCAAAATCAAGGTTAACTAAACCTGATTTGGTTACAAGTTCTGTAACTCCTTTAACTGCATTTGTTAAAATTTCATCCGCAACCTTAAATGCAGTTTGTAATGGTAATTCTGGTGCAATTTCTAATAGTTTATCGTTTGGAATTACAATTAATGTATCTACCAGTGATTCCATCCTTTCTAAACCATATTCTGAATTTTCAATTCTTTTCTTACCTTCAATTGTAAATGGTAATGTAACAACCCCTATTGTTAATGCTCCTTGTTTTTTTGATAACGCTGCTACAACTGGTGCTGCTCCTGTTCCGGTTCCACCACCTAAACCACAAGTAATGAAAACCATATCACATCCAGAAAGTCTTTTTTTAATTTCTTGTTCTGACTCATGAGCTGCTTCTTCTCCTATTTTAGGATTACTTCCAGCTCCAAGACCCATTGTTAATTCTTTTCCAATTAAAATTTTATGATCTGCGTTTGAATATAATAAATCTTGAGCGTCTGTATTTAATGCAATAAATTCTCCTCCTTTAATTCCTATTTCCCTCATCCTTGAAATTGTATTTCCTCCTGCACCACCAATACCAAAAACCTTTACCTTTGCATTTTGTTTTTTAAGAAGTTCTTCTAATTCTCTATCTATTTCTGCTAATTCTGGGTTTTTTGAAAATGTAAGTGGTTCTGCTCTTGATTCTGTAGCAACGGCTTTCATTTCCTTAATCTCTTGTTCTCTTAATGAATCTGTGATAGGAGTATCTGATGATTTTTGTTCAGATGAGTATTCGTTTGATTCATCCCTTTGGTATTCCTCTTCCATGTTTGAAAAACATCAAATCTGTATTTAAAGATTATTGCTTTTTTATTGTGGTTTTGGGATATATAGAATTATTCTTTTTTTTCTTCAATTTTCTTCAAACTATCTCCTGGCTTTGAGGATTCGTTTACACCAACATCCATCCCGCAAATCTCCTTAAACTTATCTTTAAAAATATCTAGCATAGGTTTAAGTTTAGGTTCTTTGAAAATTACCTTTTTATCTTTGATCTCGAATTCAAATCTTTGTCTAAAAAAGAAATCTTGAATCGCATTAACTTTTTCTTTATCATCTGTAATTATTTTGTTTACCTTGAAATCATAATCTACTTCTTTTCCTGCTAAAGGGTTATTAAAATCTGCAGTTACTCTCCCTCCTGAAACCGAGATTATTTTTGCCATTTTATCATCGAATTGAAAAACCATTCCAGGTCCAGGATTCATGTTTTTTTCTCTAAATACTCTCATTGGAATTATTTTAATTAAAGAAGGATTTCTTTTTCCAAATGCTTGGTCTGGCATTAAGTGAAGTGAGTGTGTTTTCCCTACTTCTTTTCCCTCTAATTCATTATCTAACCCTTTTAGAATCATTTCTTTCCCAACACATGCTATTACTGGTTTAACTTCTGCTTGTAATCCTATTGATTTTGCTTCTTCAGGGTTTGTTGTATCAAAGATTTCCTCATTTGTTTTCCCTGTAAATTCTATCTCAACAAAATCATTTTTTTGGACATTCATAATTAAATTCGGTTATAAGGGTTTAAAAGTTTAATGGAAAATTAGGGCAAGTTTTATAAACACAATTTTTTTCTAAGAGTTATGGACTTTAAATTAATAAGTGCTGTGGGCGCAAGAGCAGGTATCGCAGTTAATGTTGACGGAATCCCTTGTATTGTTAAATCTAATGACGTTAGTAAAACTGGGAAGCACGGACATGCTAAATGTAGAATTGAAGCAGTAAGTGTTGTCGACGGTAAAAAGAAAGTTTTTGTTATTGGTGGACACGAAAGATTAGAATCTCCTATGGTTAATAAAAGAAAAGCCCAAATATTATCTGTTGTTGATGACAAGGCAAGTGTAATGGATTTAGAAAGTTATGAGACCATTGAACTAACTATGCCTGAAGAATTAAAAGACGAATTAAAGGATGGCGATCAGTTAGAATATTGGGAATCTCAAGGTTATAAAATAATTAAAAAGAAAATTTAAAATGAAAATCTTAGAAACAAGCAACATAGATACATCAATATTATTAAATTCTAGTCGAGGCTCTGTAATCAATATGGGTGATGGGCCTGAAAGAGTTATAACTCATGGTATTGGAAACAGACAAGGATATTTTCCTGGACAATCTGTTCATAAAATAATTACTAAAGATAATAAAGATCACCTAAAACAATATTATATCCCTGAAGTGGGAGGAGTAATGATAGAATAATATGGCAACAAAACTACCAGCAGCTCAAGCAAGATTATATAAGAACATGTTTGTTTGTAAACATTGTAAATCAAAGTTAAGAGCAGATCCAAGAAAAATATTAGAAAAAAAAGTTAGATGTAGAAAATGTTTGAAAAAGGCATTTAGACCTGTTAGAAAGAAGTAAAGTAGAAATGAAAAAGGATGATACACAAATAAAATGAGTTTTTTTATATATGATATAGGTTTTTTAGTTTTGTTTAGTCTTTTTGTTGGAATTTTTCTTTGGAAAAGGAAGAAGAATTTGCAAAGAGAAGGAATTATGTATTTATACAGAACAAAAGTAGGTGTTAAATTTATTAATTATGTTGGTACAAAGTATAAAAGAACGTTAAGAGCGATGAGTTTTCTTGCAGTAATTTCAGGTTATGTCCTAATGTTGAGTATGGTTTATTTTTTAGGTAAATTAATTTATATTTACTTTTTCGTTCCTGAAATCGTAAGAGCAATTAAAATACCTCCATTAATGCCTTTAATCCCTTATCTTCCTTCATTATTCAAGATAGATTTTCTACCTCCATTTTATTTTACGTATTGGATTATCGCAATAGCTTGTATCGCTATCTTTCATGAATTTGCTCATGGAATAATTGCGAAGAGATATGGTGTGAATATTAAAACAACTGGTTTCGGATTCTTAGGCCCTTTTCTAGCAGCATTTGTTGAACCTGATGAAAAGCAAATGGAAAAGAAAACTAAATTTCAACAAATTGCAGTTTTATCTGCGGGAACATTTGTTAATTTGATCTTAGCCTTAATTTTCTTTT
>Ga0233431_1002436_pt1 | contig 26028 bp, 20 predicted proteins | sample SI_118_April2016_FD_179867 | JGI IMG/M metagenome (GOLD analysis project Ga0233431, IMG submission 179867) | Seawater microbial communities from Saanich Inlet, British Columbia, Canada - SI_118_April2016_200_MG | ecosystem: Environmental > Aquatic > Marine > Inlet | place: Canada: British...
TACCAGCTGTTCAACAGAGAACGCGGTTCTGGTTAAAAAAGAAATCTATAGTGATTTTATTAAAGCCATGGAAGCAGAAGGTGGTTATTTGATTTCAGCTGATGAAAAACCAAAACTCCAAGCTGCTATGTGGGTTGATGGTCACCTGAACCCGAACATTGTGGCCCAGCCAGCAGCTAAAATTTCCGGAATGGCTGGCATTGAGCTTCCCGAAGGTACAAAATTTATGATGGTGGAAGAGACTGGGATTGGTGCTGACTATCCTTTTTCAGGTGAAAAACTATCTGTAGTTGCCACGATTTATCAATGGGATAATTTTGATGATGCTATTGAAATGGTCAATGATATTACTAACTATTCAGGCGCCGGGCATTCATGTGGTATCCACACCTCGAATAAAGATCGTATTTTGAAGCTTGCTGAAAGAGTTAAGATATCCCGTGTGATCGTTAATCAACCCCAATGTTTAGCCAATAGTGGCTCCTGGATCAATGGGATGCCCACAACTCTCACTTTGGGTTGCGGTACCTGGGGTGGTAATATATCCAGTGAAAATGTTACCTGGAAACACCTGATGAACACCACCTGGGTGACATCTCCTATCCCAAATCGCCAACCGACAGATGAAGAACTGTTCAGCTCAACTGTCAGATCTGGTCAGTAAGATGGAATAATTTTTTTCAGGTGGCAGGCTCGTTATCTGCCACCTGCAGTTCTTCGATTAACCCCCTCGCATCGGTGGGAAAACTCTGATATGTTCACCTCCCACAATTGAGTAACTTTTATCGACCCGCTTCTTATCAATGGTTATTAATAATGATTTAAGGTGTGGAATATTCAATTGATCTAAAATGCTCTCTAAGGTCGTACCCGATTCAACAGGGTATGCATTTGCTGATTCCGGTGTATAAATTTTTAAATTTGCGAATAATTCGAGATGTATTGTGGTTATCATTTCCTGCCTAATATTTCAGTTCCTGATTGCTGGTGTTTATTATGATCCTCCTTTTCGTCACGATATTTAATTAAAATAGATTTTTTTAATCACTTTAACCAGAGATTTTTAATCTTTTGATATCCTCCCATAAGAATAATCTATAGTTTGCGTGATACCATTGTGTGATCGGGTGTTTAATTTGATTTATATTTGGATGTCGTATATTTATTAAATAAAATATGCGAAATTAAGATGTTAATTAAAGTTAAGGAGAAATTATGACTGTTCAATTTGATCAGATTATTTATGGAAATTTTATTACCATGGACCTGCAGCAACCTAGAGCTGAAGCTGTTGGTATTAAGGATGGTAGAATTGCTCGTGTAGGTTTCAGAAGTGATTTTGAACAGTCAGAAAAATCCGGGATTCATTATCTGGACCTTTCCGGTAATACTATTTTACCTGGTTTTTTCGATACCCATGTTCATGCTAATCTTACCGGTGGGGCATTGCAAGCTGTTAATCTGACTAAAGTAAATTCCATTGGTGAAACGCTGGCATTAGTGAAAACCAGGGTGGATAAAACACAGGCAGGGAAAGTTATTTCATGTTTTGGATTTGATCGTATCAATGTGCAGGAAAAACGTTTACCAACGATTCAGGAACTGGATCAAATCTCTCGTGATCATGTTATTGTAATTTACTATTTTGATTTACATGGTGCTATTTTGAACAGTCGAGCCTTTCAAATGTTTAATTTCAGTCAGGAAAATGACGGAGTTGAATTTGGTACAGATAATCAGCCAACAGGATTTATAGGAGATCCAAGCTTTGATATTGTTCAGAAAGAATTTGGGGAAGGCAGTGATCTGCAGACCGGTCTCAATAATATTATAATGGCGGCCAAAGAGGGAATCAGGAATGGCTTAACAACATTACATATCAAAGAGCCTCCGGAACTAATAAAATTTGTACAGGAGCATCGGGACTTGATTCCTGTTAGGTTTTTACCGATGGTTCGGCTGACGGATATTTCAATAGAAACCATAGATAGTGTCATAAATTCAGGTGTCCTTAGCCAGGGAGGTTTTCTGGCTGTTTTAGCAGATGGTGCCCTGGACTGTCACTCGGCTGCTTTGTTTGAACCGTATTCGAATAAAGATGATGCTTTGGGAATGCTATTTTTCAATAATCAGGAACTGGAAAATTTTATTAAATATGCCCATCAAAAAGGCCTGAGAGTTTCCATCCACGCGGATGGAGACCGATCGACGGAACAGGTAGTCGCTGCTTTTGAAACGGCTTTGGAACACGAGGATATTACCCCATATCGCCACCGGATTGAACACTTGGAATTGATGAACCTGAACCAAATGCATAGAACCGCCGCCATGGGTTTAACCCTGGCTATGCAACCGATGTTTCTGGCAAATGAGAATGGCGATGGTAACTTGGAATCATATGAAATTCTTTTGGGTAAAAAGCGATGCCGACTAGTGAACGCTTTGCGATCAATTCTGGATACCGGAAATTTGATTTCGGGCGGATCAGATGGTCCCATTACCCCATTAAGTCCCATGGCTGGTATTCATATTTGTGTCAACCATCCGAATCAGGACCAGGCGACGGACCTTTATGAAGCAATTTCTATTTTCACCCTGAATGCAGCTAAAGCCAGTTTTGAATCTGATACTAAGGGTAGCATTGAAGTGGGTAAACTAGCAGATTTTACAGTATTATCACGGGATCCTTTTTTGACACCTAAAGTAGAACTAAAAAATATAGAAACCGTTATGACCGTTATCGATGGAAAAATCGTTTTTGATCAAAGATTTTAAGAGAATCTCAATGACCAGGATGATGTTCAAATTCTACCGCCATTCTAAAATGGTCGTTTTTTGTAAAACTTTCCAGAGTTATTGATATCCCTACCCCCTGTTATTTGATTCATCTAAAAATTATTATTTTAATGAATGTTCAGTTAATAATACGGATTCAATATTATAAATATATTATAATAACATATTTAAAATGGTTGTTATCAATTGTCAATATTGCTATAGATGCAGTGTTTATAAGAAATTTTTTTAATATAACATAATTATATTTCTTGACAAATGAAAATTATTTTTTTAATAAATAGAACAAGTAGTTAATAAAACAAACCAGGTAAGGTATGAAAAAAAGATCAAATGCAGAGAATCGTGTTCCGGAAATACTGGAAAACTATTACCAGGTAATCATCGACGAAGGATTCGAAGGAGCGTCCATTGGAAAAGTAGCAAAACATATGGACATCCACCCCAGTTTGATCATTCATTATTTTAAGTCAAAAGAGAATTTGATTGTTGAATTGGTCAATTTAATCGTTGAGAAATATAATGCTTCTCACTTTTTAGAGTTGGATCATATCCAAAATCTGGAAGAGCGATTTTCTAAGATGATGAATGTCCTGTTTTCTTTTGAGTGGTCCAGAACAGTACACCCACAGGTTTGTTTTGCTTTTTACTATTTGAGTTTTAGGGTTTCGGCGATTAAAGAACGCTACCAAAAATTATTCCTGGATTTTAGGGATTATCTGACAAATGAATTTCGATTTTACAAAAAAGCCGGAATAATTAATGTTGCTGATCCGGTGAAAGCTGCAGATATGGTTGTTATTCTGATTGAGGGGTTGGAGTTTCACGCAGGATTTTTAAAAAAAGAAGAATCATTTGAAGTTTTTGCGGATTATTCTAAACAAGTTGCTATTCGCTTACTGAAAAAAACCTGATTTTAGGTGTTATAATAAAAACTGTTTGGATAACTATCGGGGAAACTGGGAAGTATATCTTGATCGACGCTTGAATTGTTATGCTCCATTGATGACTATGGATGGAAAGGCAAAATAGAAAAACCTTAATAGTAATTCTATATGATTAAAAGCAACCACTTTTTTGGTTTTGTAAGAGAACTTTTCAATGAGATAAAAAGGTCGTAAATTCCGAATTGAGCATGTTTCTTCAGAGGGTAAGAAAACATAAAAGTGATTTAATTGTAAGCCTATTATATTTTTTTAAAACGACTAATCAGGAGATGTCATGTTAAAAAATTTTTTTAAAAAACTATCTTTAATTGCGGTATTAATCGGCTTTTCTGCCATCGCTTTTGCTGCTGAAGAAAAGGTTGTTAACGTATTTAATTGGTCTGATTATATTGCAGAAGATACCATCGCTTTATTTGAAAAAGAAACTGGGATAAAAGTTGTTTATGATGTATTTGACAGTAATGAAGTGTTAGAAACCAAGCTGTTGGCTGGTGGCTCGGGTTTCGATGTGGTGGTACCTTCCGACACATTCTTGGGTAAGCAAATCATGGCTGGTGTTTTTATGCCTCTTGACCGTGCGAAAATTCCTAATCATGGTAATTTGGACGGTAAACTGATGGAAGTACTTGCAAGTAAAGATAAGGGGAATCAACATGCCATTATTTATATGTGGGGCACTACTGGTATCGGTTACAATGTGGACAAAGTGAGAGCTATTTTAGGCGAAGACGCTCCTACCGATTCATGGGATCTTGTGTTCAAACCGGAATATCTTTCCAAACTGAAACAGTGTGGTGTTGCGTTCCTGGATGCTCCCACTGAAATCCTTCCGTTAGCGTTGAATTACCTAGGTATGGACCCCAACAGTTTGAAAAAATCTGATTATCAAGTAGCATACGATCTACTTAAACCAATCCGCCCGTATATCACTTACTTCCACAGCTCTAAATATATCAATGACTTGGCCAATGGCGACATCTGTGTCGCGATCGGTTGGTCCGGCGATGTCATTCAGGCACAAACCCGAGCTGCCGAAGCTGAAAATGGAGTGAATGTCGCCTATGTCATTCCTAAAGAAGGAGCCGTATTGTGGTTCGATACGATGGCCATTCCGAAGGATGCCAAACATCCCGAAAACGCACACAAATTCCTGAATTTTATCCTGAAACCGGAAGTTACTGCCGGAATCAGTAACTATGTGGCGTATGCCAATGCCAATGAAGCTTCATATCCACTGATTGACAAGGCAATTATGGATGATCCGGGGATTTATCCTACTGCAGAAGCCAAAAAGAATCTTTTCTCAGGCATTGTGTTTCCACCAAAAATTGATCGAGTTAGGACACGCGTTTTTACAAAATTAAAAACCGGACAATAATTTACCACTTTTGTAATCTGCCGCACCAATCTCGATGAATAAGTCGGGATTGGTGCGATTTTACCCATTTGATGAGATCGCACTATTTACGACTATGACTAAAGAGAAACAGAAAATTTCAGCAAACGCTGACAACTCGAAGCCCTATATTGAAATAAAAAATATCAGCAAATCCTTTGATAATTTTGTTGCGGTTAACGGCATCAATTTGGAAATCAAGGAAGGTGAGATATTCGCACTGCTCGGAAGTTCCGGTTGCGGAAAATCGACGTTACTGAGGATGCTAGCTGGGTTGGAAACGCCAACAACCGGAGAAATAATCATAGATGGCCGGGATATGGCATCTATTCCGCCATTTAAGCGTCCCATTAATATGATGTTTCAATCTTACGCCTTGTTTCCCCATATGACGGTGGAGCAAAATGTTGCCTTTGGTCTGAAACAAGACCGGGTTCCAAGAAACCAGATTAAGGAAAAAGTGATGGAAACCTTGAAATTGGTGGAAATGGAAGCCTATACCAAGCGGAAAAGTCATCAACTTTCTGGAGGACAAAGACAACGGGTCGCTTTGGCTAGAATCCTGGTGAAAAGCCCGAAATTGTTATTGTTAGATGAACCAATGGCCGCACTGGATAAAAAACTCCGTGGTCAAATGCAAATAGAACTGGTGAATATTCTAGAAGATGTTGGTGTCACTTGTATTATGGTGACCCACGATCAGGAAGAAGCCATGACCATGGCCTCTCGTATTGCTGTAATGGATCAGGGAAATATTATTCAGATCGGACCACCTTCGGAAGTTTATGAGTTCCCCAATAGTCGCTTCTCAGCAGAATTTATCGGTACTGTTAATTTGTTTGATGGAAAAATTAAAGAAGATAGACCGGATCAGGTGATGATTAAGGCGAATGATCTCGATGCTGACATCTTGATCGACCATGGTGTTACTGGAACCCTTGGTATGAAAGTGTCTGTTGCTGTTCGGCCGGAAAAAATCATTGTGACTCGGGAGCAACCGGATAGCAAGTATAATTGGACCCAGGGAACTGTTGAGGAAATCGTTTATCTGGGTGGATTTTCAACTTATTATGTCAAACTGGACAGTGGTAAACAAGTGGTTGCGACCCAGGCTAATTTGAATCGGACGATTCACGAACGCCCCTCCTGGGATGAGAAAATCTATTTAAGCTGGTTACCTGTTAGCGGAGTGATGTTAATAAAATGATTAGAAAATTAAAAAAATATCTACCGAAAGGACGATCAATGGTGATTGCCATTCCACTGATCTGGATGGTGCTGTTTTTTTTGATTCCTTTCGCTATCGTACTGAAAATCAGTTTTGCCGAGATGGTGATCGCCATTCCGCCCTTTAGCGCACTTTGGGAATACTCGGAAGGGGTGTTGAACATAAAACTAAGTATGGACAACTACCTGTTTCTGCTAACCGATGATCTATATATCAGGGCGTATGCAAAGTCATTGAAACTGGCTTTTATCTCTATGTCTCTTTGCTTGTTAATCGGATACCCCATGGCATACGCCATCGCGAGATCCGGACCAAGCATACGAAATATCCTTCTATTAGGGGTCATACTGCCATCCTGGACATCGTTTTTGATTCGTATTTACGCCTGGATCGGAATTCTGAAAAACAATGGTTTGATCAACAATTTGCTGTTATGGTTAGGAATCATAGATCAGCCCTTGATTATGCTAAATACTGATATTGCGGTATATATTGGGATTGTCTACGCATATTTACCTTTTATGATACTCCCACTCTATACCAATTTGGTTAAGCATGATTATACGCTTCTGGAAGCCGCGTATGACCTGGGGGCAAAACCCTGGAAATCGTTTGTTTTCATCACGATTCCACTTTCTCTCCCCGGAATTATAGCAGGTGCAATGTTGGTCTTCATCCCCGCTGTGGGTGAGTTTGTGATTCCTGAACTTTTGGGCGGATCAGAAACATTGATGATCGGAAAAGTCCTCTGGCAGGAATTTTTCAACAACAGAGATTGGCCGGTGGCTTCAGCCGTCGCGATGGTTATGCTTTTATTTTTAGCTTTACCACTGGCAGTTTTTCACCACTATCAATCCGAGGAGGCATTATGAAGGGTCGAACCTCCACCAGGCTCATGATCTTTTTGGGATTTGGTTACGCCTTTTTATATATTCCCATTATTATTTTAATCGTATACTCATTTAACGCCTCAAAGCTCGTTACCGTCTGGGGTGGGTTTTCAACACAATGGTACGGGAAGCTATTGGAAGACCAAGGCATTCTGGACGCATTTTGGAACAGTCTGCAAATCGCCTTTTTTACGGCCTGCTTCGCTACCATGCTGGGAACTATTTCGGGATATGTTATGGCAAGATTCGGGCGGTTTCGAGGCCACTCTGCGTTCGCCAGTACTATTACGGCGCCCCTAGTGATGCCTGAGGTTATCACCGGATTGGCCAGCTTGCTCTTGTTTGTATCATTGGAACGAGCCATCGGTTGGCCGGAAGGACGCGGTAAGTTGACGATCTGGATCATTCATGTGGTTTTTGCAACAGCCTTTGCAGCGATTATCATTTCATCAAGATTACGGGATATGGACCTTTCCATAGAAGAAGCCGCCTTGGATTTGGGAGCGCCGCCACTCAAAGTCTTTTTTGTGATTGTGCTTCCCATTATTGCGCCAGCTCTTTTATCCTCCTGGTTGCTGTCTTTCACACTGTCCATGGATGACCTGGTGATCACTAGTTTTGTAGCAGGGCCCGGATCAACAACCTTACCGATGAAGGTATTTTCAGCAGCGCGACTGGGTGTCAGCCCGAAAATCAATGCCATTGGTTCAATTATTGTGGCGGGTGCCTCATTTTTCGTCCTTATTTCCGCTTTGGTTTCATTTAAAATGGAAAAGAAAAGAAAAAAAGAAGCCGAACAGGCCTTTGAAGCAGCATGATCTTTTCTGCTCTTTGTTTTTAAAATTCTGTATCCAGTTAAATAAAAAAACCGGATACAGAGTGCTTTTCTTCTGCTTGAGAATTATAACTTTATGATATCCTCATTATAAAAAATATTTCTTTTTTCCAGTTCTTTCATCACCGTTTGATATATTTGGTGATCCCGGCCGATATACTCACCTGGAAAAACTCCCTTTTTTAAAAAATCTCTCTTCGCTATCAAATGTGACATAATTGAAGCAGGAAATCCGGTGTTACGGGCCATAGAAGTCGTCATCGTTTTTTTATCGAAGTAATCCAACATATTATAAGTATAGCGCAATTTCTGGTTGTTTTTGATTCCCTGTACAATGACTCGCATAATGATTAATTCATTTTCACCTTCTTTTAATTTCCAGTGCGGTGTTAGTAATTCGGATGTGAAATCCAGGGGTTTAACTTTCATTCCATTGATATCGATAGCGGTATCACTAAAAAAACCGGTTTCTCTGAGCATTCTCATTTTATCTGCATATCCCGGATAGCGTAATGTTTTTTCCTTCATAAAAGGAATCTTTAGCGTATGAATGAGATTACCTAAACCGTCAGTATTAAAAGCTTCCAAACTTCCGAGTTTTGGGAAATTGATGATTTCCACCTCAGAAAGCGCTTCTTTTTCAATCAGTTTTCCATTTTCCACTATTTTGGCCGGTATTACATTCTGTTCCAGCGTGTCTCTAAGGGACCAGGTAATTTTGTATTCGAAAGGAAATTCCCTTTTTACCGGTAAACCCCCGACTAAAATTTCTGCACTTTCGGTTTCATCCAGCAGGCTATCGACGTACCCTACAATCATGTTGCTGATTCCAGGCGCAACACCCATTTCTACAACAGCAGTTACTTCATTCTTTTTTGCTAAATCATCCAGTTCCATTTGGTTTTCAGACATGGAGGAGATGTCCACAATATTTTTTCCTGATTCGATCGCTGTTTTAAAGATATTGAATCCCAGGAATCCGGGTACTGCACAGACGACAATATCCTGATCAGCTATTATTTTATCAATTTCCTTTATATCGGATAAATCTGCTGGAACCGTAGTAACGTTTAAATCTTTGGATAGTATTTCTAATTTTTGCTGATCGATATCCGCCACGCTAATCTGATACTCCTGTAACGCTACAAGGTCTCTTGCAATCACACCGCCAATTAATCCTGCGCCTATCACTATTATCTTCATTGTTAGTCTCGATTAATGATGAATAGAATTTAACGTTAAACTGCTATGATAATCGGTTTTCAGAATAACGCCTTAAAAAAATACTTTATAATAAACAGAAGAATACTACCCTTTTTTAAGTTTTTTTATAGACACTAGCACTAAATATCAGACTTAATGTTGAATAATTAAATTGATATCGTTGTATATCGCATAATAGTAAGAGTATTACTATTGTTTTCGATGGCTTATCAACGTTTAATGCTCTAAATGGAATGCCATTTTTTTGAATTTTCTCCTCGAGCCTAGCACTAACATTAAACGGAACATCGTATTATTATGATAATATCTTTATATATCGTATATAATTAATAATATTACTACCGTTTTCGATATAATTATGACAAGTATTGTCATTATTCGATATTTAATATTGACTCATAAGCTTTTTTCAATTATTGTTGGTCATAAAATAGGGAAATGAACGGATATTCTCATTAAAAATAGAATGAAACATTGGATGAAATATATGGAAAGTGGAAATTTAAAAAGTTATCGACTAAATCTAACAATTTAAAAGGATACAAAATGAAAAAAGTAATAGTACTTGGTGTTGGTGCCCAAGGTAGTACGATTGCCAAAAGATTACAGGAAGAACCCAATATTGAAGAATTGATTGTTGCGGACTATGATCAAAAAGCCATCGATACCTTGGAAAAAGAACTATCAAAGGCCAAAGCAGTTCGCGTTAATGCAAAAAATATGGATGAGATTGTCAAGGTGGCTGAAGGTTGTGAATTGATTGTCAATGGCTTGGCACCTGATTTTAACATGACGGTTATGGATGCTGCTTTAAAAGTAAAAGCAAATTACCAGGATATGGCGTCAGGACCAGTGAGTGATTTGGGATTTATTGAAGCTGTAGAAAGGCAGTTAGGTCGCAATCAGGAATTTGCAGATGCAGGGTTGGCTGCTTTAACCAACACTGGTTCGGCTCCGGGCATTGCTAATGTTATTACCAGGGAAGCATGTGAAAAATTCGACAGTGTCGAAACAATTTCTATTTTTGTATATGATGGTATCTGGTCAAAGAAATTTATCCCATTTTGGTGGTCACCTGAGACCGCTTTTGCTGACATGGCAGCAGAACCGGTTATTTTTGAAAATAGTAAATTTAAACGTGTTCCTCCTTTTAATAACCCGGTGAATACTGAATTTAAAGGGCTTGGTAAGCGTCTGATGGTTGATCATGAACATGAAGAGCCGGTTACCATGGGACTGTTGGCGGATAAATATCTTAAAGGGGTGAAAAATATCTATTTTCGTTATGGTGGTCCCGGATGTGATCTGGCGAAATATTTTTATGATATGGGATTACTCTCTGAAGAACCGGTTGAAGTTGATGGTCAGGAATATATTCCAATGAAACTGATCTCAAAATTAACACCAGCAGCACCAAAATATAAAGATGAAATTAAAGCGGTTTTGGATGAAGGAATGGTATCAGAAGAGGGTGCTTTTTTGGTTCGTGTCGAAGGACAAAAAGACGGTACCAGAATGACCATCGACACTTATGCCAACGGCCCGGGATTAAGAGAAGCGTTCGAAAAGGCCGGGATTACGCATGAATCGTATTTTACAGGACAATGTGCCTTTCTTTTTGTCAAAATGTTCGTCAATAATAAAATTGATTTAACAGGTGTTTTTCCTCCGGAAGCTTTTGAAACTGAAATGCGTGCTTATTATTTGCAGGAAGCCGCAAAACTGGATATTACTGTTGATCAGATTGTAGAAGAACGATTGTATTAACGAAGCAATTTCTAGATCACTTCTTTTATCTGTTTTACTCTCTCGGGACGAGGCCGCTGGCCGAAGTACAGATGTTTCCTCCTCCCGGTGCGGTATCTTCGATACGTTGTTTTACTTCGGTACTATTTCCCTGTTGCCGCTGCAACCATGGCCTTTACATTTTCGAGTTTTGCATTGGCCGGAATATCACACCCGGACTGTAGAATAAATCCATCAGGACCGAGATTGGTAATTAGGTTTGTGCAATAACGGTAAACCTCATCTTCAACTCCAAAAGCAAGAAGATATGCGGGTACGTCACCCATAATACACGCGTGATCATCCAGAATTTCTTTAGCTCTAAAAATATTTGTATCCCCGTCAAGGGCGACAACAATCTTTCCTTTCGGAAACGCTTTAAATCGTTCAAGTTCCCTTTCCCAGTTTGAATCCAGATGAAGCAAAGGGATAAGTCCTGCATTAATAACCTCGTTTACTAAATGTTTGAGATACGGCCATACAAAACGGTCCCACATCTGAGGCGAAATCATGCACGGAGCTGTCCGCCAACCTCCTACCCAAACCATCATATATCCTTTGCTTGAGGCTTTTTGAACGATGTCTTTTGCAAGATGAGGAATGATTTCATCCATAACCATTTTAACTTTATCCGGAATATTAATTAAATCCATGAAAAATTTTTCAAGAGACCTTCCTCCGCAAAGCAGTTCAAAGGGTAGGGTGACATCACCGCCACTTAAAACAGGGATTCCATTATCAGCCCATTTTCCAATCACATCAACCGGGTTCTGGTTGTCAGGTAGAAGCTCATGTTTTGCATCATTAAATATACGGTTAGAAAGATAATCCTTAAAAAATGCCTTCCACCCAAGATCCAGAATAGAGTCATAATCATTTTGTGTCATGATTTCTGTTTCTTCTACCTGCCATAACTCATTCGATGGCAGATCAACTCCAGGCACCCGGACTTTAGCACCAAAAGAATAACTTAAGTTGTGAGCTGAAAATGACCCATAGTTAATGCCATCTCCTCCTCCCACACAATTAAAGGCTTTAATCATAGTTTGGGTTGCCTTGGTCGGCGAACTAATAAAATCGGCCATGGGTGTACCTGTTACATAAGCCGCAAAACCGGAGTACTCGAGAACCACTGGAACACGGTCCGGTTTTTTAAAAGATACTGCTTTTCGTAGGCGGGTGATTCGTTCTTCTAAAATTAATTTATTGTCCATCATAAATCCCTAAGTCTTATTGTTGTTCAGATAAGCTGGTAACATGGATTGATTTTAAACGATCTTTCTTTCTTCGCAAAGAATAACTTAATAACAATACCATATTGGATACATTAATATCATTACAAATAATTGTAAAAGGTGATTCCATTTTTATAGCGTTTACTTTTTTCTCGAATCGCTCTTCATAGCAATGAATGAAACTTACAAAGTGTCATTCAACCACCTGGCATAAAGAAGATGACGTCGGATTTCGCGATAGAGCCACTCATTTATCGATCTTGAAACGTTATTGAATTGCGATACTCTGAGCAAGAACGAAGAATTTAAATGATTTTTTCTCACCTAAGCTTATTATTTATAGTAAGTGGATTGCCAAGTTTTGGGCAACAAGTATGAATAGATGCAGACCAGACAGAAAATTTTAGTTGCAATTTACAAAAAACAATAGAAGGATAATCTTGCTTTTCAATTTATTTTTTCATTATCCCCAAAATAAAAGGAGTCGAAATGTTAAGAAAGATAGCAGGTCCAATTGTCATTGCTTTTATATTTATGTTACTAATACCGGGTAACATGATAGCAAAAACATTTAAAGTCGGTGTTATTGTTATCGTAACTCATCCGGCTCTCCAAGCGGATCAAACTGGTTTTGAAAATGCTCTGAAAGACGCTGGTATCAAAGCGGAATTTGACTATCAAAATGCCCAGGGAGATATGTCAAACGCTCAAGCCATCGCCCAGAAATTTAAAAACGATAATCTGGATCTGATACATGCTATTGCTACTCCAACTGCACAGGCTGCCGTTAAAGTGAACAAGAAAACACCTGTGGTCTATTCATCAGTAACCGATCCCGTCGATGCCGGGTTGGTTAAAACCATGGGGCCATCAGGAACAAATGTTACCGGAATCTCCGATGCCTGGCCAATCGAGCGGCAGATTCGTTTATATCGTGAAATTGTCCCAAACGCCAAAGTATGGGGTACGATCTATAATGCCGGTGATGCCAATTCTGTTAAAAGTATCAGCTGGACCAGGGATGCTATGAAAAAGTTTGGTTTGAAACTGAAGGAGATAACGGTTTCCAACTCCAGCGAAGTTTATGGCGCAGCCCAGTCTCTGGTAGGTGATGTTGATGCCATCTATATCACTTCAGATAATATCGTCGTTTCCGCTTTGGAATCTGTCATCAAAGTGGCAAACAACAAAAAAATTCCACTTTTCGGTGGTGATACCGACTCTGTTCACAAGGGATATGTTGCGGCCTACGGACTTAGCTACCTTCAGGTTGGCTATTCAGCTGGGAAAAAAGCTGCTTTGATCCTGAAAGGGAAGAATCCTGGGACAATTCCTTCCGGTTTGACAGAGAAGTTAAGTCTATATGTTAATCTGAAAGCCGCGAGAAAACAGGGTGTAACTCTCCCCTTTGCTTTTATTGAACTCGCTGACAAAGTTTTTAAATAAGATGGCTCAACCTATCGTAAAGACTATTCTACCTGTTTTAACGATTCTGACTCGCCTGGATCTGGAGGGCATTAGCAAAACCCTATCTCTCCAATCCAGGTCTTTTTTTGGAGTAACATGTTTAATATCATTCCCATATCTCTGGAGCAGGGACTCGCCTATGCCTTGGTGGCGCTTGGTATCGCATTGGCATTTCGGGTTCTTTCTTTTCCTGACTTGACTGTTGATGGAAGTTTTCCGTTAGGTGGAGCGGTAGCAGCACGTCTGATAATTGAGGGTGTCAATCCTTGGGTGGCGAGCATTGCTGCATTTGGCGCCGGTTTTTTTGCCGGTTGTGCGACGGGTATTATGGCTACGAAATTCAAGATCAACTCGCTCCTGGCTGGAATCTTGATGATGACTATGCTCTATTCTATCAATCTTAGAGTCATGACCCGCGCCAACATACCATTGATCACTGCCCAAACGATTTTTACTCCCATAGAAGAGATGGTAGAAAAGATGGATATGTCGCGCGATTGGCCCGTTATTGGATTGTTTCTGCTGGTTGCTTTGTTGTGCAAAGTCTTACTCGATCTTTTTTTACATACCGAATATGGTTTGGGAATGAGGGCAACGGGGGACAACGAGAAAATGATTCGTTCATTGGGGATGAATACGGACAACGTCACAATTCTTGGACTGGGTATTTCCAACGCAATGGTTGCTCTGGCAGGCGCTCTCATAGCTCAGGACCAGGGATTCTCCGATGTGGGGATGGGTATAGGTATGATTGTGGCAGGATTGGCGTCGATCATTATTGGAGAAGCGGTGATTAAACCCAGAAGTATCTTTCTTCTGACTTCGGCTGCTGTGTTCGGTTCTGTTGCCTATCGTTTTATTATCGCACTCGGCATGCGAATGGGTCTGGCACCGACTGATCTGAAACTGGCAACCGGTCTGATGGTTATTATTGCACTTGCTGTTCCTGCTATTCGCGGAGGACGTGAGAAAAAACTCAATCTGCGAGGAGTATAAAAATGGCAAAGAATATGCTGAAACTATCAGGTATTACAAAAATATTTAATTCAGGTACGCTGGATGAAAAGCGCGCTATGGATGATATCAACCTGACAGTAAAAAAGGGGGATTTCGTTACTGTTGTCGGTTCCAATGGTGCCGGGAAATCGACATTGCTGAATATTATCTCGGGAACTTACAATCCGGATAAGGGAACCATATTGATTGGAAACCAGGATGTTACCAGGTATCCCGACTATAAAATGGCCAAATACGTAGCCCGTGTCTTTCAAAGTACCACCATGGGAACGGCAGAAGAGATGACCATTGAGGAAAACCTTTGCTTGGCGGAAAAACGTGGTAAAAGAAGAGGCCTGATGTGGGGAGTTACCAAAAGCAGACGAAGCCGTTATGGAGAATTACTCAAATTTCTGGAACTGGGACTGGAAGATAGAACATCCCAGAAAGTCGGTTTGCTATCCGGTGGACAAAGACAATCGCTTACGCTGCTGATGACAACACTGGCAATGCCCAAGCTCCTGCTATTGGACGAACATACCGCCGCACTCGATCCCCGTACGGCCGAAAAAATTATGGCTTTAACGGAAAAAATGGTTCGAGAGAACAACCTGACGACTTTGATGGTTACCCACAACATGAATCAGGCACTTCAATACGGTAACCGCATGATTATGCTGCATCAGGGAAAGGTACAATTAGATATTAAAGGAGAGGAAAAGGAGGAGATGACCACTAAAGAAATTATCTCAAAGTTTGGGCAGACACTTCGAGATGAAACCTTGCTGTCGGTATGATCGAATAAAGCCCACCGATACCCTTATGGGAGATGTAGTTTATATCATACTTTTCAACCAATCGGTTGACTGTTGTAATTTGACGGCTACCTGAGCGAAGTCGAAGGGAGCTTCGACTTCGCTCAGCAACCAGGCTATCGAGTGCCTAGCTGGTCTGATACTCCATGTATTTCCATGAATTAATAAGGTATTTTACAATTCTTATATCGCCATCTTCTTTTCTTCAAGTAGTTTCCACATCACTTCTTTTATCTGTTTTACTCTCTCTGGACGTTCACGTTGCGCTATTTCCATGGCACTTAAAAAGTCTAACCCTTCAATCAAAGCATCCAAAATAAAAGCGATTTTATTCGGATCGATATGGGTTTTCCGTCGTATCTGCAGATAACGTTTAATCTCTCCATAAACGACTTTATCAAAATGCTCGATAATTTTATGAAATCTTTCTTTGATTTTACTATTTTTTAAGGAAAGATAAAAACAGCCATAGTAAACAATATCATCAAAGTTTTTCTCGAAGGTTTCGCCTAGATAATAATCAAAGACAGCATTCATTCTCTCTTCGGGATTTTCGATGTTTTCTACCAATCCCGCAATGATCTCGGCCTGATCTCGATACATATAATCCACCATTTCCAGAATCATATTTTCCTTGGTTCCGAAATAATGAACAATCAAAGGATTGGTTACATTTAATCGTTCTGCGACTTTTACAAAGGTTGTTTTTTCAAAACCTTCTTTTGCAAAAACTTCATAACAAACTTTTAAAATTTCCTTTTTTCTTTCCTTTGATCTGTTTTTTCTTCCCATATGATCTATTACTGGTTTTGATGATTGTGAACTTCAATAAAAGCGAACTGGGATTACAATTGGTTTTTAGCTGATCTGTCAAATCTGTTCACTTGTCCGACAAGGTATATTTATTCTTTAATAAAAATGCCGGATCCGCTCTTGCTGCAAGTTTCGCAATTCAGTGCTTGATCCGACCTATGGTTTTTGTAATACACTTCAATCATTTGCAATAAGTTCAAGTTCCATAATAGGAAATAAGGACATTAGGCATGAATTTCCAAACTAAAATTTCCCAGAATAAAAAACTAATTTCCGTATGATCTATGTGCTTTGTAGTTTTGCTGTTTTCAAGATTTACGACCACGGAACACACTGAATACACGGAAGTAAAGCGTACTTGACTATTTTCTCTCGTTACTGCTCCCAGGAAATACCTACATCGGTCATGAATTTCCACACTGCAATTTGCCATAATAGAAATCTAATTTCCGTGTGGTCTGTGTGTTCCGTGGTAGTTTTTTTCTTAGACAAGGAGAGTAATATTCACATAGTCACTTGTTTTACCCTTCAATACCTAAACCTTAATCAGTGCCCGGTAAGATTGATTGTAAGAACCTTGCGTGGACGTGTAGGGTGGACAGTTTTTTTTGCCCACGCTGAAGAAACGCCGGATCAAGTATCCCCAATATTTTAACATCTATCCAGGGTGGATTCGTCGTTACTATTCAATAAATTCATCCACAGTTATATCTAGTTTTGCGGCCTCTTTCAGATAGTAGGATCTTTGATCCGCATCAAGGACTTCAGGTGGAAATAAACCGGTTTGGGTGATTTTGTCATTGACAAACATTTTTGTAAAAAGCGATCCGCATTGTCCGGTGAGATATGTCTCCCCGGTTAGACCTGATTTTGCAAAGGCTTCCACGCAAGTTGGTGCATTGACATAGTTATCTATTTGAACTTTTTTACCCTCCATTATGCCCTCAACTCTGACCAAAAAAGCACCTGTATCAGATTCCAACCCTTCATCCAGAATCTCTTTGATTTCACGTTCATACTTGGGTGCCGGTGGAGTGAGTTTTAAGGCGACATCCCTGGGAATAATTCTAGTACCATTAACATCAATGAGCTGATTGGAGAGTAGACCCATTCGGTAAAGTGGTTCCGCAAAATCAATCCCGACACCACCATATTTAAACCAGACATGTTTCGCCCCTTTTAAATATTGATCAGCCATTAAACCTAATGTTACCGGTTCATCATGGGCATGCTCAACGAGTCTGATTTCCTGGTCAAATCCTCTAAATTTAATCCAAATCGGTCGACTGAATGATTCTGTCTCAACAATTCTACCATTTTCAAATATATATGCGGCATCATTCATATCGGCATAAGCAACTTCTGGAGACCACCAAAAGGGTAAAAACCGCTTAGCCTGAACGCCTTCATAAACAAATATCTTAATGGCCTCACAACTTTCCAGTTTATCTGTGGATTCCCTGGCAATGACATTTGCCAAACCCGGAGCTGAACCAGTACTGATTAAAGCAGACTTACCGATAGCTTTAAACTGCTCATTTTTATCAGTCAGCATTTCTTTTATTCCAGTTACCCAATCTTTTTCTCCATCATCAGCCGCTGCAAAATCCTGATAATTTACTTTGGCTTGTAAAGCCGCTTGGATGACTGTGTGTCCGTATTTAATGGGTAGGGCATTAACAATCAGATCAACACCCTGAGCAGCCTCTACAATATTTTCAACTTTGCTGGCATCCAATTTTGTAGCTTTAGCTTTATCCAGACTTTCTTCTAATTCCCGGACCGCCTTTTTATCATAATCAGCACAAATGATTTCTGAAACATTTGCTTCTTCATTCATCCTTTTAGCCACGGTACTACCCTGGGCGCCGGCCCCGATGATTAATAATCGTTTCATTGATCTAACTCCTGTATTTTAGCCAAAACGCCTGTTAACGAACTTGAATTATTAGTTAAATAAAACAGTGTATTACAGGACTGCCCCCCTTTCTATCATTCTGAGCCTGCAAAGAATCTATATCTGAGGCGATAAGATCTCGTCAGGATGACAGGACAAATCAAGTTCACTGCCAAAATTTCACAGATTTATCTGTGTAAAAACTATTAACAACGATTTGGCTTAAGATTTTCAAAAAACAGTTCATCTTTTATTTATTTAGCACTAACTAAATAAATAAAAGATGTCAATTAATATTGTTGATTGGTGTTGCGTTTTGCACAATCCCCCTCATCCTGGCGACTTTATTCGTGAGGTCTATCTGGAACAATTGAGGTAAGTTACCGTACTGTAGCCCTGAAATTAGATGTCTCTCCTTCTACTTTTCATCGATTGATAAAAGGTCAGAGTAATATCAGTTCAGAGATGGCCCTGCGTTTATCAAAAACTTTGGGGAGGTCTCCCGAAAGTTGGTTAGCAATGCAAAGCAATTATAACCTTTGGATTGCCAGACAAAAAGTTAACCTGAATCAGGTGGAAAAGTTAGCATTTGTCTGATATATTTTCCAGGCCTCAAACTCCTCAGCGGGTCTGACCCGATATCTTTGATGTGATACAAAACTAGTGCTTACTTAAACCCGGCTTTGTGGTTAAACAAAATAGAATCGGATGTTTTTTGTTTGTTTTGAAAATGGTAAGTAATCGATTTAAATAGTTTCCGGGAGGGATGATAAAAACTTAAATCTATTAGGTAATTGCTGATTCCCAATGATCCCAGCTTATCCTGTCTATGGAATAGGCAGGCAGGTTTTTCACCCAGAAGATAATAAAGCCCTTCTTTCTGTTTGACTACAAACTGGTAATCTTTACTATCCCACAGTGATTCACCAACTTTACTGTCTGGTTTTACTCTGGAAATAAACAATGGAATGAGTCCAAAAACTGTTAATATTCCTTTTGGATGTGGGATAATTTTTAAGTTAAGGATATCATCCTCTAGTGAATAACAGAAACCTGCATAATCCAAATCAAATAACTGTTTTTGAGTGGCATAGTTGGCGGTCCAGATTGAACTGCTACCCCATACCTGATCTCCTGTAGGAAATAACAACTTCTGGCTGAAATGGCTGGCCATCCAATGTTGGATTCTGATGTTGTGGAATTTTTCAATGATATCCTGGAAATAGGGAATATCGCCATTCGGTATGAAAGGAGGTAATTCTATAATAAGTCTGTTTTTCCAGTATTGAAGCTGCTTTCGACTTTGCAATAGTTGGTCAAAATCATCCTTACCCCCTGTGAAAATCAAATAATCAAACTCAACGGTTTTTAATATATTTAACCATTCCAGCTGATTGATTCTGTAATAAAGTCTGGAAGCTTGTTTTTCAGGTAATAATATTGATTTCTTTATTTTGGCAGTTAAAGCGCCGGCTTTCGTTAATTTTTTCTGAAAATTGACTGGTTTCACATCCAGTTTTATTTTACTCCAATCTTTATTTTTAACTTTTTTTCTGGATATTAAAAAAACCTGATCCCCTGCTTTGACAGGATGATCTTTTTTGAGGGTTATGACTTGTTGTTGACCGCTTATCTGGCAATCATCAACAACCAAAGCGATACCCTCAGTTCCTTTTTGATCATGAACCCTTATTTTATCGCCGGATTCTAAAACAATTTTTGCTGATAATAAAATCTGATTTTGTTTTACTTGGTTGACTTTTCCCATTAAGGTCCCGGTACCGGATGGCCGATTAGATACAATAATATTTTTTTGATCTACGGAATCCAGCAAAAAGGGTGTTTTTTCCCTTCCCATATCATTTTCCAGATCAACTTTTATCTGGTCCAATTGCTTAAAATCATCCAGTAAGGTGCGGTATGATTTAACGGCTGAATAAACATATTCCGCACTTTTCATACGACCTTCAATTTTAACACTGGCGATACCGATTTGACTGAAATTTTTGATATAGTCTGCCGCGCTAAAATCTTTCGGTGAAAAATAAAATCCATTATCATAATTTCCAGAGAATTTTCTGCGACAAACCTGGGTACATCTGCCTCGATTTCCACTCCATCCGCCAATATAACTTGAAGCTAAACATAAACCGGATATGGAGTAACAGAGGGCCCCATGAATAAATACTTCCAGTTCAATATCCGTATGTTCCTTAATTTGTTGAATTTCTGCCATTGTGGTTTCCCGGGATAAAATAACTCGACTGAAACCAATATTTTTAGCAGCTTCGGCCCCAATCTGATTATGGACCACCATTTGTGTGCTGGCATGGAAGGGTAACTTTGGAAAATAGGTACGGATGATATAGGCTAATCCCAAATCCTGAACAATGACGGCATCAACTTGTAATTGGCTCAATTGGTATAATAGATCAAAAATCCCCGGAAGTTCGCCCTGTTTAACGATCGTGTTTAGAGTGATGTATACCTTAATATTTTTTTGATGCGCGTGTGCAACCAGATAGGACAAAGTCTGGGTTGTAAAATTTTTGGCACGTAATCTGGCATTTAACTCACCTACCCCTAAATACACAGCATCTGCGCCAGCTTCAATAGCAGCATGAAAGGCTTCCGCTGATCCCGCGGGTGCCAGTAATTCCGGTTTTTTATATTTTGATTGATTCATTTTTGATGATCAGTATTAGAATTGATTTGAAGTTGATGGCATTAACTTTGTCTTTATTTCAGAGTATTATTTTGAATGCGATGGCAGTGTTAATTTACATAACTTGCTTTATTGCCATTTTGAGTTTTTTCAAAGATAAATCTGTGAAATGTCCGCTATGAACATAATACTGTCATCCTGACGAGGTACGAGACTGAACTGCGATACTCTGAGCAAGAAACTCTTATCGCTCTCAGATAAAGATTCTTCGCAGGCTCAGAATGACAGCAAGAGCTAATTTTTTAATAGATTGTTATATTTAACTAAAAACCATGTTCATTAACAGGAGATTTAATTCAGATGCAACTAGTGTCATGTCAACTATGAACGGTTGCAATTAATCTAGCTGAAATTTGGGGACATGTACACATTCTGGTACGTCACTAAAACAACAGTATCAAGCTGTTACGTGTATCCTGATTTCAGCGGGATTGATACGACACTGGATTATTGACACAACACTAGCTATAGTATGTTGGTTGTTTTATATAAATTACAAAATTTGAAAAATTGCCTCAAAAAAAATATGCTTTTTTTAATAGTCAATTTAAATGAGATACTTGACAAGGTAAAAATAAATATCATATGAATACATATTCATATAATCATATAAATACGATGGTAGAAAAAAAGAATCAGGATATTTGTCAACAGACACATTTTAATGAAAAAGCAGTTAAGCAGGTATTAAAACGAATGGAGTCCAGTGATAATTTGCTGGAGTTAGCTCATTTTTTTAAGATCCTGGGAGATCACACCAGGGTCCGGATTTTAAACGCGCTCTATTTCTCCGAACTTTGTGTTTGTGACCTGACGGTTATCTTAGAAATGAACCAGTCTGCAGTCTCTCATCAACTTCGGATTCTACGAACAGCAAAAATTGTTAAATACCGAAAAGAAGGAAAGAATGTTTTTTACAGTCTGGATGATGATCATATTTCAGATATGTTAAACCAGGGAATGATTCATATAAAAGAAAATAAGAAATAAGAGTTGTATTTTTAAAATTAACATATGAACATATTCTCATATGTTAATTAATGATAAGAGGAAAAATGGTGCAGGAGTTATTATTACAGTTTTTACATGAGGTTTGGGAGATTCTTTTTGAAGCGGTTCCATATCTGATATTTGGTTTTTTTATGGCCGGTCTTTTAAAAGCTTTTATTCCGGATAACTGGGTAGCCAAACATTTAGGGAAGGACGGTTTTTGGAATGTGATCAAGGCGTCTTTGATTGGTATTCCCCTCCCTTTGTGTAGTTGCGGTGTGGTTCCAACTGCCGCCGGCATTCGTAAACAAGGTGCCAGCAAAGGGGCAACGGCATCTTTTTTAGTATCTACTCCGGAAACCGGTGTTGACTCGATTGCCATCACTTATGGTTTAATGGGACCAATCATGATGGTGATCCGTCCACTTTCTGCTTTTTTAACGGCAGTTGCGGCGGGTATTTCCATAAACTTATTTGATAAGAGTAAAGATTTACCTATTTCGGATCAATTGGAAGTCGGTTGTTGTTCTTCAACCAAAAACAGTTCAGATAACGGTTTGGATAAATCCAGACCAATTGAATTGGGCATGGTTAATCAATCTGAGATGACTCATGATTCGTCTGAATTTTCTAGTGATACCTGTGGTTGTTCTTCTTCTCCCATAAATCATTTGACAAATTATCAAAAATTTAAAAAAGGGATGCATTTTGCCTTTGTGGATTTAGTGAAAGATATAGCGCTTTGGTTTATGATCGGCATTGCGTTGGCGGCACTGATTTCCATGTTTTTATCTCCTGACATGATTGAAACCTACTTTGGAAATCAATATCTCTCTATGGCACTGATGTTAATCATTGCTACGCCTTTGTATGTATGTGCAACGTCATCCACGCCCATTGCTGCTGCTTTTCTATTAAAAGGGGTTTCGCCTGGTGCCGTTCTGGTTTTTTTGTTGGCAGGTCCGGCCACGAATGCCGCTTCCATTGCTGTCATCAACAAAGTCATCGGTAAAAAAGCCACTGCCATTTACCTGGCAAATATAATGATTGTATCAGTGATTATTGGATTAACCGTTGATGCTTTTTTTCCGGATTGGACAATATAAATTCTATGCTCTTTTCTACCTCTTCCTTCGACAATGGATGAATGTCGCTTAATAGATGGAGTTTTAGTATTATGAATTCCATTATACAACTTCCTTAGAGTTGCTCAAATCACTAAATTGGCATGGTACTGGGATTAACACATTGGAAGGCAGGGATCTTCTCTACAATTTTGCCAACATTGACAAGAACTTAAATCAGTATTATAATTGATACTAAAAATAGTTCTAAAAGGAGAATAAGATGTTAACGATTGCTGCTCAGGAAATTAAAAGAAGAGGAATTTCTGCAGTGGATGATTTACTGAATGATGGACCGGTCCATATCATTAAAAATAATCAACCTCAATATGTCGTTATTACTGAGGAACGCTATCAGGAGTTCGTTAAGACCGAAGATCAATCATATCTAGCCCGTGTCAAAGCTTCATTAAAAGAATTGAAAAAAGGGAATGTACAGAAATTTGCCAATGTTGATGATCTGCTGCTTAGTCTTGAGACAGGGGAAGAAAAGCCGTGAGGAAATTTACAATAGTAACTACTTCCGCTTTTCTAAGACAGGCTAAGGTTTTTTTTCGAAAACATCCGGAATTGAAGAAAAAGTTTTCCGTTATTGTTGAAGAATTACAAAAAGATCCATTTCTACCCAGGCTACAACTTCACCCCTTAAAAGGAAAACTAAAAGGATTGTATTCGGTCAGTATTACCCGAAGTTATAGACTAACGCTAACACTTGAGATCAGGGAACATGAAATTATTTTGATTGATATTGGATCCCATGATGAAGTCTATCGATAAAAAATAAATTAGAAAGTCTTCAAATATGCTTTTACGTTTAAAGTATAGATAAAATAAGACTTATAGCTATTTAAAAGCCACTGGGTTTACGAATTCTAATCAAGTTTGGTTTCCCCGATTTATTTTCCTTTTTAAAATGCTACTTTCACAAAATTTTTGATACTGTTTATTTCATTGATGATGATTTATGGATGTTCATGAAAATAGGCATGGTGTCCTCTAATTTCAGGAAAAAATTTTATCAATTTAAAGACTGTTTTAGTTTTTATAACAAAAGATAGCGTTTGGATAAGAAACCTTGTTTTATCAACCTTTGGAGGCCTTAATTGAATGTCGATAAGATGTATCGGTAACCAGCATCTTGCAACAGAATATTTAGGTTAAATATGTCTTTTCCTTTCTCATCAAAGTGATTTTTGTCGAATTGAAAGTGATTTCTTTTTTGATCAAATTAGAGTAGATTATGAGCACATCAATAATAATATTGGATAAAACTACTCAAAAGACAATTTTTTATAGATTAAAAGACCATGCCAGCTAAAGATCTTAAGCTTCCGGTGTTAATAACGGAAGTCTGTTGGAATGAAAATGTTGCTGAACGTTTTGGTAAAATTGGCCTGCAGAATCTGTTATTGAAGGCGATGAACATTGCCACAAATATTGTCAAAGAGCATTCAGGTAAAATCGTCCAGGCCGGTGAAAAAAATATATTTTGTACCTTTCCCAATGCAAAAAAAGCCATTCAAGCAGCATGTACACAGCACCGCTCCCTTAAAAATCAATTACCTCAAAGTAAACTTCAGGTTTCATTAAAAACAGGACTACATTATGGAGTCGTTAAAATCAGTAAAGATGGTGTTTCCGGAGAATCCGTTTCTATAGGCAGAAAGATCCAAAGAGTGGCGACAGCAAGTCAGATTCTACTTTCAAAAGATATGATGGAGGAAATTCCCACCGCTTTAAATATTCAATTCCAATCTAAAGGGAAGTTAAAAGCTAAAGAACGCTTTCAAAAAATTAAAATATTCGAAGCTTTCTGGATGGAAAATGAAGAAGAACATACTGTTTTTATAGAAAATGATATTAAAAGAAATTCTACTGAAGCTGTTTTAATTTTGAAATACCAGGGTAAAAAATATAAGCTCAATAAAAGTAGAACCTCTTTTCGCATTGGCCGGAGCAATGAAAATGATATCATCATAGATGATGCCAGTATTTCCAGGAGTCATGCTTTGGTTAGGTATGTTAATGGTAAATTTAAAATAACTGATCAAAGCACCAATGGAACCTACCTTCAAACAGCAGCTAAACAAGATCACTTTTTGCATAATAGTGATTTTTTGTTAATGGACAAAGGTGTGTTTTGCCCGGGAAGTGAAATTAAAAAAGGTGACCCCTATTTGATTTATTATTCCGTGCTTAACAAATAGGCCTTGGGTCGATATTTATGGTTTTATTTACCATAGCCTTTTATTTTTTCTGGTTTTCGGTTGCCAGATCTGAAAGAATCATGATGGTTCGGGTCATGTTCAGCAGAACTTCAATATATTGCTTTTCATAAGCTGTGATGGTTGATTTATAATTAAATGCGATGATTGAGACATCATCTTCATGGTAAGTGATAAAATTGCGTAGGGATTGGTTGATGAATTTAATAACCTGTGGATCAAATGTGTTGTTATTTAAAAACTCGTCTTCATTTTCGTATTTATTAACATCGTCAGATATAATTTTAGCAACACGCCGGGAGAGGAATATCGGCGCTGCAGATTCCTTTAAAATTTTGATTTCTTCAGATCGCCTGATGCCAGTTTCCCCTCTTTTAAATGTAAAGCCATTTAAATTGCCATCCTTATCTTCACGGGTAATGAAAATTGCTTCATAATCCTTTAACATAAATGCAGCCAAATGTTCATATACATCGTGCGCTTCAACCGATTGGTGTACATCAATGACCATCGATGATGAAAAATGCAGCAGTTCTTCAAGTTGATGATCAAAGGATTTTCTGACTGTGATATCCTGCATCCAGACCAGGATAGCTTCGCTGACACCGAAATGCTCAATATTGGCAGGTTTGGCTTTTAT